>Ga0247770_1001739_pt1 | contig 15325 bp, 10 predicted proteins | sample UWRJL136409B6_FD_179943 | JGI IMG/M metagenome (GOLD analysis project Ga0247770, IMG submission 179943) | Plant litter microbial communities from Arlington Agricultural Research Station in Wisconsin, United States - UWRJ-L136-409B-6 | ecosystem: Environmental > Terrestrial > Plant litter >... | reverse complement strand
CGCCTCGGCGGCGATGGAGGTGAAGAAGGCGTTGCGGGTGGCGGACCACTCCAGCGGCCGCACGTCGATCTCCCGCAGCGCGTACCCCCGCCCCCGCCCGCTCCGCGTCGCGCTGATGCGGATCGACCGCGCCTCCGTCTCGGGGAGGAAGAGCCAGTCGCGCCCGCCGTCCCCGCCCGCCACGGTGTAGATCGTCTCCCACCGCCGCCCGTCCGCGGACGCCTCGACGCGATAATCGGCCGCGTAGTCCAGCGAATCCCAGTCGATCACCAGCCCGCCGAGCTCGCGGTTGCGCAGGAAGTCGATCGACAGCGTTTGATCGCCATCTCCCGCGCTCCGCCACGCCGTCGCCCGATCGGAATCGAGCGCGCGCGACGCATCCTCCCCCGACGTGGCGGTCAGCGAGGGAGTGAGGTCGTAGGGGCGGACGGGCTGGCGCTCGTCGAGGGCGAGCTCGTCGATCCAGACGGTGCCCTTGCCGCCGCTGCCGGCGGTGACGGCGATCTCCAGCGCGGCCACCTTCTTCATCTCCCCGCCGCCGAGCGGTCCCCAGGCGAAGGAGATGTGGCGCTTCTTCAGCACCACGCGCGTCCAGCCGTCCGGGAACGCGAAGTCGCGCCGGTTCACCCACCAGACGTTGTCGCCGGAGGGATCGACCAGCTTGAACTCCAGCGTCTGCGGCGGCGTGCTCCCCCGCACCCAGAACGAGAACTCGTAGTTCTCCGGGAGATCGACGTCGATGGCGCGCCGCGCGACGGCGTATCCCCCGCCGCCGTGGAAGTCGAAGTCCATCCGCATCGCCCCGCCCGCGCGGCCGCTGGGATCGGCGGCGAGGTCCAGGGTGACGCCGGTGGCGGGCATCGCGGTCCACTGGTCGACCGTCTCGAAGCCGTCCAGCATCCACGCCCGCATCGGCCGCTGGACGGCGGGCGGCGCGGTGCCGAACGTCTCGCTTGCCGTCGTCGTCCCCGATCCCGATCCGGTGGCGCAGGCGGCCAGGAGGGGGAGGAGGGCGAGGCGTCCAAATCGTACAAGTCTCCGCATCGTCATCCCTTCACGCTTCCCATCATCACGCCCTCCACGTAGTAGCGCTGGAGGAAGAGGAAGACGAGGAGGACGGGGAGGACGGTGAGCACCGAGCCCGCCATCATCAGCTCCGTGTCCTGCACGTGCTCGCCGACCAGGCTCGCCAGCGCCACGGGGAGCGTGTAGCGCGATTCGTCGCTGAGGACGATCAGGGGCCACATGAAGTCGTTCCAGGTGGTCAGGAACGTCCAGATGGCGAGCGTCGCCAGGATCGGGCGGATGACGGGGAGGACGATGGAGACGTAGATGCGCGCCTCGCTGGCGCCGTCGATGCGCGCGGCGTCCAGCAGCTCGTCGGGGAGCGCCAGCGTGTACTGCCGGATCAGGAAGATGCCGAAGATGCTGGCCAGCGAGGGGATGATGACGCCCGCGTAGCTGTTGACCAGCCCCAGCTGCTTCATCAGCAGGAAGAGCGGGAGCATGGTGACCTGCACGGGGACGACGAGGCCCGCCATCATCAGCCGGTAGACGCGCTCGCGGCCGCGGAAGCGGAGCTTGGCCAGCGCGTAGCCGGCCATGGAGTTGATGCCGAGCGAGATGGTGGTCACCGTGAGCGCCACCAGCGTGCTGTTCACCAGGTAGCGGCCCAGGTCCAGCCGCGTGAAGAGCGCCGTGTAGTGCTCGAAGGTGATCCGCTCGGGGATCAGCCGCGGCGGGTAGCTGCTGGCCTGCCCGGCCGGCATCAGCGACGCGGAGACCATCCAGAACATGGGGAGGAGCGCGATCAGCGCCCCCAGGATCAGCCCCGCGTGCAGGAGGATGGTCGATGCGCGGACCTTTCTCATCCCTCGCCTCCCTCGTCCGTCGAGTCCGGTCGATCCGCCGATTCCTCGCCGGAGATCGTGCACGACCGCACCTCGTCCGGATCGTGGATGCGATCGATCCGCACGCGCGCCGCCGGCGTGGCGCGATGCGCATCTCCCGATCGATCCGCGGTGCCGCACGGCATCGTCAGCGTGGCGCCGCCGGCCTCCCCCTCGCGGCGGCCGGGGAGCGGGTGCGCGCGGTCGGAATCGAGATCGACGCGGGTCATTTCGCCTCCCCGCGCTGGAGGCGGGACTGCAGGAAGGTCCACGCGAGCATGACGGCGAAGAGGACGAAGGCCAGCGCGGCGGCGTACCCCATCCGCCACCAGCGGAAGCCCTCCTCGTACATGAGCAGGACGAGGCTCGTCGTCGCCCTCAGAGGCCCGCCCTGCGTCATCACGTACGGCTCGGCGAAGAGCTGGAAGTAGCCGATCATGGTGATGACGGCCACGAAGAGGAGCGTGGGGCGCAGCATGGGGAGCGTGACGTGCCAGAAGCGGCGCACGGGGCCGGCGCCGTCCAGCTCCGCCGCCTCGTACAGCTCCGCCGGCACCCCCTGCAGCCCGGCGATGAAGATGAGCATGTTGTAGCCGAAGTTCTTCCAGACGGCCAGCAGGATGATGGCCGGCATGGCCCACTTCGGATCTCCCAGCCAGTCGATGGGGTCGATGCCGAACGCGCCCAGGGCGTAGTTCAGCAGCCCGTACTGCGGGTGGTACAGGTAGCGCCAGACGATGGCGACGGCCACCAGCGTGGTGACGAACGGGACGAAGTAGACGGTGCGGAAGAACCCCCGGAAGCGCGCCCCCCGGGCGTTCACCAGCAGCGCCGCGCCCAGCGACGCGCCGATGGTGAGCGGCCCGCCGATGAGCGCGAAGTAGAAGGTGTTGCCGATGGCCTGCCAGAAGAGCGGCGACCCGAAGAGCTGGACGTAGTTGGCGACGCCCACGAAGCGCGAGTTCCCCGCGTCGCCGATGGCGTAGATGTCGAAGTCGGTGAGGCTGAGGAACAGCGCCGCGATCACCGGGAGGATGAAGAAGAGCCCGATGAGCACCAGCGCGGGGGCGATGAAGAGCCAGCCGGCGTTCCCGCCGCCCTCCGTCACCCGCGAGCGGCGCCCGCGCTTCGGCGGCGCGGGGATGGCGGGCGCGGGGGCGGCGCCCTCGACCCCGGCGGGGCCGGCGTGCGTCGGCGCGCTCACGGCTGCCCCCCGGCGGATGCTGCGCGGCGGACGGAGTCGCGGGCCAGGAGCCAGCGGCGCTTCTCCAGCAATCCATCGACATCGCGGTCCAGCGCGGCCAGCGCCGCCTCCACCGTCTGCCCGCCGCGGATGGCGCGCTCGCCGTGCTCCATGACGTCGGCGGCGATCTGCTCCCACTCCGGCACCTTGGGCGTGGCGACCACGCGCTCCAGCTGCGTGCGGAAGGCGTTGGCGTTCCGATCTCCCGCCAGCTTCGGATCGGCCCACGACTCGCGGCGGGCGGGGAGGTCGCCGGTGATGGCGTAGAAGCGCGCCTGCACGTCGGGCCGCGAGAGGAACTCGACGAGCGCCCAGGCTTCGGCCTTGTGGCGCGAGGCGCGGAAGAGGACGAGCGATGCGCCGCCGGCCACGGAGACGCCGGGGCCGTCGGGGCCGGGGAGGGGCGCGGTGGCCCACTGGTCCTGCATCTCCGCGGGGAGGCGGGAGGCGAACTCGCCCAGGTTCCAGGGACCGGTGATGTACATCGCCAGGTTCCCCCGCTCGAACTCCTGGTAGAGGTTGGCGATCTCGCTGTTGGAGACGCGCGGGGCCAACCCCTCGCGGAAGAGGCTGAGGTAGAAGTCGAACGCCCGCTTCGAGCGCGGGTCGCGGAAGGCGCCGTGGCGGCCGCCGTCGCGGAGGAGCGGGGCGCCGGCCTGGAGCGCCAGAATCACCGGCGGCTGCCACTCGTTGGTGGGCAGGAGGATGGGATACTGGCGCGGGCCCATCCGCGCCTTCATCGCCCGCATGGCGTCGCGCCACCCGTCCCACGTCGCGGGCATGGAGTCGTAGCCGGCGGCCTCGAGGAGGTCGGTGCGGTAGAAGAGGAGGCGCGTGTCCACGTACCACGGAAGCCCGTAGACCGTCCCGTCGACCACGTTGGTGTCCCAGACGCCGGGGAAGTACGACGACTGGGCGACGGTGGGCGAGCGGCGGATGTACGGATCGAGCGGCTCCAGCGCGTTGAGCGCCGAGAACTCGGGGACCCAGGTGTTGCCGAGCTGCGACACGTCCGGGCTGGCGTCGCCCACGTGGGCGGTGAGGAGCTTCTCGTGCGCGGCGCTCCAGGGGATCTGCTGCACGTCCACCTTCACGCCGGGGTGCTCGCGCTCGAACTCGTCCATCAGCACCTGCACCTTCTCCCCCTCCGCCCCCATCGCCCAGAACCGCAGCGTCACCTCGCGCGGCGCGCCGTCCGCCGGCGCGCAGGCCGACACGAAGAACGCCAGAATCGCGACGAGCGGGCGAATGAATTCGCGGCAACGACTGCGCGAAGTCCGCCTTCGCGGACTACCGGCCTGGGTGTGGGGGATGTCTCGGCGCGCGTCACCGACCATCGCGCGATCGCTGTGCGGACGATTGCGATCCACTCCGTCCTTCGCACCGATGCCGAGGCTGCAGTCCGCGAAGGCGGACTTTGTGCCGTCGTAGCCCCCGGTTTCAACCGGGGGTGCGGAGCGGACGAATGCTCTGGATCCCTCGTCTCGCGCGGTGACCTCAACCGGGGGTGCGGAGCGGACGAATGCTCTGGATCCCTCGTCTCGCGCGGTGACCTCAACCGGGGGTGCGGGGCGGACGAATGCTCTGGATCCTGTCGCGCGCGCCGCATCCTCGGGCGGGGGTGCGGGGCGGACGAACGCCGTGGATCCCGTCGCGCGCGCCGCGATCTCGACCGGGGGGGTGGGGCACGGGTGCGCCTCGATCACGGGAGCGCGCGAGATCATCCTCATCGCCCCCTGCACACGTCGGGGACTTCGATGGCGCGGCCGTCGCTCGTCACGAGCTCGAAGGGGGTGGACTGGACCTCGGCGGAGCTGCCCCCGGTGGAGACGGTGAAGAGGCCGGGCTCGGCGATGCGGCGCATCTCCGGGCCCCAGAACGCCAGGTCGTCCACCGTCAGCGCGAAGGAGACGGTCCTGGTCTCGCCGGGGGCGAGGGGGAGGCGGCGGAACCCGCGCAGCTCCATCAGCGGGCGGGTGACGCTGGCGACGCGGTCTTGCACGTACATCTGCACCACCTCCGTGCCGGCGCGCGTCCCGGTGTTCGTCACCTCCACCTCCACCCGCAGCGTGTCGCCGGGCGACATCCGCGCGGCGGTCAGGCGCGGCGGCGCGTGGCGGAACGACGTGTAGCTGAGCCCGTGGCCGAACGGGTAGAGCGGGCTCCAGTGGATGTCCTCGTACTTCGACGTGTACTCGGCCTCCACCTGCGGCGGGCGGCCGGTGTTGCGGCGCGCGTAGTAGGTGGGCACCTGGCCCACGGCGCGCGGGAAGGTGATGGGGAGCTTGCCGCTGGGGTTGACGTCGCCGAAGAGGACGTCGGCCACGGCGGGGCCCATCTCCACGCCCAGGAACCAGCTCTCCACGATGGCCGGCACCGCGTCGTGCATCCACTGCAGCGCCAGCGGCCGGCCGTTCATCAGCACCACGACCAGCGGCTTGCGGCCGGCGGCGGCGCGCACGGCCTCCACCAGCGCCCGCTGCGCGCCCGGAAGGTCCAGCGAGGCGCGGCTGCTGGCCTCGCCGCTCATCCAGTCGTTCTCGCCCACCACGAGCACGATCGCGTCCGCGTTCCTCGCCGCGCGGACGGCGGCGGGGAAGCCCGCGCGGCTGGTGTCGATCGACTCCAGCTTGCCGGGGACGGCCTCGCGCACGCCGGGGACGTGGACGACGTTGGCGTTCGGCGCCGCGCGGCGGATCCCCTCCAGCACGGTGACGACGTCCTCCGCGCGGCCGGCGCCCGGCCAGCTTCCCAGCGGCGACCGCCGGTCCGCCGCCAGCGGGCCGATCACGGCCAGGGTGCGGATGCGGTCGCGGGAGAGGGGGAGGACGCCGCCGTCGTTCTTCAGCAGGACGATGCTCTTCGCGGCGAGGTCGCGGGCGGCGCGGCGCGAGGCGGGGGTGAGCGGGACCGTGCGCTCGCGCGTGGTGTCGTTGCGGGCGTGCGGATCGGCGAAGAGGCCCAGGCGATGCTTCAGCCGGAGGACGCGGCGCACCGCCTGGTCCACCTCGGCCATGGGGACGCGGCCGGCCTCGATCTCCCCCGGCAGGTCCTTGCGGTAGACCTCGCTCACCATGTCGACGTCCACGCCGGCGTGGAGGCCCAGGCGCGCGGCCTCGGCGCGGTCGGCAGCGACGCCGTGGGGGATCAGCTCCTGCACGCCGGCCCAGTCGCTCACCACCACCCCGCCGAAGCCCCACTCGCCGCGCAGCAGGTCCGTCATCACCCCGCGGCTGGCGTGCATGGGGACGCCGCCCACCTCGTTGAAGCCCGCCATGAACGTCTCCGCCCCGGCGCAGACGGCGGCGCGGAAGGGCGGGAGATACACCTCGCGCAGGGTGCGCGGCGCCACGTCGGCCACGTTGTAGTCGCGGCCGCCCTCGGCCGCGCCGTAGGCGGCGAAGTGCTTGGCGGTGGCGGCGACGGCGTCGATCGAACGGAGGTCGCGCCCCTGGAAGCCGCGCACCCGCGCCGCCGCCATCGCCGATCCCAGGAACGGGTCCTCGCCCGCGCCCTCCACCACGCGCCCCCAGCGCGGGTCGCGCGCCACGTCCACCATCGGCGCGAAGGTCCAGTGGATCCCGAACGCCGCCGCTTCCGCCGCCGCGATCCGCGACGCGCCCTCCACCGCCTCCGGGTCGAAGCTCGCCGCCTCCGCCAGCGGGACGGGAAAGACGGTGCGGAAGCCGTGGATCACGTCCTGCGCGAAGAGGAGGGGGATCCCCAGCCGCGACTCCTCCACCGCCACCCGCTGAAGCCGCCGCGTGGTCGCCGCGCCGAAGACGCTCAGGAACGATCCCACCTCGCCGGCGCGGATCTGCGCCTCGGTCGCGGGCTCCACCTTCGGCCCCGTGGCGTCCCAGTTCCCCGCGTACTGCGTCAGCTGCCCCAGCTTCTCGGCCAGCGTCATCCGCGCCAGCAGCGAATCGACCAGCGCCTCCTCCACCACGTCGCGCATCCCCACCCGCAGCGCCTGCATCCCCTGCGCGCCCGCGTACACGCCGGTCGTCCGCGGCGGACCGATCGGCATCGAGACCGACCGATCGGCCGGGATCGGCGTCGGGCGATCCGGCGCGTGTGGCGGCGCTCCGGTGGCGCAGGAGGCCAGGAGCGCGGAGAAGGCGGCGAGCGCGATGCTGGTCCTCGGCATTCTCGGGCGAATGAATTCGCTGCAACGACTACACGAAGTCCGCCTTCGCGGACTACCGGCCTGGGTGTGGGGGAGGTTTGGGTGCGCGTCGCCGGCTTTCGCGCGATCGCTGTGCGGACGCTTGCGATCGACTCCGCTTTCCGCGCGGATGCTGGGGCCGCAGTCCGCGAAGGCGGACTTTGTGCCTTTGTAGCCCCCGGTTTCAACCGGGGGTACGGCCGATCGGCCGGGGAGGATCCGCCGGCGATCAATCACAGCGGTCCTCGATCCATCCGCCCTGGAAGTCGGCGCGGCAGAGGCCGCGGACCAGGTGCTCGTTGCGGCGCATCAGCCGCCAGACCAGGCCGGTGCGGTGGTTCTCGATCATCAGCACGATGGGGCCCTGGTCGATCCCCAGGTAGTCGCCGTCGAACCATCCCACGCCGGGGACGATCCTGCCGTGCTGGAGCGGCATGGGCTCGGTGAGCGACGGGTTGAAGGCGTCCAGGAAGCCGTACCGCTGGAAGAGGTGGTCGCCGTAGCGGCGGCGCATCTCCATCAGCGCGGGGATGGTGACCTCCGGCGCGAAGGGGATGGAGCCGCCCGCCGCCGTGGGGACCAGCGTCCCGTCGTCCTCCACGTGGTCCGCCGCCGCGCCCCGCGCCCGGTAGGTGAAGAGCGTGCGCCGCTGCCCGTCGATGGTGACCACCGTGTCCCTGGGCCCGTCGCTCGCCGTTAGTCCCCAGAGGTTGGGCCCGTAGCCCTTCCACCCCATGGGGTTGGCGATGGCGTACGCGCGCTGCGAAAGCGTGGCGCGCCGCGAGTTCTCGAAGTAGTCGATCCCCCGCTGCCGCATGTACGCGTCGCGGATCCCCCGGAAGTCGATCCACGAGTGCGAGTACTGGTGCCCGAAGAGGGGGGCGAAGTTGACGTGCTCCTGCCCCTGGAAGCTGGCCCACGGATAGGTGCTGGTGAACCGCGTCCACGCGGCCGGCTGCACGGGGTGCGTGGGCGAGCCCAGGGCGAGGAGATAGAGGAACATCGCCTCGTTGTAGCCCCGGTAGTCGTGGGGGATGAACCCCGTCTCCGGGTGCCACCCCATGGAGATCAGCGGCGCGCGCGGCGTCGTGGCCCACGCCCAGTCCACCCGGCGGTAGAGCGAGTCGGCCAGCGCCCGGATCTCCGTCTCCCCCGCGTCGGTCCGATCGAAATACTCGGCGGCGAAGAGGACGCCGAGCATCAGGAGCCCCGTGTCGATGGTGGAAAGCTCCACCTTCTCGAACCGGCGCCCCGTCTGCATGTCCAGGAAGTGGTAGAAGAAGCCGCGGTGCCCCGTCATCCCCACCGCGTCCGGCCCCTGCGGCGCCCGCCAGAAGAAGCGCAGCGTGTTCAGCGTCCGCTCGCGCGCCTGCTCGCGCGTCACCCACCCGCGCTCCACCCCGATCGGATAAGAGGTGAGCCCGAAGCCGACGGCGGCCACGCTGGAGAACGACGGCGTGGGCCAGCGGTCCGGGACCAGCCCGTTGGCGGGATTGGTCCGCTCCCAGAAGAAGCGGAAGGTGCGCTCCTGCAGCGTGTCCAGGAACGCCTCCTGCGCGGCCCGCGGCGGAGCGGCCGGCAGCATCTCCGCGGGCGCCGGACGCAGCACCGCCGGCGCCGGGGCGCAGGCGGGGAGGAGGAGCAGGGCGCCGAGCGCCGGAAGGACGAATCGCAGCATGATCTCGCTCGATCGGATGCTCGGATGAACTGAAGTCCTGAGTCCTGAGTGCTAGTCCTGAGTCCTGGGTGCCGAGTCCGAAGCCCTGAACCGCGTACCGATTGTGCAGTTCAGGACTCAGGACTTAGCACTCAGGACTTCTTGTTTTTGACTAGAACCCCGCCGTCAGGCCCAGCTGGAACCGCCGCGGGTTGCCCGTGGTGCAGCTGGGCTGGCCGAACTCCGGGTTCCCCTCGGGCGGGATGAAGTCCCGGAAGCAGGAGAAGTTGTCGAAGTTGAAGGCGTTGAACAGCTCGCCCACGACCCCCACCCGCCGGTTGCCGCTCAGCGAGAAGTTGCGCTCCAGCCGCAGGTCGATCATCCGGTAGGCGAAGGCGTCGGAGAAGATGAAGCTCTGCTTCTCCGGGTACTCGGCGCGGAACTGGATCTGGTCCGGCCCGAAGCCGTCCGTGGCGTCCACCGCGGTGAACGCGCTCCCCGAGCCCAGCGAGATCAGCGTGCTGGCGCGGAAATCCCACGGCAGCCCCACGATGCCGCTGGCCACGATGGTGTGGCGCTGGTCGCCGGGGCTGGCGTAGCGGCCGTACGCGTCCGCGTTGACCTTGTCCAGCGAGAAGAGGTCGCGGCCGTTCTGCTCGGCGCGCGCCAGCGTGTACGACAGCGTGGCCCCCCACCCCGCGCTCTGCGTGTACGGCCGCTCGGCCCGCAGGTACAGGGCGTCGTACCAGGTGCGGCGCGTGTCCGACACCAGCACGCCCGAGTACGACGCCACGTTCTGGCAGCAGTTCCCCTCGAAGGGCGGCGTGTCCTGCCCGTTGGCCGGGAAGCGGTTGCCGCGGATGTAGGTGAGCAGGTTGTGGCCGCGCACCCCGGTGTAGGTGGCCGAGAGCTGGAAGTCGCCCAGCCCCTGGCGCACGCCCAGGCTCCACTGCGTGGAGTACGGCGGCTCCAGGTCGTTGTTCAGCAGGAACACCTCCGGACGCGGCGCCTGCCCGTTGGCGATCAGCGCGTCCAGCCCCTCGCGCGACAGGTACGCCGGGTTCCAGATGATGGTGGGCTGCCCGTCGCGCGGGTTGCCGTCGTTGGAGAAGCGGAAGGTGCGCACCGCGTACTGGCGGCGGTACTTCTCGTCCAGGATGGCGTTGTAGGTGGTGCGGTCGTAGAAGAGCCCGAACCCGCCGAAGAACACCGTCCGCCGGTCGCCCGACACGTCGTACGAGAAGCCCAGCCGTGGCTGCACGGCGCCCAGGAAGGCGGGGCGGTCGTCACCGTCGGTGAAGTAGCTGGACGGGAGGAAGGCCGACAGCGAGTCCGCGATCCCCGGGGGCGTCACGTAGTCGTTGTTCAGCATGTCCGTCTCGTAGTCCCAGCGGAGCCCCAGGTTCAGCAGCAGGCGCTCCGTGGGCGACCAGTCGTCCTGCAGGTACAGCCCCAGCTGCCGGTTGTTGGCCGAGAGGTCGGGGTCGCCCACCCCGTAGACGGCGCTCACCGGCATGTTCAGCGAGTCCGGGCGGAAGAAGAAGAGCGGGTTGCCGTTCAGCCTCTTCTGCACGTCGTAGCGCAGGAAGTCCAGGCTGGCGCCGGCCTTGAGGACGTGGCTCCCCAGGAACCCCGAGGTGGAGAGCGTCAGGTCGTTGCGGAGGGCGATGCGGTCCTGCGTGAAGTTCTGCTCCGTGTCCGCCCCGCCGAAGCGCAGCACGCCGAAGATCTCCTGCCCCACCAGGTCCGGGTTGAGCGGCGTGGGGTTCCAGGCGTAGCGCTGGAAGCTCACCGACGCCTGGTTCAGCCAGGGCCCCGAGGTCAGCTCGTGGCGGAGCGCCACGGTGTTCACCGAGTTCTTGAGGCGGATGGCGCTCTCGAACGAGCGCTGCCCGCCGAAGTCGCGCTCTTCGTCCTCGTTGCGCAGGTTGACCGACAGGTCCAGCGTCTGGTTGGCCGCCGCCTGCCACGAGAGCTTGCCGAAGAAGAGGTGCGAGCGGAACGGCACCCCGAAGTTCCCCTCGTACTGGGCCAGGTCCGGGCGCGGCGCCGGGGCGCCCAGCGCCACGTTGCTGGCGCGGTCCTGGATGTTCCCCTCGTACGCCCCGAAGACGTGCACCCGGTCGCGGACGATGGGGCCGCCCAGGTTGAAGCCCACCTGGTAGCGCTGGTACTCGGGCTTGTCGGCGCAGGGCTGGTTGTTCTCGCGCGCCTGGTCGCAGCGCTGGATGGCGAAGAAGTCCTGCTCCACGAAGTCGTTGGGCTGCCCGTACACGAAGCCGCCCCCCTCCCACCGGTTGGTCCCCGACCGCGTCACCGCGGTGATGATGGGGCCCGACGCCTTCTGGTACTCGGCCTTGTAGTTCTCGGTGATGACGCGGAACTCGCGGATGGCGTTCTGCGGGAAGGGGTTGCCGCGGCTGGCGTCCTGCCCCGCCACGCCCCCCTGCAGGATGTCGTTCTTGTAGCTCGACCCGTCGATGAAGAGGTTCACCTGGTCGGCCGGGAGGCCGCCGCCGGAGAAGGTCTTCCGCTGCTCGTCGTTGGAGAGGCGGATGCCGGGCGCCAGCTGCGCGAAGTTCAGGAAGTTGCGGTCGCCCTGCGGAAGGGCGTCGATCTGCTCGCGGGTGACGTTGGTGGCCACCTCGGAAGTCTGCGTCTCGTAGACGCGGTCGCCCACGGCGGTGATGGCGTCCAGCGCCACGGTGCGCACCGTGACCGCCAGGTCCACGGTGAGCTGCTGGCCCACCAGCACCCGCACGGTGCGCGTCTGCGCCTGTCCGCCGGCGGCGCGCACCGTCACCTGGTACGTCCCCGGCGGAAGGCCGCCCACGTTGTAGAAGCCGCCCTGCTGCACCGGGGCGCGCCGCAGCAGCCCCGTCTCCGTGTTGCGGGCCTCCACCGTGGCGCCTTCCAGCGACACGTCCGACGCGGCGCTCACCGTGCCGCGGATGCTTCCCGTGGTGGTCTGCGCCGCCGCGGACGCCGCCCAGCAGGCCACCAGCAGACAGGCGCCCAGCCACGCGCGGACCCGCCCCAGGGTCCTTCCGACACTGTTTCTCATCGTCCTCTCGCTCCTGACAAAGGTTGGGGTGCGCTCCCAGCCACTTCTCTCGCCCCGGATCGCACGTGTCCGGGGCCCTGCCGGTCGGACTGCTCGGAAATCGGATCGGATCAATCAGTGTCGGTTACGGCGGCGCGGCCTCCCGCGCGGAGGCCCGGCTGGGGCCGCCGCACGAGTCGCGGACCACCAGGCGGGTGGGGAGGGTGGCCTGCACGCGCTCGTGCTGGTTGCCGCGCCCGATGGCCGCCAGCAGCCGGTCCATGGCCATGGTCCCCAGCTCGCTGATGGAGACGTGGACCGAGGAGAGCGGCGGCGTCAGGTAGCGCGCGATGGGGATGTCGTCGAAGCCCGCGATGGCCACGTCGCCGGGGACCCGCAGCCCCGCCTCGCGCAGCGCCGAGAGGGCGCCGATGGCGGTGGAGTCGTTGGCGGCGAAGATGGCCGTGGGCGGGGGGGCGGCCTCCAGGAGGCGGCGGACGGCGGCGTGGCCGGCCTGCTCGGTGAAGTCGCCCGGCGCCTCCAGCTCCTCGCGCGCCTCCAGCCCGCAGGCGGCCAGGGCGGCGCGGTAGCCGCGCAGCCGCTCGCCGGCGTCGTGGTTGTGCTCGGGGCCGCGGATCATGGCGATGTGCCGGTGCCCGTGCGACGCCAGGTGGCTGACCATGGCGAAGGCGCCCCCGAAGTTGTCGATCCCCAGCGCGTCGAACCCCGCCCCCGCCGCGGGCGAGTTGAGGAGGACCACGGGAAGGCTGTCCGGGAGGTTGGCGACCAGGATCTCCACGTCGATGTGCGGCGACATCACCACCAGCCCGTCCACGCGGCCGCGCATCACCTGCAGCGCGGCGGCGATGTCGCTGCGCTGGTTGTGCGAGCTGGAGAGGAGGAGGTGGTACGACCGCGACTGCGCCGACTGGTCCAGCCCGCGGATGACCTCGGAGAAGAACTCGCCGTAGAGGTCGGGGAGGAGGACGCCCACCGTCCCCGTGCGGCGCGTGCTGAGGGAGCGGGCCACGCCGTTGGGGGTGTAGCGGAGCCGCTGCGCCACCACGCGGATGCGCTGCCGCGTGTCGTCGCTCACCGGGCCGCTGTTGTTGAACACGCGGGAGACGGTGGCCACGGAGACGCCGGCCTGGCGGGCCACGTCCTTGATGGTCGCTTTCATCGAGGCGGGGGGATCTTCATCGGGCAGCGGGTCGGCGGCTGGGAGTTCCGGACGGATGCGCCTGGGGCCTGCGATGGAACCGGTTCCACGCCCGCCGGGGCAGCGGGGAGGCTTCGTGCGGGTGTCGGAGTGTAACCGGTTACATACTGTAGGACGCCGGTGCGCCCGGTGTCAAGGGCGGCTTCTGAACAATATGGGTAACGATGACGCGGGAGCGCGCGCATGGCGGCCACGTACGCGTGGAGCGGCCGATGCCCCTCCCCGCGTTCACGATCGATCGGTCCGCGGATCCGGGACGATCCGGATCACGGGGAGGGGCGGGGAATCGCCCTGGCGGAAGGTCCGCCATGATCAGGTTCAGCAGATCTCTTCCGCGAACAGCGCGTCGTGCACGGTGGGGTGCGGCGAACCCCCTCGCGCCACCAGGGCGTTGGCCGACCGCGTGGAGAGCCACGGGAGATGGTGATCGAGCACGTCCGGGCCGATCTCCCGCCAGCCCCGCTCCGCGAGGATGGAGGAGACGCGCTCGACGATGGACCTCCACTCCGGCGACCCGGGCGCGCGCATCCCGATGTCCAGCCGGCCCTCCTTCACGCGCCAGTTGCTCCAGTGCGCGGTCCAGTACGAGCCCACCCGGCTCAGGTGGATGATCCAGTACGGGATGCTCCGCCCGTGCTCGTGGATCAGGGCCACGCGCGCTCCTCCCAGCGCGAAGAACTCGTCGAACGCTGGGGCGTTGCTCGCCCCGGCGTACATGACGTGGCTCCGCTCCCACGCCTCGGTCGCGACAGCGATCCTGGCGCGCGCGCCGGGAACGGCGTTCACCTCCACGAGCAGCCGCTTCAGCTCCTCGCGTCCGAGGTGCCGGTCCAGCGTCCGCGCGTCGAGCTCCTCGTACACGCCGGTCGGGTGCGCGTCCCGAAGCTCGCGGTCGAGCGGCGGCGGGAGATGGGGATCGGTCATCCGTCCCGCGTCGGAAGGGTGGGAAGACAAGGCGAAGCTGAGGAGGTGCGGAGAGGTCCGGATCACGTCGATCCGCTGGTGCGCGGTCCGGCGCTTACGGCAGGATGGTCCAGCCGCCGTCCCGGACGCACTCCATCACCCGGTCGTGCGCGCCGGGCGATGCCGCGGTGATCCGGACGAAGCCGTCGTGCGAGAGGAAGACGGCGAGGTCGGCCGATTCCGGGACGAGCCACGCGTCCCACTGGAAGAGGAGCGGAAGGGTGAGCAGGGCCCGCGCTTCCGTCCCCTCGGCGGCGTCCAGGCGGTGCGCCGGGAGACCGGCGACGTCGCCGGCGCGCGGGTGGGGTGCGCGCACCCCGCGCAGCAGCGCGTGGCCGACGCGCTCGGTCGCCTCGCTCCAGATGTCCCAGTCCCGCAGCCACACCAGGCCGCCCGGGAAGGCCTCCTCGGCCGGTCCGGCCGCCCAGGGCGCCAGGAGGAGAGCGGTGAGCGACAGGATCCCCAGCCCCTCGCGCGGCGCCGCGATCCGGACGGACGGCGCGCCGGCGTCCCGAAACCGGATGGCGAAGGGACAACCCGTCTGCACGTCCATCCCCCGCGTCTCGCACCACTCCCTCGCCTGATCCTCCGACAGCAGCTGCATCGTCCTCTCCCGCCCGCGGGGTGATGGGCGTCCGGGAACGCCTCCGACACTATCGTAACCGCCCCGCCGTCCGCCGCCAGCGCGATGGACATCTCGCTGCGTCCCTCGACACTGCGCCGATCGCCATCTCCCGCTCGACACTGATCCACACTCGGCCGGCCGCCATCTCCCGCTCGAGACCGATCTACACGCGGCCGATCGCCATCTCCCGCCCGATCCGGTTCTTCATCTCCCGCTCGTCCGATCCCCGTCTCCCCCTCGTCTCGGCGGAGATCGAACGTTTGCGCGTGTGCGTTCCGTCCACCTCCTTGACGGGCCCGCGGCGCGCGCGTACTCTTGCGCCCGCATGCAGAACCCCGCCGCTTCCCCGCACGAGTTCGAGGTCGTCCGCGACCCGCTCTGGAACACCATCCGGGTGGATCCCACGGCGCTCGCGCTCATCGACACGCCCGAGTTCCAGCGCCTGCGCCACATCCGCCAGCTGGGGCTGGCGTACCTGGTGTATCCCGGCTCCACGCACACCCGCTTCGACCACGCGC
>Ga0247770_1001738_pt1 | contig 15335 bp, 20 predicted proteins | sample UWRJL136409B6_FD_179943 | JGI IMG/M metagenome (GOLD analysis project Ga0247770, IMG submission 179943) | Plant litter microbial communities from Arlington Agricultural Research Station in Wisconsin, United States - UWRJ-L136-409B-6 | ecosystem: Environmental > Terrestrial > Plant litter >... | reverse complement strand
AGATGAGGGAGGGGGAGGCTGGAAGTGAGATGGGGGATGATAGGTCAGAGACCGAGGCGGGGGATAGGGAGGAAGGCGATCGAGAGGATGAGGTGGTGGAATATGGATTTGTTTTGCTCCCTGGAGCGGGGAGAGTTACTAGTTCGGACGGTATGGCAAGCAAACTGTCGTGAGGTACGCAATCAGGGGTGAACGGAAGGGAGTTATATGTCAGGGGGCGATTGTGTCTTGTGGATTTCCAGCTTTAGGTCTAACTGTTTGTTGGAAAGAGGAGACACCGCCATGGGCACGATTTGAGGATTGCGTGTTATTAGCTGAAATGCGGCTGTTGGAAAGAAAGCCTCCGTTTTACCTCTCCAGCATTCCCCCTCTTCGCAGTGTTGACGTGAAGAAAGTAACGCACCCTCCATTACACAATCTCAAACTGCACCTCGTCTTCCGTCTTCCATTTCAGCGCCTCTGGGTACATCAGCCCCAAACCACCGCTCCGATATTTGGACTTTGTCTCATCGACCGGTACCAGAATGAGTGCCCAGATAACCTCGGTGCTTTGAGCTGAGCGCCAGAAGCGAAAACAGTCAGGCTGTCATCGTTAGATTGGTTGGTTACTGAGGACTAAATGATTTGTTTCCGACTTACCTCCCTTGCCTCCCAATCCCGCAGCGCTGGCTCATTTGAGTTATGGGTATTACTCCTATTTGTAGTTAGTTGGTACCTGTTTCAGGTCCCGATTCTAAATCATGGGCTTGAGAATTCGCACAGTGGGTCACGTTTATGTCCCTAGATCCTAGCTCTAAGGAAGTATGTCCAAGTGCGCGAGAGTTGTGTATCAACCCCTCGTTCAAAAAGAGAGCGGTGGGTAGAAAACGCTTTTGAGAGCCACCGAGTACGGCCCAACTCCACGATGGGAGGTCGGGAAGATCCTCGTGGGGTCCCCTCTTTGGCGTCGACTCCCACCAGATCAGTTGTTTCTCCAGATCGTTTCCCCAAACACCAAAGGAGTACCCATCGGACCGCGCCTTCTGCATTGCCCACACGATACCCTGGATGGCTTGCAGACGGTCTGTTTTGAAGGTGAGTTTGCGCTCTGAGAAGTTTTGGAGGACTCTGAGCCATTGGAAGGTGGATGTCGGGTCCTCGATCAAACAAAGCCACACGCGTATTTGTTGCTTGGTCCGGGTTTCTGCCATCTGGTTTCGCTTGCACATCCATGTGATGCCGCCCGGCATGAAAAGTATCATTCTCCTCGCCAAGTCTGTCAAATAATCAGTAGTGTTAACCAACTTCTCCTTCCTTTGAGGGAGTATTCGGATTAGTCAACCCTTAGCTGGGGACTTGAAACACATACGCCATTCCTGTGCTGCCCAGCCACGCTTGTGCAAGGGCCCGCGTGTTGGCCAGACTTCCAGGTGATTGTGGACTGATATAGTAAAGTGCCCTAATGTTTGACCAGTAGATGTGAGGTATGGAACTCGAGTAGAGAGATCCGGATGTCTGGGAATCCCGAACAATCCTTCCGTGGAGTCTTTCGACCCGGCCGCTGCAATGACAAGAAATGCATTCTCGTATATCTGCCCCATAAGTTTTGATTCGGTCTCCTGATCCTGCTGGTCATCCTGGATGATGCAGAGGCTATCAATCCAGAGGTAGTCAATTTCCATGGCTCGGACGAGAGTGATTACTTCCCTAAATGTTCGAGGGAGTTCGTCAATCGGGATTCCAGATATAACTCTCTCCATGTTCTCAGCAGTGGTTCTGAAGGGCCGTTTCTCTGGAGGCCCCCAGCAATGACTGAGGGCGCAGTACTTTGAAACCAACCCGTCAGAGTGAACTATCTTAACAAAACTGGGGTCTGGCCCAGGGCGGACTTGAAGTATACGCCTGGGAAGATCCGATCCATGGCGATCGTCTATTATTTCGGCAGAAACAGTCGTGAAGCACGCGGGGTGAAGTAACAAGCAATCCTTGAGCCATGGGTGTATCAGGCTAGAAACAATATTTGTCGGATCATTGCTGGACAGGGGCTGTGTGGACATGATTGCCCCACTTTCGGCAGCAGGGCTCCCTTCGAAATAGTATAAGCCATCACTGTCAGCGACTGTCATTTGGTGGATCTGATTAGGTAGGTGGTCTCAACATTTGAACTCACCTGGTTCTGCCCATACTGCCAGACATAGCTCTACCCTTACTGGTACACGTAGCTCTGACCCCCTATTCTCATATCTTAATATCCGAGTCCCCTTTCTCTTCAAAAATACCTCAGTGAAACTGCGACGGTGGCGACCGGCTTCTTCCCCGCCGTGTATTGACCCCTGCCGGTATCTAAGGAGAGAGACCTCTTGCGTATCATAGTTCTGCCAAACTTTCGAGTCCACTCCATTGAGACGCATGGCGCCATATCTATCCAAAAGCTCGCAGAGACTGCAAGACTCTGTTACCAGGTCGGAGCGACTCGCCGTAAATTTTGGCAGAAACCTATGTTCCAACAGCGGCTGCGAGAGGGTTTGAACAATGCGGGTACAAAACTGGCAGAATTTGTCCATGTTTCTAATCGAGTGGTAAGAGGAATGAGACTGAGCAACAATGGGTATGGTGCTACGAGTGGATTTCCGTGGATGTGCAGTAACCAAGGGGTTTGTGGACAGGGTCGGGGAGAAGCGAGAGGAATTGGGTTAAAAGGAGCTAGCTGTGCAACCCTTTCGCCAGATTCCGGCTAAAGAGAGCTTGCCCTACTATGCCCTATGCCTCTTCGATTGGCTCGACGACTGGGCTGTGCTGTCAATAAGCGCTGTTTTAATGCATTTCTCAGGCAGGTCAGGTCGACCAACTATTGGGCAGCATGCATGAGGTACCCAAGGTAGGTAAGACAAAGGTAAAATCCCAGACTGGAAAGGATCTTGATCAGGTGGAATGCGCCACCGGCGAAACGTCAATCTAAGCAACGTTCAAACGGATTGCGGGTTTGCGAAGACATTCCCCGGATCCAAAACCTCCTTCAATGCCTTTAGTCTCGCAAGCGTTTTCTCTCCATAGTACATGCGCAACGCCTCCTCGCGCGCATACGAGGGGTCGACGTAGTTGGGGTAGGCGCCGTGCCCCGGCGTTTCTGACGCCAGAGCGTCGTTGAGTCCGTTCATGAAGCGTAGGCCCGCCTCCGGGAAGGTGCGCTCGACCCCCACAAAGCCGTCTGGAATCGGTTAATCCATGCGTACCTTCCGTTGCTTACGGGGTTGGACGAGCCAATAAAGCCAAGGTGAAATCGAGACCAAAACAAAGAAAAAACCAAACAACTCACAGTTCTGAACAACCCATAGATCCCTATACCCGCTGTACGCCGCGAAGCTCTCGTCGCGCGTGCTGATGGCGCTATCAGGCCCTCCATACAGATCGATAATCGAGAACCACCCAACAGGCGCAGCATCTCCGACCCCATTAGCCAGCACAAAAGAAAAGAACCGGCGCAGCGCGGCCTCCGAAAACGGCCGCGGGGTGGTGACGCTCTTGGCGAACAAGTTGTCTCGCGCGCCATACCCCGCAAGCGGCACAGCCAGCGCCGCCGACCCAGCCATCCGCGTCAGCGAGGCAATCCAGCCCAGCTCCTGCACCGCCGAACCCTTGGGGTCGTGGGCGAACGGGACGCGTGCCAGCAGCGCAGGCGCGATGGTGTCGCGGAAGGCGGCGATGCTCCCCATGTAGACCCCGTGCACGACGAACGAGGCCGCGTTGTCGGCAATGGTCACGCCCAGCCCGGAGTTGCGGTCAATGACGGCGGCCGACAGCGCAAAGTCTTGGACGCCGCGGAAGGCGCTGACTGCGGCGGACACGGACGCCAGCGCCCGCGGGAAGGAGAACTCCCACTGCACAACTCGGGCCGGCGCGGGTGAGGTCTGGAGGTGGAACGTCATCACGATGCCGAAGGAGTCGGCGGCGCCGCGGAGGGCCTATTCCTCATTTACCATTGTCAGCTGGGACGGGGATGTACGGCAAGGTCTAGTCACGGTGCCTTACCCAGTAAACGTCCGGGTGCTGGCGCTCGTCGGCGCGGACAAAGCTTCCGTTGGCGAGAACGACATCCAGCGCCACGATCTGGTCCATGGCGAGTCCGAAGGCGCGCGATGCGTACCCGAACCCGCCGTGCGTGAAGTGACCGCCGACGCCAACGCCGGGACACGTGCCGTGGGCGAGGGCGCGGCGTCCTTGGGCGTAGACGGCCAGCGCGAGGTTTCCGATGCGCACGCCGGCTCCGACCACGGCGATGCCGGTTGTCTTGTTGACAGTGATATCGTTCAGGTTCTCGAGGTCGACGACGAGGATGCCGTCGCGCCCGCCTGTACTGAAGGACCCGTACGAGTGGCCGCCGGACTTGGCCTGCACGGGGATGCCGTTGCGCGCGGCACAGACGACGCCGTCTGAGATTTGTTGTGCTGTGGTGGGCACCAGGACCGCTGCCGGCTGGTACTGTAGGCGGGCGTTGTACGTCGTCGTGTGCGAGGCCCAGGCTGTACTCCCCGGCACGAGAAAGGGAAGCTTGCGGGCGCCAAGGCAATCCAGGAGCCCTTGGGTCCCATCGAGTGCCTGCCCCCTGGGCGAGATGGAGCTGAGAGGTCTGACGGGCCGGGAGGCGTGTATCCTTGGGAGCAGCGCAATGAAGAATACCAGATGTAGGGAGGCAGCCGCGGATAGCGCGATGCAGCCCAACCGCAGCAGACGAGAGTTCATCATGTACTGATTTTTCTCTGGTCAGTGGCGGAGAAGATGACTGCTGGAAGTCGAGATTCAGCACGAGCATATAAATGCCATCATATTTTCAGCTGCAGTGGAGCTTTGCAAGAAGACAGGTTACGTTGCAGATCAGGCGACTCATCACGTAAAACCGGCTAAAACGTTACCTAAGAATCGGCTAATGGTTATGCAGTAGACACAGTCGTATTCGCTGTACTGGATGTAATTTCTTGCCGCAAACCGCCAAGTAGGTAGGTAACCTTGCGGTCTGTACTCGAGAAGCGACGACGTTACGCTGAGGCTTTTGAATGGCAATTGATACGACTAAACGGCAACTGATGGCGATATCGATCATGTTGGTCCGTGATAGGCGAGCTCCGATGTTGACATCCGCACTGAAGAGAAGCACAATCCACCCTAGGCGCGGCGATTTTGAATAGCCGAGCACGCTGCCTGCAGTAAGCCCATCGCATGTGTAGTCCAGTTCGCCCGCGGGACCTTCGTATACCTTGGAAATGATGATATTTGGACCACAGGTCTTAAGGAGGAAGAAAAATTGGAACTCGTTCATGGTTCGACAGAGAGACCTCGGGGGGTGTCTCATTCATTGCTGCAGGCTGTGGTGATAGTGCCGTCGTAGGTGGCAAATAATAGCCCATACCAAAGTTCAGCAGGGCTGGGCTCTTTCAGCCCGGTTGCCATGCAGCCCGACCCCCCTTTTAGAACATAGCCATGGAACATGGCCTAAACATCCCTAACATTGCTAGAACATGTGAGATTCGGTAAACATAACGTAAACACAAAGTAATTACTAACATGAGCATTTTCTTCGGGATATTTTTCTTTCAAGTGTATTTGTGGCTACCGAAAAGAGGAACAAAACAAACAACAGCTTCGGAGAGCCAAGAAATGGAGGGCTTACCACCAACAGGTCAATATCCACCCACCCAACTCCATCCCTCAGCAACCTCCCCAAAAACACCCCCCCCTCTCCCCTCCGACATCTAACAAGCCCCGTTCGCAACAATAGTATTCCAATTCCGCAAATCAAACGCCTGCCCCAAAACCGAATACCCGTGTCCATTATAATACCAACAACTATCCGCAATACTCCCCGCGACATCCCCAATCCACCGGCACGGCTCCCAGTGCTCGACGGTATTATCATTGCAGTAGTAAATCGCATTGGTCCATGAGCAACTCACGCGCCCGCACGACCCCGGCCCGGGGTCGGCGCGGCAGTCGCCCGTGATCGACTGCAGGTAGTACACGCCCTGCCAGACTTCGAAGTAGTCTGGCGCGGCGAAGCGGTTGGGCGGCCATCCGCAGTGGATGGCCTGGGTTTGGCGGCGGGTGAGGGGGGTGGTGCGCTCGGTGGTCAGGAGTTTCTCGTGCGCGGCGCGGTGGGCGGCTTCGGCGGTGGCGTTGCGGGGGGTGAAGATGGTGTACTTGGGGTTGAGTTCTTTGGCTTGCTTTTCGATGTCCTGGAGGGAGAGGGGGTTAGTTTTTGTTGGGGTTGGTTGTGGAGGGTGTGAAGGATAATGTGAGTGGTGGAGATGGGGTGGCAGAGGGAGAGGGAGAGCGGGTGACAAAGAGGGCGAGCTGGACACGACGACATACCTCGAAAGTAGACCCCTTGAGGTGAACCGCGGGCTTTCCAGCCTCGAGGACACCGCGCCATTCAAGTGGGAAGAGTGCTGGCACCTCAGCGGGAGTATCGACTGGAGAGCCGGCGGCGAAGGTGGACAGCAAGCAGCCGAGTGCTACGAGCATGGAAAGGTGAACCATGATGAAGACCGGCCGAAGGGAGTTTCTGGGTGACGGAGGATTTTGATAACTCGAGATGGGTTGTCGAGATGCTGGATCGGAGGCAAAATGTCTGGTCTTTATACATGGCCTTTCTATCTCTCCCTCCAATATGCTGGACATGAGCGTGCACAGGGCTCAGGGGTTCCTCTCTGCAAACAGACTGATGTTCCTGCACAATGTGACCTTGCATCACCCGCAAATGACCATACCCTACGCAGGAGGCGCTCTCGCCCCCGACGTGCAGTTCGACATCGCATGGTCCCTGGCCTGATATCTTCGTCAGCACCTTCATAGACGCGCGTTCCGTTCCGCGACCGTTAGACCCCGGCCTCTGCAGGCGCCTCGGCACACTTTGGTTCCCTCAACTGCTGCATCCCGGCGCTGGCGAGTGCGCATTCCTTTCCCTAAGGAGGGACCTAGGGGTCTGCGAACACTAGCTTGCCCCGTAGGTGAGGACCTGCTCGCCCCATGCGGGGACATCCTGCTGTTGGCCATGGTATCCCTAAACTACGCTACGGCAATGCATCGAATTAGCGTCGAGCAGCGGACTCGAGGCCCCAAAAGTGGGGTAAATGCCTCAATGTGACGGTCTGTCAATAGCGTGGTTTGCTTGTGGAGTTTTGTGCGCTAATGGGAGCTTTCCAGGGTTTGGAGTTCATGGTTACACAAGGCAGCAAAACCCACCAGCCGCACTTGGGGCTTTCATCCTCAGCCGGGGCTGCAAGACGCGACTGTCAGGCAACCAACTTTTGCTCCCCGCTTGGACTTCCATGCCATGGATGGCATCGACTTCGGGTGATTGGAGATGCTGCGCTCATTTAAGAGAGAAGATGCCGAGTAGGGGACAAAGGCGACAGAACTGCCACGCGCCTGTGTAACCAAACTCCGAACTCCGATCACGTCCCCCCTCAGCATACAACGATACACCGATATGCGACGACAGGATTGGGACTGCAACATTGGGCCAGCACTCCACTTTCCTACCGGGCCTTGGCTGATGGCAGCCGTCCGTGAGCTTGTCAAACTTAAGCTAGTGGTTGGTTGACGTCCCCAGGGTAGTCCAGGATGCCCTGTCCTTGGCGCACTGCCGCAGCGCATTGCAGGGATGCGATCAAGAACGTTTTTCGGATTGACGATTGAGGAAAGCATGCCATGTACCCGGTATTGTCGTCCTGCACGTAGGGGGCGGGAGCGTCGTCTCCACCTCTCCCGTGGCTCCCAATTCGAGCGGGTGGCCAAGGGGGACGGTTGTTTTGTGGGGTACGCAAGTGAGAAGTCTTTTGACAGTGCGGGAGGATGGCTGGGACTTTTCAACATGGAAACTACCTAGACGACCCACGTGCAGATGCACAACTCCAATACTAAGCCATCTTAAACCACGTAGAGCCTAGTCCCCGTCGCGCAGCACATACTGCATCCGTAGTCGCAGCGAGCTGAGGCCTTGAAGTTCGATAGCGTTGGTTGCGCCAGACAAATTGGTGGGATCTGGTGGGACTTGGTCCTCGCTGTTGCTGGGCTTCAGTCTCCGTCGGCCCCCATTGATGTCTGGCAGATTCCATGGAAGTGAAAGAAAACAAAGTTGCTGAGTGGTGTGTCGACTTCTGAGCCCTGCCGTTTTGTGGTACTGAAGACGGAGCTTGGCGTCTTACTGTTGAATGAGTCTGGCGAGGGGATGAAAAAAGGGGCATCGACTCTTGACAGAGGTAGGTGAGTAGGGGTAACGGTCGACATAAAAGGGTCATTTTTATCTTCTTCTGGCTCAGAAGTGGGTTGGTTTAAGTTGCTGCTTCTGTCCACGGACAATAATGGGTCGTCGTTGGCACCAATGGACATCAGGCAGCTGTTTATGACAAATGAGCTGTCGTGGGTAGGCACTGTTGGGATTTCGGCATCGCTTGCATTAGACAGCCTGGAATATGCCCCTGGAGACGCTGGCCTCTTAACTTCTCCCTTGTCCTGTTTCGATGTTCTCCCTCTTCGTCTACGCATATTTCCGTGGAGGAGAAATTTGAGCTAAAAGCTTCCGTTCAATAGGAGTTGTACTACCAGGGAAATGTAAGCTCACATTTGCTAAGAAGACGTGAATGAAAGTTATACTGTTGAAAAGCCCCTTTTTAGGGCTTTAACTATAGAACTACCCCTTATGCTTTTTTCTTAGCTCAGCGGTTTAATGGATGCAACCTTGTGAAGTAAGTAGCTATTTTATGGAGTGGTGATTATGTGACAAGCTAATAGGGGGGGTTGGGCTTTCCGGGGCTAACGATTCGTTTTGCCTTAGTGTCATATATTACGTGGTTAGTGGGTGGTTCAAAATTCCATCCCCTTGCCAAAACGCGTAGTTGGGGCCTCAGACAAGTGGTTGCTGAAGGGTGTGGGGTGCTTTGATTGGTTAGTTTGTCTGGCCGGGGGGACATCGGCCAACCGTGTGATAGGCATTGAGATAAGTTTGTGCATGGCCCCCTCTTGAACTACTGGTTTGCATAAGATTATGCCGATTACATCAGCGAATGCTAAAGCGGGGAACGCAGCAGGAACTGCGATGCCCATCCCCGCCTTTCGCGGCCCAACAAACTGCAAACGGACCTCGCGATAATTTTGTTCACCGTTCGCGCCCCGGCAAGTCCTTGAGCCGCCACTTTTTTCATTACCAGACTGTATCGGCTCAACCTAGTGTCTACGTCATGTCCAATTTCGGTGCCCTCACAACCGGTTTCACGCCGCCGCCGGCATGTTCGGCCACCAATGTCTACCTCTTCGCAAGCGACAGACGCTCAATGTACATGCAAGCTCCGACCGATACACAACTATGCTTCCCTAGCGGCTACGAGCCCCAAGTGTACGGGGGTTTCTTCTCGCCCGCGCAGTGCCCCGTGGGCTACACGACGGCATGCATCTCGTTGGAGACGGTCGGCACAGACCTGGAAACGATCGTCACTTGCTGTCCAAGGTGAGTCTATCTACATAAACACCCACGCACTCATCACCCGTGTAGCTCACCAAGTTGACAGCTACCCATCGACAATGTTTGCATGTAACACCCCCCATGACGAAGCCCCTTGGCAGAGGACGCTTGGATGCACGAGCATGTTTACCCCGACCGTGACTCTGACCTCGATCACCGTCTCATGGAACGATATCATCGGCTCCCTCTCCAGGACTACCGAAACAGAAGGGGGCATGAATGCTTATAGTGTTCAAGTGCGGCTCAGGTCTGGGGACTTTCAGACTGTGACGACCGTGACCAAGACTGTCCACACATCGACCACGACGACTCTGCCTGTCCCCGGTGTCACGACAACCATTCCGGCTCGAGACGTCGACTTTCTATCTCCTTCAGCGTTAGCTGCGGCTGCTTGTACCGTGGCTTTGTTCCTTATTGGCATACTTGCAGGTTCTTTGTGTTTTTACCTGGGCCGGACTGATCGCCGGCGCGAGGCCCGGGTTTTACGGAACGAAAGGGAAGGACGGCCTTTACTTGGAAACGACTCTGTCGGTTATAGGTCTACTGAGAGGGGTGTTCCTCGGCCGAAGGATCCGCCGCCGCCGTACCAAGCAGGGCAATCTTCTCGTGCGGGACAGTCTTGAGCGGCTTAGCTGGTGAACGTTTCGGTGTGTCGAACCACAGCCGCCTCGCTAGGCGCTCAGGCGCCCTGCCGAACCAGGCTTGGCTGGAGCGCAGGGGCCTTGGATCATGTGCTCTCCCCACACACAGGGAGCTTCCATTTGTATATAACTGGGGAGTGCTTCGCACTCCCCTTTTCTACCTAATTAAGTCACTTTGCAACTGCACTTCCGCTGCTCTTGATCCCCTCGTTCCTCAGTCAAACGTTCCACACGGCGTTATCACAATCTTGTTTCGAGTGATGCGTATCACAGTTTGAGAGTCCTTTAAGCTCCAGATGCATGCCCCAGGTTGATATAAGTTGGCGTGGCAGGGTCATGACGACGGGGCCGCTGCTAGGGTTTATGTAGGTATTTATCTATCTACCCTGTATCGCGGCACTGCTGTTCCAGTGGGCTGAGAGGCGGCTCGGAACATTAGGCTTTCAACTGCCCGAACCGATTTTCGTGTTGAAGAATAGGTTCACTACTTTGGTCCGCAGGTTCGATGAGAAGTAATCATACCCGACCACAACATTACATGCATCCACATAGACAGTCACGGGGATCACTCCCTGGTACAGGATGTTCCACTGCATTTAAGACAAGTCCCCAGTCAGCAAAGGGCAGACAACTAACATGACAATGTTAAAGGGGGATAGATACTCACAGAACCCACAAGCCCTTCCGTTAATTCCCTCTTCACAAGGCCACCAAACACCGCCCCTGCCCGGACGAGCAAGTCTTCAGAAAAAAGCGGAAAGTTTGAATTGACGTAGCCTCTCCACACGCTGATGGTATCTCGGGATGCGCCGCTGAATGTCGTCAGGGTGTTATCGACGAGCCCTTCTTGGGTCACATTCGCGTAGTTGAACAGCGAGGATGCAAGCCCCCCCTCAAAAGCTTCGTCGACATGGACAAGATTCTGGGACGGGGAGTTTTGGATGTAGCCTGCTGTGATGTGGGAGACTTCTTGGTCCCTGTTATAACTCCATGATTAGGATGGGTGAAGCAATTGAAAAGGAAAGGGAAGGGTATTTCTCGCCATTTATGCTGGATGAAGCTCGTGTTAAATTCGGGCCGGATGAGGGGTGGTTTCGGTTGCTGGAACTGGGACGAGAATTCGACGGTTGAGGCAGGAAATGGAACACAGGGTCGCTCAGCCGCTCCGAAAACAGCGGTTGAGGCAATAAGAGAGCCAAAAAAGAACGGAAACTGATGCATCGTCGTCGAGTTGTCGTGACCTTGGCCGCGAGGTTGCCAATGCTATGAACCGGACAAATGGATCGAGCGCGAGTTCGCAACTACTTATATTGCGAGCTGACTGCCTCTACTGAGGTTCTTGTTCTGTTCATTGGAACAAAAAGGGTCAAGGGTTCATTACGCAAGCCTACGCCACAGCACTTTCATGACGCGGCCCTCGGGCGAGGGACAGGCACAAGAGCTGATGATTGGTGGGCAATGGGATGTGCAGCGGCATTTTCCGCGAACCAATATTCGCGCCATATTTTCGGCAAGCAGAGCGAGGACTGGAATTTGATCAGAGGAGCATGCGCGTGTAGAGTTTATCTGGGTTCATGTTGATAGCGTTTGCAGAGCTTGATCGGGATGGGTTGTTGTCAGAAAGAAAGGGGTTCTGGCTAGAGGCTTTCCCGCGATTATGGCGCAATCCACCAGCTCCATTGGCCCTTTGTAAGGGCGAGAGCACAGTTGATTTACGTGGGCCGCTGGGCCCGGGCGCTTTCACATCCTCGGAGGCTCAACACCAGGAACGGAGACCACTCCGGGCCTGCTACCTACCGCTCCCCTTACAAGCGGCTGCCCCTTATCGCTGGCATTTGACAGCGTCCCATCGTTCGGTTGTTGATGCCCGTGCAGAGCTGGGCATCAGCCCCACGTTCCATCATGCAGGTACCGTGGCGACTATACTAGCGACAACGGGCTGCTCAAGCCCAGGGAGCTCGTCAAGCGCGGTGGCTCCCGTAGAATACTGGTCTCCTAGTAGCACTAGGCTTGTGTGACTTGTGGTGAATTTTGGCTCATCCCTCTCTTCCAATAGCGGCTGTGAGAGGGTCTGAACGAGGTGGTTGCAGAGCTGGCACAATCTCCATATCTTCGCGAAATTACGAAACTTGAATTCCCAGGACTGAATTCGGTCACTCAAGCACCTGCCACCCATACCGATATTTGTAAGAAGTTGGTTGTCAAGGCGATTGATCTCAACGATCATTTCGGTAAGCGATGGGGTGATGAGCCAGCAGGATATCATTGCGGATGTGTTTGTATGATACCACTACTTATAACTATATGGAAGGCTCTCTGGCTGAGCCAGTAAGCCGAAGAAGTAATAGAATAACGCAGTTGCAACCCCTTCAATTCCACAGAATCCAGAGTGCAGTGCTTCTAACAGTTATCCCTCCTATCGCTAAGTAAGAGGCTGAGATTGCTGTCGCCTGGGACACACATCTCTGTGGCGAATATTATATTCCTAGTAGCTGTTTGAATTCAGTCCTGCTCGTGTGGGCAAATTAGCTGTCGCATTACTTAACGGCTAAGGGCATTGCTAAACTTGACCCGCATCGCTTCCGTGGCTACGCAGGCGCTCTTTAAAAACGATGCACCTCTCGTAAAGAGAGACCGATACCATGATGGAGCAGGCGGGTAAGAGCTCGCGGAGAGGGCTGGTTACCGAGATTAAGTTAGATTTGTAGTACTATAATTATAAATTAGAGGACTTTGTTTAGGAGGTACACGAGAACCTGCGAATCTATAAGGGCTCTCCGCCGACACAACCGGAATCAGCATAGCATTCTAAGAGTAGATAGAGCAGGATCTCGCTCTAATTTTGATATAAAAAACTACTTATATAGCAAATTACTTATTACACTGGTAAGGAAACCTCTATATCCCGAAATGATATCCCCTTCACATAAACCCTAGACACCACCATGTGAAAAAGTTTAATATAAGAATAGCTTAGTGATTCTAAGTTCAGAAGTGGGAAAACTTAATATAGTGGGTCTTAAAAAGTCTGTATGCACAGGCCACCCTACTAACTTCCTATTACGACCTGCACCTGACACAGGCCTCAAGAGGACTGGCGCGGGTTAAGACAGAACGTATGGCAGGACACTAACAGGTAAGGGGTGTTCCGAAGACAGTTTGTTAAGCTAGCACTCCTAGACGGGGGTTTAATGTCACTGTAGGTTGTTGTTACTATAATGCACAGAGGTGAGTCTGAACAGTAGGATATAAATGAACAATTAAATACTAGCGTGAGGAACTAGAGTCCTTTACGGTAGTTATAGGTATAACTATGGCTATCTATATTAACTGACTGTAAGGTACTTCGTACCTTACTTAGTCTGTTATGCTTAGTGATACACCACGTAGTTACGGTTAAGCAGCTAACTGAATGGTGCTTGGTGTTGTCAGTCCCTGTGGACCATTAAGCGCTTTTTTACTGGTTATAGGGGCTTTAGGTCTTTACACCCCTGGCCCAGTGCACCTGGACGGTGTACACCGTCCTCCTGCACTGTTCCTTCTATAAGGATTTGTCAGGCCGCCCCGGCCTAAGTGACGGCCTGCAGGGTTGTTATATAATTCCCCCTCTTTAACATTCTTTTCTTATAAAGAATTGTTAGGTTAGTTTCCCTTTTTCTCCACCTTCGTCATATCTTTTAACCACGTTAAAAAGCGTAAAAGATAGAGAAAGCAGGAAAAGTCTCCTTACGACCGTCATATCTATCTTACAGAATCCCTTAACACTTTTAGTTTGCAGATATCTCCCTATACTTACTGTTAAACTAAGTCCTTATTATATTAAATCGCAGTGTAATCTGACAGTTATAATAAATACTGATCTGTTAGCATACCTTCTTTATATAACGCGTTTAGTCACTCCGACGAGTTTATTAAGGGTTTAGTGGACAGGAAAAAGGAGCTAGACACCTTATATAACTAAGTAGTTACTAAGCACTGTAACTTCCTTATAAAGTTATAACGTGTTAAGACTTAACAGCACGTTATTAAAGTAAAGGTGATAAAGGTGTTTTCTTATAAGGTTAAGGTTTTATCTTTCTAGGAACAGGTAGACGTAGTAGACCCAGCCTAAGTGGAACTGGTTTCCTGGGACTGGGACTCCTTCCTTACAGGTTTTCCTCCTAAGGGGTCACTGCAGCTTGTAACGTCTTCTTAACCTGGTTTATAGCTTCTTCCTCTTAATAATAAACCGGCTCTTTAATGTAGTGGTAGCGCACTTACTTCTTAAAGTAAAAGGTTATAAGTTTAACTCCTATAAAGGCCTCCTGTCGCTTTAGATCCTTACCCCTAGGGCTGGAGGATTTAAGGTGACTTTTTTCTTTTTTTTTTTTCTTTACTAACTCCCTCTTTTAACAGTGCTTATTCTTATAACACACTCTTTTATACAGAGCTTACTAAGAGCTTTTAAAGGTTTAGCTTTTTTATTAGGTTTAAGATCCTTTTAACCTTAGTTAAGGGTTTTAATAAATATCCTTTTATACTTATTAAGAAGTTTCCTGCCGCTTCCTAAGCTTTAAGTCCCATAATAGTCTTACTCTTCAGTATAGTAATTTAAATGTCAGATCTTATCTTATTTCTAATTCTTATTATTAGCTTTAATTAGTTTAGATTCTTTTAGTGGAACTTTATAATTAGGTTTAAGTATTTAAAATTTCTTACTAGCTCCTATAAATTACTTTTAGGGCCGTAATTTAGCTACTTAATAAGATATTTAAATGTGTTTTTTCCCTTTCGTAAATCCATAACTTCTTTAACGTTATACTTATCTTTATCAGCGTTAATCTTAATCTTCTTTTTTAAAGGAACTCCTTTTAGGGCAGGTTTTAGAAGTGAGATATAAAAAACCTTAATCTGCACCTTTATACTAATAGGTAAGTTTAGTTTATAATTAAAGGTAGCGACCTTTTTTTTAATTTAAAATAGTCCGTACCTTTTAAAATTAAGCTTCTTACTAAGTTGTTTTAAATACAGGTTTTATAAAAAATGGTAGATGTAATCCCCCTTTTAAAAAGTCGGTCCCTTAACTTATTTACTATTAAAATTGCTGGCGTCGCTTCGTTCGTCATTCCGCGACGGCCCTTCGCTACGCTACGGGGCGCTCCATTCCTCACTTTCGCTCCTGGCAATTTTGGCGTGGGGTATTAAGCTTATTTAAATAAGTG
>Ga0247770_1001734_pt1 | contig 15383 bp, 17 predicted proteins | sample UWRJL136409B6_FD_179943 | JGI IMG/M metagenome (GOLD analysis project Ga0247770, IMG submission 179943) | Plant litter microbial communities from Arlington Agricultural Research Station in Wisconsin, United States - UWRJ-L136-409B-6 | ecosystem: Environmental > Terrestrial > Plant litter >... | reverse complement strand
TGTGGGATACGGCCTTCCCCATGTCATGGGACCGAAGTCGCAGCTCCGGCGTTTAGAGTCCTTCATCAATACGATCGCCATCCGAAGAGACCTCGCGGCCGCAGTCAAGAGGGCCTACATTGGTATTCACCTTGACTTCCCAGTTTAATGAGCCAGAACTGACAGGTATTTAGGTCCGGAGATGCTTCGCGTCATGGACGAAGCAAAGCTTGCTGCCACAATCGACAAGGCAGAAAGAGCTCTCGGGGCTAGAGTCTCCTTCAACGACTGGCATCGGAACGAGCCCCCTGCGCACCGATCGGAGGCCGAGGCCTTTCTGCAGTTCCTCTTGTTTGGGCTCATGCCCAACCTGAAACACATGGTGTTCCGCCCGCCCTACAAGACGCAGGCAACCCTGAACTTCGACTGCGAGACCCACAGCCGGCGGACTTGGACGGCGCTGTGGAACGAGAGCAATGTGTACGGAATCCCACCCTCGGTGCCCCCGGCGACGGACGTGTGGCGGTTCCCCAGGCTCCCCCACCTTGAACTGGTGGATTTCGGCTCGCCCATAGATATATCGACTTGGTTTCCCTTTCGCTTTCCTGGCCCGACCTGCCAGATCACCACGCTGACAATCCACGGGACTGTCAGGATCGCCCACACGCCAGACATTCTCCGCGACGGGAGGATGTCTTGGCCGGCAGAGCCTCCCCTCGCCAACATCACCGATCTCCGGATCATCAACGGGCACGACGACTACAACGACAAGCTCGTCGCAATGTTCAACCCAAAGCGTCTGCAACTTGTATTGGGGAAGAGAACAGCTTTGGGGCATTATCCTCACAACTTCATCTTCGAGCCGGGCACCTGGTGTCCTGGGACCGTTGGGGACGCGGCGTGGGTCTTTGGGGATGTTGGCCCTTACCCTTTACCATCTCCGTCCCGTGGAGCAGCGCATCAACGCTGACACATCTTCATGTCGACACCCGAGACGTGCCGAGCCATCTTGAACAGAGACTAGACCCCTCGCTGAGGAGCTTCACCGTCTTGGAAACCCTAGTCATCACCGGGTACCCGCTTGTCAAGAAGACATGCGAAGAGGTCGAGGTTGAGGGTGTTGACGATGACGACGAGGAAGGATGGAGCTCCGATTCTGAGACGGAGTCAGACTACGAGAGTCGGGATCCGAGACGTAGGAGCAACAAGGAGGCCAGACCCGCCGTCTCAAAAGTTTTGCGAGGCTCTTGAAGATCATTGGAGGCCCCAGTACTGCGTTTCACGAGGGAGGCGCTTGGCTTGCCTTCTACAAAGATGTTGAGGCGGGACGCATGCCGAACCTGGTGCGAATCCGGTGCGATCAGACGATGTGCCGTTCTGAGGAGACGCTGCGGGAGTGGTTCAGGCCCCTTGGTGTTGACTTTGAGCTTCTGTGCCCAACAGATCCGGACATCAACTGGTAAGTTGATGGCGTCTCAGTATGCAAAGAAGATCCGCCCGATTTATTCATGATCCGTTGCGAGGACTCACCATCAAGACTCGCGGATGGGAGGAACCTACCGTTTGAGTCTTGTAGGCGCACGTTCTCATGCTTTGGGTCTGCAGCAACAGGTAAGCAACCCCTTTCTTTTTTTCCCGACTGGCCCTGATGTTAACGCAATCCTTAACCAGGTTGTGGTCAAGCCCTTTTTGATGTCGGAGATACCAAACTATCAATCACGGTGGCGCCCAGAGCCGATGTAACATGCAGTGACGAGAGACATTGCATAATCTGCGGTGTGGGGATATTTTTGTACAGTTGCGAATACATGTGGGCTGCCTTGTTGGGGATTAGGAGGCTTTATTTGCGGCTGTTTGTGGTTGCGCGGCCTTTCTTCAAACAAAATTGATACCAAGGTACCAAAGAAGTGTAAGACGCAAATAAAAGAAGCAAACCTGATGCTCTCCCCGCCATGCAAAACTCCTGTGCTATAAATGCATGTCTATCCGCTGCATACCTGTGAAGATGGGGAGGAGGCCGGCGCGTATGATGCATCTTCTTCAGTGCAGTCTCGTTGCATTTCGCCGTCTAAATGCCTCCAGTCTTCCATGAAGTTGCCTGTAATACCGACATTGCGCACATTATGATGGAATCCGACACGCAGTGGCCAGCGGCGTCTCTTTTTGGGGGGTAAGATTTTCCCGCTTCCCCTGTTTTGAAGCATAACCGCGCTCTCATCGTTGGGGCATCGGATTTACTTCCAATTGGTTCCAACCGAGGTGGCGGTCCGCAAAGTTGCTGACAGGGGACGGAAGTTGCGTTCGGAGGACCTTCGATGTGGCAGCCTTGTCACCGGACCCACCCGCACCAGTTGTCGCACGCAAACTCTATCTTATCGCACCGTGACCTGCACCTGCCACTGTATCCCCTCATTTTATTTTTCAAGACAGACATCACATCTTCAGGAGTCAGCCAACCAACGAGAATGTCATGGTAGCGTTCAATGAGAACAAACGAATCTCCGTTGCTAGAGACCGGGGCCGGAGCCTGGGGCCGAACTGTGGGTGCTTCCCCTTGGCGCGACACCGCGACAACTCGTCACTAATCTGTGCGAAGTCCCAGCTCCTGGAACGCGCTTTCAAGCAGCGCTCCAACGAATCTTCCCTGATGGCGTACCGCGCCGGTCGACACCGCGCCCGGCTCAAGTTATCGAGGTTGGCGAGGTCGTCGACTCTGATGATCTTCTCGAGCGGGAATGCAGCCCCATCCCAGACACAAAAGCCCCGCAAAGGGGTCCGAGCGCCCTGGAGGTCGTTCTGAACACCAACGTTGTTGAGGAGCAGGTACCGGTAGTCATTGCGACAGCAACTCCTATTGTGCAACAGGAATTTGGCCCCTTGGAGCAAATCTGTACAGCGATGGACCAAGCCCTTGATGGAGCCCCTGACTTCGCCGACCACCTGCACACCTTTCCGGCGATGACACGAATGATATTGGAAAAGATAGTACCAACTACCGAGCATGAAGTTTTGTCAAAAGGAACGACACCGACAAGCGACAAGAGCTGTCATATATCCGACAGTTCATCAATATCTCCGTTCGGTGGACTTGTGAGAGAGACACCAGCACATCTTCTCATCCAGCGCCCATCACCCCGACCACGCAGAAGAATCATCAAAACGCTCAAGGCCAAGGAAGGGCTCCAAAGGCGCGTCGCCGAATCTCCGGTATTGCATTCCCCCCAACCTACTGCACCATCCCAACCTCCTGCATCATCAACACCTACTCCATCATCAACACCGGCCGGAACACTAGAGAATCACATCGATCTGGACGGTCCCACTGAGGACTGCATAGTCGTCAAGCCATGGCCCATGATCCGTGAGGGATTGACTCACCTTCCAAAAGCCGCCGCTACCAGGGGCCGCGTGGGCATAAGCGAAGCGGAGTTTGTCGGTTCCGTCAGAGAGAAGGAGCAGCTGCTGGCACTCTACGTCAAGCACAAAGGCTCCATGAAGCACATACGTAACGACCTCAAGTTTAGTCGGAGCAGGGGGAGAGAGGACCTCTACCGCTTGCTTAAAATCCTCCACGGCGCAGAGATTGAGGGGAAAATAGAGCTGCTTGACATACACAAGAAGAAAATCGAGAAGCGGCGGGAGCGCAGCTTGTTTGCGGCTGTTGGGAAAGTCGAAATGGCAGAATAAGTGTGATCGGTTTTGGTGAAGTGACGATATTGGCGTTGGCGTGAGGGTCTGTTGGTGTGTTTGTGGGAAAATGATATCACTTGGCAGAAGTCTTATTTCTGGGGGTGACTTGCCTCCTGTGAGGCGCAATGTGGTCAAGGATGCCCTGTGTTTTTTTATCAGGGATGGTTCAGTGTGGATGCTTTGTTCGTATGCATTCGAGTAAATGGAAATCCACCACGCATGAGGCCACACAAAGCTTCCACATGACCGTCTTTATTCTACTCCTGGCTTCCCGCAGTTTCTTTGTACCCATTCTACCACAAATCGAGTTATGACAGGCAAGCAATGGGATTGTAATAAGTCATCGTTTTGACGGCAAACTTTTGCTCCTTCACTTGGGCATTAATCCCTTTCTACTTTAACTTTGGCTGTCTTCTCGGCATCTTTTGACAGCTCCCATGACGTACAGCGGGATCTACAACGGGAGCTCGCTATGAGAAGTTAACGCCACCTGGTAGCACCGAGAAGTTTCTCCACACTATCCTACCTCGCGGCGCCCACTTCTCCAGCTTGCATTACCGTCCTCTCGCCTCGCCTCGCATCTGTAGCGTTGTAGCATGGGTTTCCGAAACTCAAAAGAATACATGGATAGAGCGCGCCAGCTGGCCAATGGCAGCATCACCGACACCGCCTCTTGGATCTCGTGTTGTCCACATCGCGAGGGCTCCGAATATAACGCAAAGGTTGCTCTGAAGAAAATATTGAGAAAAACGAGACTTTCACTCCCAGTCAGGCCAGGGTGCCCCGGTTTCTAGGGCACCGCTTTGCCAAGTTCTTGGCCTACCGTAACCATGGGAAGATCACGCCGAGAGACAACACTAAAACCTTCGGGGACCGGGAGAGTGGTCTGACACTGCTATGCTATCTCCAATGGCCGTATGCTAGAGCCATCCTGCAGGCTGCAAGGTGGGCTGAGTGAAGCCAGGGTAAAGGGCGGAAAGGATGCAACGGGAAGGGCGGAGAGACTGCGCTGGTAGAAGCATTGACAGTAGCATGTTGTTTGCTGGCTCCCATGTCTCAGCTTCTGCGCAAACGAAGTTTTAAACTGCACTGTGAGCAATAGGGTCTTTCGAAACAAACCCGGTGGAAACAGCTCCGCGCCGAATTTAGCATCAATGAGCAACCTCAAGCCGTCACACCCACGGTTGACTGACGCAAAGCTTTCCGCCCTACACCTCGCGGGCAAACATCCCGATGTGACAGATGGGAAAACATGACTCCCGAGTTCCAGATTAGATGCACATGTTCTATCTTATAAGAGGCGCTACTTCTGCCTTTGATCAGGCCTACCCTTCCAGCTGCAATGGGTCGTCGTTGGGACGCATTTCCAAGACGGCGAGTACTTGTCATAGTCGTGGATTGGATAGTGGCGAGCTACTTTCCTATATATCGAAACTCATCACCCATCTCAATACCTGATAGACTATCATGCTTTCACGGGAGCTCGTGAGAATTGCGTTGGCGACGGGAGATCGGCGGCCGTGTGTTGAAGTGGCATCGCAGCTTGGCAAGTAGAGCCTTCCCACACCCCACGGGGCAGTGAATACGAGTACTCCATAAATGTGGTACAAAGATTGTAGCGAGTGAATCTACTTAGGTAAAGAGCCGCCTGCGGTGCTGTACTAGAAGTCGGTCGCGCCTTCTAATCCGAGGTTGTTGAAGTTCCTGCGGCCCCACCTTCTCGTGCTCGCAAAAATCATCACCAAAACACAACTACTTCTTCCACCATCGCTAGAATGGTGGAAGTAGACACCAAATTTAAAAGGTTTCCTAGCCGCAAACTTGAGTGCCAACTGACCTAGTATCTAACTTCATAATATCGCGATGGGATGTCGCAGTGTGGCTAACAAGCTTCGAAATAGCGGACCAGAACGATCGAAAGAGCAGCGACCGCACAGTGAAGCACGAAACCGACAACGCTGCTACGTCAATTTACAATCTCGTACATATACCTGTTTCTGAAACTGACGATGCCAGCGGATCCTTAGACATCGGAGCATGAGGTTGTGCCCGGAGGCGGCGCCGCAAGGCAAGCGGCTGTTAGCCTCCCCACGCTTCTAATTCACAGGGCAGCGGATAGAAATCCTTACCATACGGTGTGATGCGTGTCACGAGTAAATATAATTGGGTAAAGCTCCACCTGTTCTGTACATTCGAAGTAGGTCCCGCCTTTCATCCCAACTCGAGCTTGGTTGCTGAAAATTTCTCGCTGGGCACTTTCCAAACTACTACATGTACTCGCTGAGCTTTCACATCTTCTCGTCATCACAGAGAACTTCAAACAAACACAGCAACTCCTTCAACGGCCGATCAACAGCCGAGCGAAATGGCTGAACCCGATCCTAATTTTCGAGGCTTTCTTGGCCGCGAACGTGAGTATCAACCAAAGATACTATCTTCATGATACCGCAAGAACCCAAAGGCCGCAAGCACGCAAAGAATGGCTGCAGGTAAACTAATCAAGATTCAAAATACCTAGCCGACGAGAACAACCAATACACCCGGTCAGCCATCAGCGATATCACAGTGAAGCATGAGATCAAGATCGAACCTTGTACACCACCTCACAAACCGAGCACATGTGTTTATTTCTCAATCTAACATTAGCTCCGAAGTAGCAGAGAAGGATGAGCAGGTTGATTCAACTGTTCTCCTTGGCGATCCGGTCAATCATTCGACCAAGACAAAGTCGGGTAAGTTGTGTTCTTCTACGAATGGTTTCCTTATTCCCAAAAGTTCCAAAGCGACCGTGCCCACCCACGGCCAGGTTAGTAGGTGTCTGCGCGCCGTTGAGTGGCGATACCGCTACCAGCTTCGCCCCGCTTCACCCATACTCCAAACCTTCTCCATCACCGCCGTCACCACACCAACCATGCCACTTGAACGACGGAGACGAAAACGACAACGACAAAGAGGACGACGGAGACCCCCAGCTTCCCGGTCCCGGGCGGTGAGTACTGGACAGAATAAATTACCGACAAGTTCATCAAGCTCCTCGACGTCCTGCAACAGTGGATACCGGGGTCGACGAATCCCCCGGCCGCTAGTTGGGCGACGCTCGGTTTCGAATCTGCCGATTCGCTGTCTGGGGTTGCGCAAGGTAGCTGTGGCAGACCATGAAAACTTGCCTTGCTGAAGCGTGGCACCGACTGTCCGGGAACGCCGACCGGGATCGGAACTTTCTCTACCCCATTAACCTTCACTAGAACGTGTGGCGTCGGCGGTAGCTTTGGGCTTCACTTTATCGTATTTATTTCACCGTCTGGTTGGTGTTGTGCTATGTGCTGACCTCTCTTTAGAATCCCCACGTCCGAAAACTACCACTGTAGATACCACTGCCCAGACACGAAAGCTGAGTCCCGACGGGGCGGATGCCATGACAAATATCTGGGCCACCGGCTCGAACAATCCGGCCATACAGGCAAAGCTGAAGCTGTTGGTACTCCCGACCAAGAAGACGACGCGGATGAGGGGAACGACACAGAAGAGCCTCCTCCGGTGACCAACGAAGAGAGAGAGGAGTTGATCGACCTGTACATCGCCCACGACAGATCGATGGACAAGGTCCGGAACCATATGTCGACAATGACATATGGACAAGCTTGCCACCCCCGGATTAAATGGCGGCATCTCACGGTCCTCGCAGAGGCGCATAATGCTGGGAGGATCAAGCTCAAGAACTCGCAGAAGAAAGCGCTCGAGATTGGCCGGCGCTGACTTGAACAGGGCCTGGGTCCATTCACATACGGAAACTGGCAACATCACAGAATTGAAGAACCCCCGGTTCTGACTCGCTGAACAGGGTGTATAATCTAAGGGCAGAAATTGATACTTTAAGGAGGGCCACTTCAGGGGCCGGCTTCCGTCCCGCGTCCCAAACGGTGATGACGCCCGATGCCCGGAATAGGGAAGGCCAACGCGAGGTTTGCCTGATTCTGAAGATGCGTGAGTTCGAGCAGGAGCGTCGACGGGTCTCAGAGCGTCATGGCGACAAGGTGGCGGCCATCCGCGCGTTTGGGTGGCAGCCATCATTTTGCGCGAAGCTCTCGGCTGTGCTAGATCTCTCACAGCGCCCGTTTTATATGCTGTTTTGCGTCTAGCAATGGCTCACTCTGGTCTTGGATCTTGTCGCCGGCGGCCTCGTCGTTATTCTCGTAGCACTGGCTCTCTGCTTGTCAGGCTAAAGCGGATTAGAAATGAGTCTTGGAACGTTGGGTGTTGCCCTTGTTCTCACATTGCGGTTTAGCGGACTCTTGATACAAACCATCCAGGCCTGGACCAAGCTCGAAACATCAATCGGCGCCGTAGCAAGGGTGCGACGGTTTGTTCGGGACACACTGGCTGAACCCGCCGGCGTAGGGCCTCCCTCGGAAAACTGTCTCACGGCCGCGCACACGTGAGTTGGGTTGCTTTTTCTACAGTCTTTGGGGTTATCCAAGCTTACCGTTCCTCCTTATTAGACCCCATTCGGCTGCAGCATTATCCAACGTCAGCCTATCCATCGCGGCGGGTGAAAGGATTGCCATCTGCGGTGCCTCCGGTAGCGACAAAACGTCGTTCATAATGACCCTTCTGAAGATGATGGAGATACGAAACGGTCAAGTTTTGATCGGCGATGTCGACATTGCCCGCCTCGACGGCCCCGAGTTGCGCTCACGATTAAATGTTATCCCTCAGTCTCCCTTCTTCATGCCCGGTACTCTCAAGCTAAACCTGGACCCTGCCAACAGGCTATCGAACTTAGCCACACAGGAGGCCATCGAACAGGTTAGTCCCAATCTTTGGGGGAAACTCCTGCGGACCGGCGATCTAGACGCTGAGTTCGCCATGTCGGAATGGTCTCACGGGGAGCGGCAGCTGTTGTGTCTGGCAAGAGCGTTGCTGGCACGAAGCAACCTCGTCATACTTGACGAGGCCACGGCAGCGTTGATGGGAAGACGGAGGCCGTCATCCAACAGGTTGCCCAGACCAAGTTCCAGGAAAAGACTGTTATTTCCGTCATTCGCCGGTATTCCCAATACATCACGGGCCATACCTGTATCACAAGAAGGCTTGAGTACGTGAAAAGAGGCCATTTAGGAATGTAAGGTAGGGAGGCCTCTCAAGAATACGGTCCTGTCTGTCATGTCAACATCCATAGCCTTAAGCGCGGCATGTTGCGTCATGTGTGGGAGACGTTCTTTCCCTATTTATCAGCGAAATTGACCGAGGTAGGTGTGCAGGGAGCACCCGCTATGGCTGCAGCCTGCTGATATCCACTCGTCATGTTTCTCTCCCCGGCGCAATTTCCACTCATCAACACACTTCGAGAACATCCTTCACGACAGCACCGTCTTCAACCACTCAATTTACACTCATCAACACACTTCGGGAACAACCTTGACGACAGTACCGATATCGTTAACCATGGACAAAGCCGCCCAGCCCCCGCCGCCGAATCTGGGCCCCGTCACCGCCGATTTGGCTCAACATGCGACAACAAACACAGGACAAGGCAGCTCGGGCCAGGATGACGTGTCCGCTGACGAAGAACTTGACAAGAGCTCATATTTGAACGAGGGCGTCTTGTTGGACGAGGACGAAAACCAAGATGAGGACGAGCAAGAACCTGTCGCTGGCAGCACTGGCACCTCCCCCACAGAAACCAATGAGCTTGCCCATCCCGGACCCGTGACGGAGGCTGAACGAGATGAGCTCATTACACTGTACAAGCTTTACGGGGGCCTCTGGAAGAAAATGGCCAAAAATGAGAATGGCACTGGCATGAGGGAGGGATGGAAAGACCCCAGACTCAAGTGGCGCCGCCTCGTCATTCTCGCACACGCTTATAACGACGGGAGGGTGAGCCTCACCAGTGAGACCAAGAGGTCGATCGACGGAGGGCGAGAAGCAATGCAACAAGGAAAGAAACCATATCTTTTACGTGGTGATGTGAGTTGGCCTGAGAAGATCGAGGAAGCCCCGAAGTTACTTCCGGGAGACAAGCAACTAATCGACCGGCCCGGGGGTGGAACAAAGAAGGTGGCTGTGTTTAGAGTCCCCGTGTAGCGTGATTTTTATTTTGAGGACGTCAGACATGGGGGCATAAGAATAGATAGCGAGAACAGTCAAGATCAAATGAAGCGAAACCACGAACTCTACAATCCCTGTCAAAAAGTCTGTGTGCAAACACCGTTTTCCCACCAAAACTCAGCACATTGCAAATAAGAACGACAACGTTCTACAAAACTATAAAATAAACTAAAATTCTAATGTGCATCAATTTAAACCTCGTTTACTTCAGCAAACTCCAAATTTAGATAGGTTTTATCTTAGGGATGAGGTAACGGTTTGAAGATCGGTATAACTGAAAGATTTCGCTTCAGGGGGTTTTAGCGGACATTATAGCGGGGTAGCGAAAGTGGCCTGTGCACACAGACTTTTTGAGGGTCACTGTAGATATCCGTAAACTGCGCCGAGCTCCCCATGATCCCCTACGTAATGTCCGCCATTTCCCCCCGAAGCCACACCCAGGTCGCGCCTTCCGTCCGCGTACTGACAAGGATCAGCCTTTACCCCTCCTTAGTCTCCCAGCCTCCTCCTTAGTCTCAAATCTGGCTAGACTCCTTGGTGAGAACAACCTCTTCGCCCACGTCCCACCGCGCAAAATCCCAGCAACCTTTCGCACCCCTCTCTCCAGGTATGTACACGCCTGCACAACCTGCAGCGCACAGTCGCCAAGCAAGGTCTGCCCGTGTTCGTGAAATGCCTTCGGCCTGTTACTTACCCGCCGCTGATTCTGTGAGGTCCCAGCGCGCCCATTTATCGAGGTAGCTCGTTACGCAGATCAGTCGGAGCCCGCTGTCGAGGAGATCGTGCGCGCTATTCGCTATTCATGAAGTCCGTCACGTCAGAGAAGAGAACGAGGCTCGACACCAACTCGCCGAGATCCAGAAGCGTGCCACCACCGAGTGGAAGCCAGCCTTGTCCCCCCCGCCTGGGAGGCATAGTGTCTTCGGGCATACCCTGCGCCTGGAGCATATACCATATCCCCGAGGCAGAGGGAAGGAGAGTAGCGCCTTGCCGGCCACCCACCCGCTACACAAGGGAGAGGGGCGCAACCACCAGTCGGACACGCGCTGCGCCTGGAAATAGATGGGAGTTCCCTGAGTTGCTGGGGCGCCGAAGCTCTCGGCCGGGGAGGAGAGTCGCCGTTGAGGTACACTGCGTTGTTGTGGCTGCTCGGCGTGATGTCATTGAACCAGTAGCCCGCCGCGCTGGGCGCAATGTTTAGCGCCCTGTCCGCTTCGATGCCGTGCATGCCGGTGGTGTGGAAGGCGAGTTTTCTTTGTTCTATATGATTTTGTCCTCAGAATCTCGACCTGTCAAAGACAATCATCGCAACCAACTGACCAATCTTGAAGCAGGGCGGCGCCTTTTACCCTGTTTGTTGGCCTCGAAACCCCTCGGCGCCGAGCAGCTCACCCGTCAAGCCAGAGCCACACGTCTGCGAGCTACGGTCGGAGGACACAGGGCAATTCTATCCGGATCATTGTTGGGTCACCACGTCGCGCTTTATCGAGTCCTAAATGCATCACGAACTTCCCTCGGTGCAGGACTCCCAGCTTCGTAGCCACGGCTGTAAGCTGTGGCTGTACGGCAGAGGTCGTGCTGCTGATTCATCGGGAAACAGGCCATATACATTGCACGCTACACCAGCTCACCGGCTTGCTCCATGGTTACTGATCCTTACCCCAGAAGGAAGAGGTTACGCACTGATCGGACTACTAATAGGCCGTCACTGGCTTGGCCGGCTCGGCGTGCTTTGCAACTGGCGGCGAATGGTGCACCTCAGCCGCAGCGCAGACTGACGGCCAGCGCTTCACAACCTGTCATCAGCAGTAGAGTTCGAGCATAACGCGATCCACCCGCAAGCCTCAAACATCGCTAGTATAAAGGTATGTGGTCCCCACCCGTGAACGGAAGTCGATGATATCAAGCATTGCCTATTCGAGATCACAAAATTACCTTTCGAACACGAGGAGTTCCACCAACCCTAGCTTTTACACAATGAACGACAGCATAGCACCTGGACCATTTGACTGTCGCGGGCGATTGTACCTTCCTGAACCCTCGGTATTCCCAACCCCAAATGACATTAGTTTCGCCCTTACAACCGCATCGAACATCACGGAGCTGTCGATGGCAGGCTGCTGCAGCCAAAGCCCCCTGAATATCGTCAACGAGTGCTTCATTTGGTGCGAGATACCAGAGTACAGAATATACAAGACTGGGGGAAAGTCACAATCAACCTTCAGCGAGTGTTTTTGGAAGAATTATGAGAAAGACTGCAATGAAACTGTTGCTCTTCGTATCATGCCCAACTCGGCAGGGAGCAGCTCGGCGGGTAGTAGCGTTGTGTCAGTGAAGGCGCTGACTTGGGGGGTGGCGGCCGCTGCGTTGTTGGCGCTCACGGTTTGATGGACGGGAACAACGACGCGAGAGGTCATCACACCCGGTATCTGTCACTACTTTTGACGCAAAGGGACGACTGAGAACTGAATTGTACTAATATCGAGATATCATATCAATCCAAACAGACTTTGTACATTGAGCAGACCACCGACACGGAAAGAAGGTGAAACGGCCTGAGCGCCAGGCTGGTTCGGAACACAGTCCCGCACTCAGTCCAAACTCTCCACGGGGGCTTTATCCACCTTAGTCTCGAGACTTTGACCGCTAGCTTCTGGATTCTTCGCAGGGAACGGGAACGGGAAAAGGCTTGATTTGCCCTCCGCCGCATACTTCTCACCCGTCTTTCTCATTTTTTCCAGGCCCTCTGGGTTGAACACCAGCTTGAGCATCTGCTCCAAGATGCTCGGATGGCCAGCCATTAGCTCCGTGGCCTCGGCTTGGGCCTCCGCAATCGACTCAGGTGTGAGTCCCGCGGCATACATCTTCGCCACAACCCCCTCGAGCTTGCCGCGGGTGGTCTCGTCGACATTCTCCTGTCACCAACCGTCAGCAGTCAAGCCCCTAGTGTCTCAAAGGCGCAACAAACCTGCAGATCAGACTGATAGTTGATGAAAGTTTTCCACCACGGCTCAGTGTTCCCAGGGATGGGCGCATTAGGGTCGGCCTCATTGTGGTATTTGGCAATAGCTTCGACGCGCTTGCCCATCTGTTCCATCCGCTCTTCGCGGGTCCCGCTAGAGAAGTCCAGTTTGGAATCAAAGTCGACATCGGGGTATTTCTTCTTCAGCTCCTCTATGTTCTTCTCCCAGATCGCTTTCTCGTCCTCGGTCAGGGCTTTGGTGGAGGTGCTCATTGTTGTTGCTGTTGCTGGGTTGCTGCCTTTGTTCGGCGTCTTTTTGTTCGGTTGCTGTGTTATTATTTTTGTCGAGTTGGCTTGCAAGAGCCTTGAACAGAACAGCTGATGCTTTTAAGTTGGAGAACTTCAGACTCATCGATCACCATGCCATGTAGCAACGAACTTGACGCTCGGGCTTGCTGCCTTGGGCTACCCCGCGTGTCCGCCTATTTGCCTGGTGATCACACTGCACGATGCGGCGCAGAGTCTCCGTGATTGGGCCGGGGGCTTTTCGAAGGATGCAGTGCAACCAAGATTTCCGCTTGGCAGCATTTGGCAGCGGGCTCCGCATTCACGCCCAGCGCACCTCTTGCTTGACTCGGCATTTTTACCCGGTTGAGTAAGGAGGCAGAGATGCACCTGTGCTCAGCGGCGGATCGCTGGAGGTGTTCTGTGGCGCGCGACGGAAGCCTGAGTACCAACATCGGCCAAGTCTCGGTTCGGACGCATCGAGCCCCTTTCTGGTGGAAGCGATATGCCACGACCAGGAGAACTTGAGAGGCCGGCCCGGTTGAATGGAATCAACTTGATCGATCGAATCTAGCTTGTAGTGCTCCAACAACTAGTCTATCAAAGTGCAAAACACAACTTAACAAGCACCCAAGCATTCAACCCTTCCCTACCTCCGAGTGTACCACTCTGCTAACATACTAAACTAACCTGTCAGGCCAAGTGCTTCAGCTACAGAAGATTCCCAAGAAATCATGATCAAATACCCCAAACTCCTGGGCGTTAAAGCACCTCCCAGAACCGCTCATCTCCTGGGCATTAGGCTGAAGGACCCGGAAGCCGTTGTCTCTATCGACAAACGAGCAGGTCTGCTCGTTATGAAAGAAAACGCGGCAGTCCTGGGCCAGCGAAGGGCCCTGGATCTTGAAGCTGCCGATAGGGAAGGGGTCTTCTCGGCCCTGCGTTGTGACGCAGCTGTTTTCGGTCACCACGGCGCTGGCGAGAAGGCCGTTGCAGGTGGAGGAGTCGAAGGTTGAGACGATGACGGTGCGGCCGTTGCCTTGGGCTGTGGCGACGGCGGTCAGGATGGCGGTGGTGATGGCCTGGGGTGGATGCGGTTAGTGATTATCCTTGGTAGACTTTTTGGTGGTATCGGAAAGACTTAGACCTACAGCAGTGAAACGAATTTTGGGCTGCGAGAGTGAAATTTGAAGTGCGGAGTGGTGTTGATGGACTTTTGTGTCGATACGGCTGATGACTATGACGAGGACTGGATCTGACGAGGAGAGAAAGTCCGGCTTGAAGTAAGGGGACAACATATTTATAATGTATTTGATCTATTGCTGACTCTTCTTTACGTAATTGGAAGAATAGAACAACTACCCGACTCTGTAAATCCGGCGCAGCGAACGACCTATGCACAGCTGTCAGAATCTAGCACTTTTGGGCCAATAATGGTGATGACTGTGGGATTGATTGCGTTGTTGTTGGTGTCAACTACTGTGGAAATCTCTGGCTTCCAGGGGCCTCTGTTGCCAAGCCGGCTGCTTCCGCTGATGGCCCCAATTGCTTATATAAGCTGACAACAGCCGCGATTTCGTGACCGAGTTTCTTCCCGGACGGGCACGTGTACGAGAACAAGATGGTGACTTTGGCTAATTTATTACTGGTCTTACGCGTGAGCCAGCATCGCCCAACAGTTCAATCGTCACTGACGAAGACCAACAAAACAGTGTTTGCTGATGGTCTTGTTTTGCCATTCTTATCAGCAAATCGTGCTTGGCATCCCCGAACACCAAATGGACGGCTAGCGGTACCTCAGATTGGGATGAGCAAAAACTGAGCCAAGCCTAAGCCAGGTAATAGGGCCTAGGTGACCCATCTCATGTGCGCGAGGTACGAAAAGGGAAATTGTGTTTGCCAAGATCTGTCTCGACCAACATCGAATTCACGGGTCTATCACAAGATGCCGACCCCTAGATACACCAGCAACAACTGCCTCCTCGCCGCCCACTTCTCCACCCTCTACCTCTCCTCATCAACAATCACCCGAGACCAATTCCCCCACGGGCTCCCACCCAAAACATCGCCCTCATATTCCTAATACCCAGCTCCATACCCAGCCACATACCCCGGCCCCGACCCCTTATGCCCCTTCTCCTCCGAAGCATAAAGACTCAACCTCGCATACCCCCCACAATACTCCTTCTTATCCCCCTCACACAAATAGCTGCACTCCCCCTGGCTCACCGCATGCCCACCCAACCAATCCCCAGCACTGCAGAAGCACTGACTCCCATACTCCAGCCCCATATACTTACTCCCCTTACAAAACCGCGCACACATCCCCACCGTCATCTCCCCGTCCCTCCGCACC
>Ga0247770_1001733_pt1 | contig 15384 bp, 18 predicted proteins | sample UWRJL136409B6_FD_179943 | JGI IMG/M metagenome (GOLD analysis project Ga0247770, IMG submission 179943) | Plant litter microbial communities from Arlington Agricultural Research Station in Wisconsin, United States - UWRJ-L136-409B-6 | ecosystem: Environmental > Terrestrial > Plant litter >... | reverse complement strand
GTCGCATTCGAGGACGTGGATGGTCGCGGGGGAGGTAGATTGAAGGGTGAGGAGGGCGGTGAGGTCGCCGGTGGTGAGGCTGCGGACGAGGGCGAAGATTGTGTTGGTGGGGGTGAGGGAGAGATGTCTGACGTGTTCGAGGCCGAGGCCGGTGCGGGCGCCGGTGATGACGATGGTGGGCATATTGGGGATGGCGACTTGGTTGTTCAACGGAGTGTTTGTGGGTCGGCGAGGTTGTATGGCGTTGATTGAGAAGCTGTGAGTTATTTACGTTGATTGTCGACGGGGAGGTTGTTGTTGCTCTTTATATGGTTGGTGAAAGAAACCGATTGCAAACCGGCAAGGACTGGATTCTGCTAATGACGAAAGAGTCGGATTCCTGATCCGAGACACGCGCTGGGGAAAGTCACGACATAGGGATTGTATCCACCGAAGAGGATATTCCGGACATAAGACACATGCGAGTGCCGATCTCTTGGCCAATTATCTTCGCTTTCCTCGGTTGGAGTCGCAACTGCTTTGCACGCTCAGGGGTAATAGTCGCAAACGCCAAGGCTCATTTGGTCAGTTGATGGCAAAAACCCGAGTCTGTAGAGTATCGACTTGGCATGTGTGTGCGCATAGTATTAGTAATACGGAATTAGTGGTGCTATGAAAGGCGTATGCGGAGACCGGACGCCGCGTACCGGGCCGAACATTCGGCGCTCCGTCCGGGTGGGGTACAGCGGGGGACGCCGGCGAAATCGGAGATAGTCAAAGGCGAGAGCGAGAACTAGTCAGACGGAGAAACACCACTCCGCAATTACCCTCGCTGTATCCCGTCAAATGAAACGAAAGCCGAGCCAATGGTTTAGAGGGCTGGTGGTTTCAATTATCATTTGATATGTAGACCAGACGCTGATGCGCCTCCCACCTCGCGGTGGGTCTCCCCTTTACAAATCACGGCAATGATCTTGCGAATAACTTCATTTCCTAAATCACAACACATTGGCCCAACCTCGCGAACTTGGATAACCCAACTCCCCCACTTTAGTGCGCGCAACATCATACCCAGGTGTCCCACCCATTGACTCGATCTGAACAGCAAGATCTCTTGCCATACCTTTCCACGTACCATGATAGAACTCATGATGCCTAGCAGCCACGTCGACTTTCTGGACAGCTGCCTTCTCATTACGCAAATCAGTCTGAAAAGATGCCCTCTCCCTCTGTAACTGGGCCTGAGCGACCGCAAGATCAACGCGAACAGCAGCCAACTCTCTGGAGTCAACTAAATTTGGAAGCAATCTCAACAGTTGTTCCTATGAACATATCAATATTTACTCTCACGATAGTCCCGACTATCCTTCGCTTTCTTCGCCAAGCCGCCTGCCCAACCATCCATCTCACCAAGCAGAGTACTAACCATCTGACCTGACAATGCAGACGTGGCACCACCAACTTTAGCCGTGAGATCCATCACCTGCACTTTCAATGCATCACGCTCCGCCTCAGCCGCCGCTAGCTTCGCGGCCAGCGCCGGGTCACCACTACCATTTTTGGCCTGTTCCTCCAACCTCGCAACCACTTTGTCCAACCGCTTAACTTCATCCAAGTTGGTCCTCAACTCATGCATCGCATCGTCGTAAGCATCCCTCATGGCAGCTATCGCCTTTTTGGCTGCGTCGTCGAGGAATCCGGTCGTTGGCGGCACTCCTCCCGCCGAGCCTCCCGCAGGTGGGGCCCCTCCGGAGATGTCGGGGCCTTCGTGGATATCATCGTCGAGAGCCATGTTGGACAAGTAAACGGCGCTCGCTGTCCTCTAGGTAGTTGGGCTTGAGAATAAGGCGGTGTCGTAAAAGTTGCGAACGCAGGGTTAAAGTTTTCGTCTATGTTCGGTGGACAAACACGGAACAGTAATATAAGGGACACTGGTCCCGTTTGTAGCCCATAGGAGCACTTCCTCGATCTGGATCGATTCGTTGTCGCCTGCAGGGTCATATGCGATCTCCACCCTATCAAATTTCACGCGGCCCAACTCACCTTGCCCGAAGCCCTGGAAGGCTTCAATCAATTACCAGCACATTCTGGGGGGCAGCCCAATACAGGCCAAGCAGATTCTGGTTGGAGCAGGGACGATGTATTCAAGGCTGCACTTTGCCAATGTTGGATTGCCACGTCAAAAAAGCCAATGAAGAAGGGGGTGACCGGGTTGGCTTGGGGCGAAAGGGGGGAGAGGGCCAGTCCCTCCGGCGATACCTGCTGCAGAGGGGCGGCGGCACTGCGTGTGCTTGTCTGAGTGGTGTGTGTGGTGACGGTCGTAGTGGAGGTAGAAGCAGGTGTCGTGGTGCGGTTGGTGGGTTTAGAACTGGAGACGGAACGGGTTAGCCTTCGCGCTTGTGTGGTGGCTTTTAGGTCGCTACGTAGGGTACTAGCGTTACCAGGCACCCAGTGTCGAGGGTTGGGCACTCGGCTTCCAAAAGGGCGCCGAGTTTGGGCAGAACAGCCGCGGCGTGCGCCCGTGCTGAGTGTTCGAGTCCCGCGATCAGAGCTGGAGGTAATTCCGGGTGACTACGACCTGGGAGCATCATTCAGCCCCTGAGTTATTGGATAGCTCCTCATCTAGCAATGTGCCCCGGATTTCGGGGGTCCCGGAAGAATAAAACGGAAACCCAGGGGCTCTTTGTTGCTCATCAGGTCGATCCAGTTCCAGAACCAGACCCGAGCTCCGGGGCGCCAGTGATGGTAGAATACTTGCTATCGTACAAGAGCGACGAAGCGCGGAGGAGAGGAAATGTTTCCGGCGGGCTGTAACGAACACGTGGGGCATCAAGGTTCCATGCAATCAGCCAAAAGGCCCAAACGACGAAAGACCAAATCACTTCAAGCACCACGCCCAGGCCGTAACAGACCAACATCTGAAAGGGGCCGATAGGTATTGCCTCGGATGCAGCGCCGAGTATTCGGACAGGCCAAACTATCTGAGGCACCGGAAGGAGGTTTACTCAGACGACACCCACAGGTAGTCCGCAGCGCGTGTAAGCGTAATTTTTGCAACGATTAGCCACAGGTAGTCCGCAGCGCGTGTAAGCGTAATTTTTGCAACGATTAGCCACAGCATTTTTCTCTTGGCACAATAACGCAGTACTGGTATCTCCAACCCCCTACACATACTCATAACAAAGCAGCGGCCCGCCCACATCCATCACATCCGCAATCGTCGCATTCGGAATCACCCCAAACATATTCAGAATCTGGCTCAGCGTCGTCTCATTCCCCGGATTCCCCTCAGCCCGCTGCACCGGCGCCCCCGGCAGCGGACGCATCGCATCAGGCGGTGGCCCGGCCCCCAGCGACGGCATGATGATCGGGGGCCCGTCGCCGTTGGAGAGGAAGTCGGGAGGGGGCGTGAAGGGCTGGCTGGGGTCCGAGGGGATTGGGAATGCCAATTGGAGGGTTTGGCCGCCGATGTCGGTGAGGCGCGCGGGCAGGTTGAGGGCTTGCCAGTCGCTGAAGACTTTGTCGAGGTAGGTGTGGTGCAGGTAGAAGACGGGGTCGCCGGGGGAGGCGATTGGGTCGGTCATCTGGAAGGAGGGGTGAGTGTTTGGTGAGGGAAGGGGGAGGGGGGAAAGGGTGAAAGGGGGAAGGGTGAGCTCGTACCTTGCCTCCGACTCCGCCGTGGCCGCCGTTGTGGGGAGCCATCTCGGCGCAGGGCCAGAAGTCGATGAATTTCTTCTTCGTGTTGCAGTAGTCGACGTACTCCTTTCCGGCCATGCGGCTCATGGTGTCGTTGACAAAGCGGTTGATGCAGTTGTCGCCGATCTTGTATCCGGGGCCGAGACCGTTGGAGTAGTTTGCGAAGGGCCCGTCGACGATGCACCCCTGTGTCCCGGCTCCGTCGCCGCCAAAGCCGGTGACGGGGTCCAAGACAACCGACTGGGTGAATTTACCAGCATCGCGGGGCTCGTCCCAGTACGGCTGGGCGCCCTTGTACCCGCACTCGTTGCGGATGAGCTGCTCGTGCGCGTACATGTGCAGTCGGTGGTAGGGGAGGAATGCGCCCTGGAATATCGTCAGTCTGTTTAGACAGAATCTTGTGAGCAGCCAGGCTTACCACGCCGTGAACAATGTGTGACTGTGTCTGATGGATCGACTGCAGCTCCTCGAAGCGGTTCTTGGTCCCAGGCAGGCCAAGCGTCGCGGGTATCTTCATCAGACAGAGGTCTGCGTTGATATACGCCCGCTTCTCCTCGGTCGTGAACGTGTGCCATGCTTTTCTCTGCAACTTGGTGGTGCATACTCCGTTTGGCGCTCGGGGTGTCGATACCGCCGCAGCGGTGCTCCCAGCGAAGGCCAAGAGATGAAGTGCCGCAGGGAAAAGCATTGTGAGATCGGATTGACGCCGGTGTGCAGTGCGTTATCCTTTGGATCCCATGTTGCAATATTTATGAGAAAAGGGTCAGGTCACTGCGTAGGCCAGATGTGTGCAACTCAAGATTCCGGGACACATCGCGGCAGTTGGGTTGACTACCGGCTCGGCTGTTTGTTGACGCGTACTACTTCTCCACATATCATAGCGAGCGATTACGCAGCGATGGCACTCAATTGGGGGTTTCGAGATACATACTAGTAGCTTACCCGGAAACTACCACTGCATTGGGGGTTGCGGAACGTAGATGTTCGACCGACCACGTAATCAATATCTTCCAGTTCATTCTGCAAGTTGTTGATGCGGAAGGTAAAATTACAGCGAAGACGTTCATTCAACATTGTGTAAGAGGCTATGGAAATCGCAAGATTTGATGACGAATGTCCTTACGTCTACCCTCCCAAGACCCTGAAATCGACTTGACGATGAGGTTTCCGGGCCAAGAGTCTTTCAACGACATCTACGACTCCGAACATTGATGTCCAGAGCTATCTCGCCCCAGCCTGACCGACAGTTAGGGTGAGCCGCTTGCTAAGGGGCCGCCCAGCAGGTCAAGTTCAACCTGTTTGATGGGGACCTCAAACACACGAATATTTCTTCAAGTTGCTGTGCAGTTTGTGAAGTCTGCGGATTACTTAGATTTAGCCGAGCGAAATGTGGCGTCCCTTCGATGTGGGCTGCAATATAAATTGCTACCCCGAATTGGGCATTCAACCTGCGAGTTGCCCGGAGCATGGTCGATTGACGCGGCTAAAACGTGTCATTGGATGGCGGTCACTGGTTGGTTTTATCGGCTGGACTAGCCTGGGACCCCTTGCCAACCACCCGACATTGACCTTACACGGCCAGCCAAACATACCACTCACCAACCTGTATGTAAGTTTTTGAACTCAAATGCAAAAAAACTCGCATCACTCTATACTCGTCGAGGTAATCGATAACATCCAGCACCGAGTCAGGACATGGGCAAGTGAGCCCTAGTGAAGAGTGTACTCCCTTAATACTGCGTCCTGAAAATACGAAAGACTGTTGCTCTCCCCTTTGAAACCCCCGATCCTCCGATATCCTCCTCTCAAATTGGGACTAACGATGAGTCCGTACCAACTTTTGTAGCCGCTGGCATCTTCATTTCCACCGGCACCTGCACTCTCCTCTGGGTCCTCCGTCTCCACCGAAACAAGCAGACATACAAAGGTTTTATACCGAAAGGGCGGATTCTCGTCGAAATCCTCGGCCGAGTTTGGCATTCTGTACTGGTCAAAGGTCACATGCCCTACAGTATCTTCCGCATCCTCCCACTCGTCGGGTTGGAGCCCCATGACGCGGAGCGAGAAGCAGGGCATATCCTGGGCCGAGGCATAGCCATCTTTCCAGCACCGGTGGGGGATAGCAATCTCTTTTGCCAGGCCTGCCACCCTCAGCGGCTGTGTGCCTGGGAGAATCCTGCCGAATTGGTCGGATGAAGGCCAATCCACGATTCTGAACTGGCCGTGTCTCTTAATGCACTCCTCGCGTGTCCCCGTGTATTGGAACAGGTATGACACCCCGCCATCAAAGGACATCCATGACCAGCTGGGGAAGTCAACCAGTTTTTCTGATCTCGGATCAGCGCCGTACCTAGTGTGCCAGAGGAGATCGAGATGAGCGGTGGAGCGAAATAGCCCCAAGGTATAGCCACTAAACTTTCCATCCTGTTGCATGTATCTCTCCCTGACAGCGTGGATGGCAAGTGGTTTGTCCGTGACGAACGTCAGCTGGCGTGATGAAAACCTCTGGACGATGGTGGCCCAACGCCAGAGCGTCACCGGAGAATCCGTCTCAGCGGGCGAGACAATGTCCCGGGGCCGGTCAGACATATTTCGCATCTCGAACATGTCGGTGAGCAAGACTTCTTGGAGGTAGTCCATAGGGCCGGGGTCTCCACAGGACCAAACGGCCTCACGGCAGACCCAGTACGGCTGTAGGCAGGAATAGATGAGCAACCGTGGCGACAGAAATGTCTCCTGGAACGTCCAACCGCGCGTGTGCAAGAGCTCCCGGCCCTGGTACAACATCGCGCGTCCGTTCTCTTTGACCCAGACATTCCTCCCACCCAGGGGGCTTGCCTTGACGAGGCATGGCTCGCTGATGCCTGGGAGATGCAAGGGTATCTGGAAGAAGTCGCAATCGCGGTACTCGGTCAGTGGCCGGTCGAGAAAGCCTTCGGCACAGTGAGTCGCACCGGAAGCGGAGAGAGTGCAGTATGCGTTGGCGTATATCATGCCCATGCGGGCGATCTCGTGGTTCCTGTCGTCCTCGTCGTCCTGGACAATGCAGAGAGCGTCAACCCATAGGTGACTAATGCCAAGTTCCCCTGTAGCCAGGATGGCATCTTGGATCGTCTTCGGGAGCGACTGCAGTGGGATTTGACGCTCATGCTCTGCAATGGTGGCTCTCGTGGATTTTCTTTGAGCGCTTGCTTGGATCTGACTCCCCCAGCAGTAGCTCAGGGCTATATAGCGAATGGGCGTCGTGACGCGGACCACGCGTACTGCAGAGGGGACGTCTGAAATTGAGAATGTAAGAAGTCTTCTGGGCATGTGCAATGGACTCTTTGAATTGGTAACACTGGACCTGCATGATGGGTGTTGGATATCGCAACGCTGTATCCATTGCTTGACAATGTCAAAGGTGGTGCTCAGATCGGCTGGTCGTGGCCGATCATTGACCTGGGCAGCAGCGCGGGTCCCTTTGTCGGTTGTCAGCCAGCCTTAACATTGAAATATGACATTAGGCACATGTAGTGGGGGAGAGCGGGAATCCAAGCACATACCATGATCGGCGGCGAGGGTGAAGCGATCATCATGCCCGTAGGGATACACCTCCGGCTCCAACCAAATCTGAAGGCCATACCAGTTCTCGACGCGGTCGTCTCCTTCCTTCAGTTGGCCATGTTCCCTGGGGTGGCTCCTCGGGTCTGTGTCAGCCCATGGAGGAAGCGGGGTTGGCGCAGATTGGTCCAGGTGCGCCAACCGCACTTCAAGTTCATCAGAATCCACTGGCAGCTTCTTTCCGTGCTCCATTTCTGTCTTATCCACTAAAGACTGTATCTGGATGCACAAGGGGCAATTCGAGCGGCGTATATAAGCTCTGCTACATTTGTAGACAACGCCGTCCGTGTTCGGGATGCCATGAAATTTCGGAAGCGGATGAGAAAATGCGGTGAGGCATGATGAACAAATGACACTCTTCGACTCCATTGTTCGCCCATCAAATATGGGCTACAAAGTGACAAAGGTGGAGGCGAAGACTGATGTTGACTGATCCAGAAGGGTTGGGGGTGACGGTGTCAGTGAGTAATGAAGTTAGGTCCCAAATTTCTCCCCCTCTTTATCCGAAAAAAGAACTGTCACGTGGGGACGACACAACACCTAGCAAATCTTGGCAAAGGCAAGGAAATAAGCACGCGGGCTATACAGATTGCTGCCAACATGTGTGTTAGGATCAAAGATGAGCGGCCCCCAAGGCAAAGAGTGCAAAAATTTAAACAAAGAGCTCGCAAAAAAACTGATTCTGGGTTGAGACCTGAGAGGGCAGGCGTGAGAAAACATAGCCAACACTCACGCATTTTCAACTGAACTGCTAAAGGAAGGAGCAAGCTGATGGACTTTGTCAGACTGATTCGCAACGATGTGGCTATGTTTGGCGCCGGGTAGCCGCCTACCTACCTAAGCAAACACCTTTCATCCGATCGCAGCGATCGCAGCGGCCTCGCCGCGACCATCAGGGTGCCCTCCCAGCCCACATTTAAATACTTCTTCCACTTCGCAAACTGCTCCTTCTAGTTTCCTTCCTGCAACCCGAAATTCCATTCTTCAGGGTCGCCATCCTTGCAACTTGATCCGAAGCACTCAACTCGGTCGTCAAACCACCTCACGGCCGATTGCAGCCTTGAACCACCAATCAACGTAAGTCACACGTCATTCCATACATCTTCCCAATCGCAGCCAGTCTCATCTTCTGACCTCTTCCCAGCCAGCCAGCAACCATGTCTGCCCCCCGCCCCGACTCCCCGCCGGATCAACACATCTCGGATCTCCTCGCCAACCTCACCCCCGCCAAGGCCCGCGAGATCGCCAGCAAACTCGAGGAGAGGTTCCTTCAGCTCAACCAGCGCTCAGCAACACAAATCTCTCAGTTCCGCGACGAGCTCAAGGCCATGGACGGCGCGACTCTGAACTCCGTCGCCAAGGCCATCACCATGTACATCGTTGACATTCGCAAGAAGAAGCCCGAGGAGAAGATCATTGTTGTTTCCGTGAGCGACAAGTTCCTGGACGAAATGGCCGAAGCGCTGGAGCGCGAGTTCCGCAAGGACGAGGCGATTCGCTACTCCATTGGCCGTCTCGACAACACTACCCTCAGTTCGAATAACTATGAGGCGGACCTGCCGTGCTTTGAGGTACAGCGGCGCCTCAATGACCCCTCTGATGATCTTGGGATTGTTCTCTTGAGCGTCCTCGCTGAGGGCTGGCAGGGCATGAGCCTCACTGGGGCGTCCACCATGCTTCTGTGTGACCCCATTTGGTGGCACAACGTTTACGTCAGGCTTGTGGGTTTGATCCGCAGGTTGGGCCAGACCCGGCCCACCTCTATCTGCAACTTCACCACGTCGGGCGGAATTGGTGAGTTGACTGAGGCCGTGAGAGAGAAAAGCCAGGTCGGCATGTATTGGTAATAATATCTGGACATGACGGCACGATACGATGGGCTCGGCAAGAGAGGACTGACGAGGGAGATGGCACGTCTTTGTTCGTCATCTTGGTATCTCACAGTTGGCGGAGGATGGAAACATGGCAGTGGGGCCGGAGGATTCACTGAGACACAGGGATGTTGGGATAAAATGATCGTCATAGAAGGGCGGGCTGATCACAGCTTCCCCAAGTCAGAGATGAATTCAACTTTTTCTCTCCTGCTTCCGACTTTCCATGATCGACATCCTTGCAGTGTGAAGTGTGAAAGATGCATATCCAAAACCAACCATCCCTAAACACTCATGTCGGGACCGCCGGGCCGCTCGAGATCGTTGTCGTTGGACCATCCAGCCCAATGCAGTAGTAGTAGCCGAGACAGAGGCCAGAGCAGTCGCCGTTTAGGCCCGTGTTCCAATCGTAGAAGTTGCTACAAGGTAGGCAGACACAATTAGCACTCGCGATTCATGCTTTAGAGAACAATCGATTGCGACATACGTTAAGTTGATACCTACTGCATCAGAAATAGCCCAACATCCGTCGCCGGATTGTGCGAGGTAGAAGCGATGGCAGCCTGCGGCCATACCGGCCTGTTGTGAGGGAGAGGAAGTTAGCCTTGGCTGTCTTGAGACCACATCTAGAGTGAGAGAGGAAATCGAACATACCTGAACTGGGGCAGGCGTGCTAACAGCTGGCGCGATCGAGCTTGACGGGGCGACACTAGATGGGACGACACTTGATGGAACAACGCTAGACGACGGCAGCGCGCGAGGTCGTAGGCACGCCGCCGACCGCCACGCAAACATAGACATACGGCACGAGGTTGCCGCACTGGTTTGTTACAGTGCTAACACTAGGATTCATAGCCAGAAAGTCAGCCATTGTCAGATCATGGATGTACGTGATTCTATCACAGGTGTCGCTCTTGCTGACGAACCACCACTTCTGGCAGCCCGATGCAACACCCGTCTGGGTCGGGAAGGAGGCAGAGGTATCTGTGGTGGCCGGCGCTTGAGGCACCAGCGGGGTGGTGCGCGTGCTTCCCGTGGTCGGAATTCCGATGCAGTACCACGAATCGGCGCGGATGTTCTTGCAAGTAAGGCCCACGCTGGGGTTCAAGGTGATGAAGAGAGCTTCCGAGAAGAAACCAAACGAGGATGCAATAGTCGCACAGTCAAGATTGCTTGGCTTGAACCAGCGAACGCAGTTGCTGCCCTGGCCGGATGGCGTGGGTGTCGGCTTCACCGTGGTGGTTGGGGAAGGGTAGTTGAGGATGCCGGCGGGGCCGACCATACAGTAGCAGTAGTTGGTCCACAGGCCCTGGCAGTTGTTGTCGAGGCCGGGGTTCAGATCGAAGAATTGGGCTTCGGTCAACATCTCGCCGTCGGTAAAGTCCAGACAAGTGTCGCCGGCCTCGGCCTTGGCGTAATGCAGGCAGCCGGCCACGGTACCAGCGTGCGTGGGCTCGGGCACATACGGCGGGGGTGGGCCATGTCGGCGAGATAAACGCGGTGGCGGTGGGGACGTCGACCGACGTCACATCCACGGGTACACCCCAAGCGCCCTCAACCCCATGAACTACAAGGAGGGCGGACTCTGGAAGAAGGGCGACATCACCTACGAAGCCAGCGTCAAACGCAGCATGCGGCCCTACCCTCTTCCCGGCACGCCGTACGGGAAGTGCAGCAAAGAGAGCCGCTTCGGCAGGACTGACTTCGAGTTCAGGGGCGCCGGCTGGGCGACCTGGGATTTTGGCCAGGAGTTGTTGCTCCCAGCGCTGCAGAGGTGTTTCCAGGGGGGCCGCGTTGTGGCGTGGGCTTTCACGTACTTTGATCAGCGGATAAGGATGGCTATGAATAGCAGGCGGTGTTTACTGTTGAAGCGTACATGCAGTTTTTGGAGATGTGCGGTACTGAGAACCTCCTGGCTGCGTCGCCCGGGGGTTTCGTCGGCCAATTCGATGGGTTAAGGAAGAAATGGGCGTGATATGTGTATAGTTGTGGGGCGGGGAGGCTCTGGGAGGACGTATTATAACCAGAGAATGTGTTCTGAATTTCGTTTGTGCTGTAATCTTTGTACTGTAATATCGTTTTCCCTGCAAATTGTCTCCCGGTTTTGGTCGCATTAAAGGTGTGCGATTAAAAACAGTTTCAACTCTATCTTCACCCCACTCTCGTAGAGCATTATGCAACACCCTACCTCGAAGAGTGTAAATTTCTGCTACGCTGGATAGCTTGCCAGTTGCCTCTCTAAGACATGTATCATTCGCAACTCGGCCCTACTTTGTTCAAAGGTGGGTATGGGACATGGTCCATTCGATGGGAGTTCCAACGGTATTTCTAGATCATGTCTAAAACTTACGCATCTTCTCCACATATCGTTCCCGACGATCCCAGACGAACCAGACAACAAACATGGTCAGAGTAAGGAGTAATGCTACCACGCACAGCCACCAAACCTCGGGATTCACAACCACGTGCTCATTTTCGCTCGGTGTAGATGTAAAGAAGGGGGTACTGAAAATGGTGCTGACTGTGGAAATAGGAACAAATACGATGCCGAGAAGAGACAAGATACGCACACTTCGGCTATCACGTCCGGCGAGTTTGCCATCGTGCATATTTTGAATATGAAATGACTATAGTTAGGTCAGCATACCGGCAATGATCAAAGTCTGGGTTTTCTGTTGGTGTGAGACAGAGGCATGCGGATGCAGATCGGAATAAACGAACCAAACTGATGATATTTTGGATCCTGTTCTGGGAACTCAGCGAACGGAGCCGAGTCGAGTGGAACAGCTCTCTTCGGTAGAGCAGTGCTTTATGCGTCCTTTTCCAGGCGAGATTCCGATCCTGGGGGGGTTCGCCGTCTTCATGGTATGTGATGGCCATATCGAGAGCTCGAAGCACGGCGTCTAGTCCCTCGATGCTAAAGACGGCGTTCTTGGCCACGGCGTGGGCTAATACGAGGTCGATTTGCTGCATGTGGGCAAGGGTGCCTTGGATGGCGCTGGCTTCGGCGAAGACTCCCTGTCTTGAGTGTCAGAAACTGGGGGCAGAAACTTTGGGTCCTAGGTTGAGGTCGGTACGGGAACTCACCTGCTCAATAGATCTCACACGATCCGTCATCTCCCAGGAGGCTTTGTCAATACGTTGGCACCAAGCATCAAAGACCATGTCTACAAGCTGGTATGGATCGTCTAGGATCCTTTCCCACTTTCCATCTCCCGAAATGGATAGGGCGTGAACATTCTGTGCCATGACGGGAGGCGGCTCGAAAAGAAGAAGTGTGACATGTCTGGCCTCCGAGCCCGTCGATTGAGGCGACCAGGTCAGGAAGAAACCAAAGGTAAGCCACCCAGAAGGGGCATCCGGGGATAACGAGGAGGGGGTTTCGCCGAGGAAATGGGCCCATATTGCTGCCTTGGTCAGCTCTGGCGTCTGGCGTGATGGGGATCCGGAACAAAAAACCTGCATTCTGACCCGTCGTCATTCAATACGTTCCCAAACGAGTGTGTCACGGCGTTGGCCCTTTCTGAGAGGAATTCCTGGGGAATGTTGAAACCGGTGACGAGCCGGTCGTACGCAGGGAAGTTGGAATGTCCATCCAAGGGGGCGATGCTGGCCTCTCGTCATGCATTGTCAGCGACTCTCAGGGGAGATGGTAACGAAAACACAGTAACTCACGCAATTCCAAGGTCCCAGTTTGGAGCATTCGACCGCTGTCTCAGCAGCTTGGAGACAGAGGGGATGGGAGTCCTCACAGGGTCATAGCCTATTGCCTCATGTAGCGGCCTCGGTTAGTGCACCTATCAACAACGGTCGATATGCGAGATAGTAGCTGCGGACCTCGGCGCCATTCGTAGAGGCAGAACAAAGGCGACTGAGTTGGTGCACCGGACCGGAGCTCAGAGTTCCAAGTGCTCATGACTATCGAGGTAGTTTACTCAGGATCGTGCCGGAAGACGGCTGTGTCGTTTCTGCGGGACTTGGAGGGCTCTGGGTAAGGAAGGCACACACCACACTTAAACTAGGCATGTGTTAAAGCCTTGTCTCTTTTTGATGACCGAAAGGGGCGCCGTCGGTCACAACGGCGGTCAAGTGCGCTTGGCGACACGAGGCCTCTAGGCAGCACTGTATTTTGGGTAACACACCACTTACTGAGTATGGTGTTGATTCGGCGAGACACCAGCCAATGATTGCCTTAGCGCGGTGAAGGAAACTGATGAGGGGCCGCCACCGGATCTAATTACTGGTTTAAATTCTTTTTCAGCTGCCGGAACGTTGATGGTGAGCTGAGATTAGCAAGCCCGGAGACGGCAGGGTGCCTAAAGATAAAACGCAATTGCACCCCAGCTTCGGAAACATGTGATAGCCAAAGCTCTGGTGGGTTGAGAGCCCCTGAATCTCAGGTACCATCTTGACACCTTCCTAAGTATATAAGGTGTCTGCCCCTCGTGTTTCCAACGTCCATGTCTCCTACCCGCGCTCAACATTATTATTTTCTCAGCACACTACCTGCATCAACCACCCCGGCGACATAACCTCAACCCCCGACGATACAACCTGCCGACCTTGCCTCTTTCCATGGTAGGTGGCCACGAACTTTGTGCTTGGTGGATCCCCATCCGAAATTTCGTCTAATGGCTGCTGCTACCTAGGACCTGCCTCGGGAGGCCGCCCGTCACGCAGCAAACGGTAACCCGGAGCTAGCTGGTGTAAAAAGTTTTATCGTAAGGCTCCAGCCTCGACATGAGAAAGCACCTTGGTATGGCGAGGGCTACGCTCACAATTGACGTTTCAGGAAACCTTTCTCGCATCATCGACCTCTAGTGCCACACCCCCTCGCCCAGTGCTCCTCCCAGACCCCTCACCGCCCGCCTCACCTCGCCTCACGGCTGACTCTTCCACGGCCGAAACTCGACCCCTCCACATTATTGGGATCCACAGTCCGCATCCGCCATGGCCCAACCCAAGCACAAGCGAAAAGAGTACATCGATGCCCGCTCCGATGTACAGGGGTGGTGGGCCGCCATCCGCCGTGGCGGTTTCGACCGCGGTCTCCCCACAAACGCATTGCTCTGGCTTCACTACAAGCCGGGATTGCAATACAAGGCCGCCGGGAACTTCGCCTATTTCGACTTCATGGGTCGGCGCACCGAGCACGATCGACCCTTTGACGCCACGCTGGAGCCCGAGGCCGGGAAGGTCGAGCCGCTTTGCGTCCAAGCGCTGGACTCCATCTGCGCTCTTTCGAAGATGGCGGGAGGGGACGAGGATGCGTCGCCCAACTGCACGTGGAACCGGACCGTGATACGGGATGCATCGCCCAAGACGCTCTGGGCGGCCGGGCTGCCGTACATCTTCGTCAACAAGGCACAGAGAGATGGCAAATGGGCACGGTACACCGTCGGCGCCAAGGTTTCCGTGGTGCTTGCTTGGGTCTTTGTGGCTGTCCCGGGCGTGCTTCTCAGCGTATGTCAACTCCTCCTTCCCAACTTCTGTATCCTGAACCCTCGATCCCCCATGCTAACAACGTGGAACGTGGCTTACTAGTTGTTTATGACAAGCAAAAGCCAGCCCGCCGGAAAAGACGTCGAGATGTACCTACCGCTCCCCCACGGCGACGGGCGTTTTCCGCGGCTGGCCGTCAACTTCCGCGAGAACCGCCGCTGCTCGAGCCAAGACGGCGTTGCCAGCTCATCTTGGTCTGCGCCAGAAGCAGGGACGTATCGCGCCTATCAACCAAAGTTTCTTTATTTCCTTGAGAGAAGGGAAAGTGGGCGAATCGAGCCGGTCTTGCGGCCTGTAAGGCGGGTACGTTCAGATTGGTTTGATTACCGACGTGCGCCTACCCCTGTGCTAATTGCCGAGAACTAGGACGACAATACCCCTTACCTGTTCATAGCGTATACCTCGGAGCATTACGGCCGGGATCCCAATGACGGGGTGACGTTGGTGGGCATGGCAACGTTTGCAGCTGCGCGCTTCTTCCGGAAGCACTACGGCGTCTGGTGCCATACCGACAGTAACGAGGACGACATCTGGGGCAAGGACTGGGATCCGGAACAAAACCCCGGCGCTTTTTGGCTGGCTGACGGCTGCCTGAACGAAAATGTTGAGGTCGATGAGCAGGGAGTGCCCCACGAGCTCGACCGCCATGCGACTGGCTACCTAAAGGCAAGAGAGCGTCTTGCCAATGAGGATGTGCGTTTTTTTTTTTTTTTTTTTACTTTTTCTTACCTTC
>Ga0247770_1001730_pt1 | contig 15405 bp, 16 predicted proteins | sample UWRJL136409B6_FD_179943 | JGI IMG/M metagenome (GOLD analysis project Ga0247770, IMG submission 179943) | Plant litter microbial communities from Arlington Agricultural Research Station in Wisconsin, United States - UWRJ-L136-409B-6 | ecosystem: Environmental > Terrestrial > Plant litter >... | reverse complement strand
GAGGACGGGGCCGTTTGGGGAGAGGGAGGTCGAGAGGCGGGTGAGGGAGATGGTGGCTGCGAGGCCGTATGGGGATGTGGGCAGGGTGGAGAGGGAGTTGGAGGTGTATTGGAATAGGACGGTGGCGGGGGCGCTGAGCAAAGGAAGGTAGATTTTCGATAGCCGTATTTCAGTTTCTCTGAAGTGTGAACCGAACAATATCACCATGCCGTACAACGCGGTGGGTGCTTTCCGAGGCATCACACACGTTCTCGCTCTTCCTGGCAGTTTTGGCAGCCAGCTTATGGGTGATCCTATTGCACACATCACGCGCCTCATCAGACTTCCCCGTTCGAGTGGCCAATCTTGACAGAAACTCGATGAGCTCTAAGGTTATCAATTGTTCCATCTGAGAGATGTATTGATACACTTGTCTCCCATCCGTCAAGCTCTGGATGGAAATCGACGTCGCCCCTGACCGGGATGCGCAGGAGCCGTTGCCGAAAGGGTGCCCTGCGCCTCCAGCATGTGTCTTGGACGAAATTGCGCATTCTCTGGAGCTGGCTAGGCGTGGTCAACTCTTTTAGGTCTGGATATAACTGAAGTATGTCTATGCCGGGAAAGGTATTGGAGTCTTGGTTCTAGTATTCGTTAGGCCCGCAAGAAATAAAAACCCATGGAGTTTGGTCAAGCAGCTGCAAGTTGCTAAGATTCGTGCGGTAAAACCCGCAGATGATCCAGAAGGGCGGGAGCGATCCACGTAAGGCATCTGTGCAGCTGACTGAGAGTATCCCAGTGAACTGCGGGTGTCCATCGGTTAAGAACGTGGCCGAGCTCTCGTCCCAGTAGGGTGGTGGAGTGTTTGTATCCATAGACTTCGCATGCACTACCTCCAAATTGTAGGACGAGGTCATGGGTACGGAAATATCAAAGCGGAAGGCGTTGTGGTGGCGGAGGGCAGCATGCTCAACATCAACTGGACGCAGCCACTTTGGGATCGATATAGATATAGGTCGGTGAAAATATCTCGAGTCTCCGAAGTGGGTCTTGGCGTAATTTCCAGTAACAGATTTTTTCGTCGCTATCCATGTGGTAATTTCATCGAATTCCTAACAGGTCTAGCGCATCGCGTGGCGAACAAAGCCACCGCTCGTTTTCAACAACCGAATCACAGCGACACCATTTCCTCTGGACTCGCGACAGTGGAGGCAGAGATGATAGTCGCCCTCTTTTGCGTTCACCCCAACCTTCGTTCGAAACTCGATGCTCCGGTTGACCATTGTGAAAGACCGCGAGTCATAATTGTTTGGATTCATGTTGATGTTCTCCAACTGATGACACTGCCAGAATTCTGACGGATCGCGAGCAAAGAGACCCCGGACAGGCTGTGGCATTGGTGTTTTCGAGTCCACCCAAGCAAACAAGGAGAGGTCGGCAGTAGCCAGAGCGACGGCCTCTTGCAGTCGTAGGAATGCTTTCATCCCCTCGCCGTAGATCATGGGTAAATTAACATCAAAGATACCCAGAAGACAGTAAGCTATGTCCTCGGTTCGGGTTGTTTGACGGTGTGCTGCCCAGCTCATTCTTCTGCCAACAGCGATGGAAGAAAGATTGTCGGGATTAGAAAGCGTATTGTCATCAATGCGTGTGATTTGCGCGAGAAGCCTTCGTATCGCCGCCGAACTCTTGGTTCCCCTCCTCGTCCAGCTATGGTCATAGAAGTCCAGGTGCCACGGGGCTATCAGCTCTTGCAGGGTCCACCCTCTGCTGAACCACCGACAGCCAGGGAGGTTGGCCTCGAGTTGCTGCCAGGCCTCAATAGATGTGGGGTCATGCTCAGTGCTCTCGAGGTCAGAAAGGTACGCAAAACACACGGTTGCCCGTCTGTACCACTTAAACATGGAGTTAATGGCCTCGGACAGCTCAGCGCTGCTACTCTTGTCGATGCAGCAAGTGTCGACCTAGGCGTGTTCGAGGTTCCACAGCTCCCTGGCAAGGCGATATGTCTGCTCGATTTTGCCCCAACCGGTCTTCTTCTTCACGGCGTCGAGATCCTTGATGCCACTGAATGTCCCTTCCTCCTTCTCCCATGTGTGGGAGAGGATGGCGTAGTAGCGCGGCTCAAGGACGAACTCGAGGGCAAATGTGGATGTGTTGAGCAGCCACATTGTGCAGCGTGAGTAAGGGAACGCAGAAGCCGCGAACTGGGTAGCAAGATCTCGAATTGGCCAAACAACAGAACCAAAGGATAGAATAGCGAGCAAGGTGCAATTCGCCACTTCCGTCAAAAGCCGCTTGTTCGCGATGCATGATGGGACGATGGCATTGCAGATGCGCGAGGATAGACGAGTTCGAGCAAGCTCGGCGGGGAAGGAATCAAGTGCAGCAAAATCTCAGTTGCCCAATCACTGGTGGCTCTTCGATTGGCGCCCACGCACAAGACTCATGGGTCTCATCACAGGAGCTAAATCGCAATCGCAGAAGCACACCGATAAAAGCCGCAATCACCCCAAAACGACGGAAGCTGGCCGCCATCCGCTCCACCGTGCACAACTCACAAAATTCAGCAAGGCAAAATGTCTCCAATCTTTCAGCATCTCTCACATATGGTGACCCAAGTGAGAGACTTCCTATCCGGGAGTGTGAGGTTTGATCTCCAAAGCGCGACCCCCTGGGGGGTCAGGCAACGCAACACCGTAGAGATCTAGTGAAGGTCGTGGCAGCTTTGTGAACTTTTTGTTTTCGATGAAGAAAAGAAAACAGGAAGAGAATGCGAGCCGGCGTCGAGATTCTTATAGCGACTGAGATGTGGGGCCGCTCGGCAAGCGGGCCCGCTTGTTTGCAAAATTTGACATCCAGGCGAGCATCCACTTCTGACAGGGGGAATGTGGGTGACAAACGGCGTGGATTGCGGCACTGGGAAGGAAAGTCGGATGGGCCCGGAAAAGGCGAGAACAACGTGCAAAGGGAGATGTTTCATCCATTCTCCTTGAAAGCAGCCGAGAGTTGTTTCGGGGGCATTGGATAACCGATACTTATCCGCAAGGCCAGCCGTTCTGTCTGCCGCCCGCTCGCCAAGACTCGCGATGATCCACCAGTACTCAAAAACCAACTCCTCGCAACACCAATCAAATCTCAAAGACGACAAAAATGCAAATGTCCGAACATGTCGACACAGAAGAACTCTAAGCCAGAGACATCTCCTGTTCTCCAAGACGGACTGACTCCAGCAGGATAACTGTGGCAGAAGAGGAGCGTGTGAACAAAAGCACACTGATAGATCAGAAACAAAGCGTTGGGCCCGGGTTCCGCCTTGACATCAGCTGTCCTCCTGGGCGACAGCAACATATACGCCCCCGAATGAAGACAGACAGAGTTCTGCTAAATAGGTAGTTTAGAAATAGAAGTGCGCAGTCCCAGATTCTCCCCAAAATGAACTTGAGGGAAAGAACGATCCGATTCTCTCTGGAGCCGACCACTAATACAAAGGCATAGTCCACTCTGTGCTCGCAAACGCATCCTCCAAAATGGCCAGCCCCGCCTCAATCTCGCTCTGCGAGATAACAATCGGCGGGGCAATGCGAAAGGTGCCTCCAAAACTGGCATGTGTGCTCAAGTTCGCCCACAATCCCAGCTCATACGCCCGATCTCCCACTCGCTTGGCAACATCAAAGCCAGGCTCCTTCGTCTCCCGATCCTTGACAATCTCGACTCCACACATGAGCCCCCGACCACGAACGGCACCAATGCAGCCATACCGCTCCTCCAGCTTGCGCAAGCCGCCGTGCAGGATTTCCCCCATCTCCCGAGCGTGTTCCACCAGGTTGTCCCTTACCACAATCTCCAGCACCTTGTCGCCCACAGCCGCTGGCAGCGGATCATTAACATGTGTCGTGTAGAAGCAGAAGTCCCTCTCCGAACAAACACGCTCGATCTCGGCGCTCGTGACGACCGCACTTAGCGGTACACCATTCCCCAGCGTCTTGCTCAGCGTCAGAATGTCCGGGACAACGCCCTCGTGGTGTGTGCTGGCCATCAAAGCCCCGCACCGACCGACTCCCGTTTGCGCCTCGTCGACGATCAGCAACATCCCTCGCCTCTCGCAGTGTCGCTTCAGCGCAGCCAGATACCCCTCTGGAAGAACATGCATCCCCGCCGACGACTGGATGCACTCGACGATACATGCCGCGAGGCTGCCGCACGATGCATGGTCGACCATCTGCCAGCCGTAGTCCAGCTCCGCCTCCCAGTCATACTCTTTGCCGTCATGGGCCCGAAACGGACTTCGATACGCGTTCGGCGGAGGAAGCATCAACGTGCCCGGCATGAGAGGGCCCTGCCCCTTCCGGCCGAAATGGTACTGCGCGCTCAGCGCGCTGGCCGTCACGCCGTGCCAGGACCCGCCGACGCCGACGATCTCGAACTTCCCGGTGTACACCTTGGCCATTTTGATGGCGGCTTCGTTGCTCTCGCCGCCGGTGCTGAGGAATAAGGCTTTGTCGAGACCAGCGGGTAAAAGGGAACATAGCCGCTCGGCGAGAGAGACGACGGGTGGTGAGACCATGCCTGAGAAGAGGTGGTCGAGCTTTTCGGCGTGCGAGGCAATGATGGATACGATCTCGGGGTGGCCGTGGCCGAGGAGACAGGCCATTTGACCGGATGTCCAGTCAAGGATGCGTCGTCCTGAGGCTGTGTAGACGTATAGGCCGTTGCTTCCGACGATGATGTCGGGAGAGAACTTGGTGCCAAAGTTGACGAGGTACTGGGAGGCTTTTTTCTGGAGTTCATCTTGGTTGGTGTTTGGGTACAAGGAAACGATGGTCTCGGTATCCTTTGGCACGGCATCTGTGACAGGGTTGCCGCCGTTGAGAGTGTGCTCCATTATGGCCACCATGGTTGCGTTGTGAGTTTGCCTCCTTGACCTCGCCGTAGGTGGGTCTGGCATAAATGTTTTAAAAGGGCGTGACGATCACTCCTCGACTTCGTTGTTCTCGGGTAAGTGTTCCCGGTGATCAACGTCTCTCGATCAGGTAGGTCACAGTGTTGACTGGAGATAAGGCCCCGGCCTGCCCTTCCCCGCAGTGGTCTTGCATGAACCCCTCCCGATATCCAAGTGGCCGATAACACCAACTCTTCTTGGTACCGACAGTATCCAACTTCCAGCCGGGGTTAACAGGACCTTACTCGCACGGTGTACGCGCGAGCTGACATGAGGGTCCCTTCATCGGCGCTACTAGAGTCTTTAGACATTACGTATGTGTCGCGACGGAATTGAAGGGTTGTGCAAAATTCGACTAGGGAAGCATCTGAAGCCTATGCTCTAATATTTAGATCCAGGAGGCTGCGGTGCTTGACAAATCCTGGCGAAGCAGAGTGTTGGCTTGGCTCCGCCGGACCAATTTCATTTTTAAAGTTTAGTGTGACAGTGTCAATGCCATCCAACAGCCCTGCGCTCATCTCGGAGACAGCTCCACGGCTGTGAAAGCACCAGTGAAATTTCCAGAGAAGCGTGGCCGGTAGTTTGACTCCCGGTCTATAGCTGTTGATGCCGGTAACAACGGCAACGGCAACAGAGGATTTGACGACAGCTCCCCAGTTAGCAACTTGAGCATGGCTCCGGCCTTGTTTTCCCAGGGGTTGAATGCCTTTCTTTAATAGCTAGTTTCCCAGCAGATAGTTCCGGAGCTTTCAAGAAATTAAACCAATCATATCCTCAGACTAGTTGGGAGTTTAGTTCTTGTGTTTGGTTCTGCGCGCATCGCAAAACCGGGCCACAATGACTCAGATGTGTAATCTTCAACTCCGGCAGAAAAAGGGATGTAAACAAACGCAAATTGATCGGAAACAAGCCACTGGGCCAGCAAATTCGGTAGCGGGCGGCTTGTTGCGCAGACGCGGAAGACACGCGTGGTTACACGGAAACTCCCATCACTCAAAACAATGTGTCTGACCTTGGGTGGCGTTTGCGCGCAAAGTCAAACACACAACCACGCACACATCGCAAAGCCAGCCCAGAACCCCGCATTTCAACCACGCACCCTCTTCGCGCGGTCTTACCTCTCTCCACATAAGCCACGGCAGCCCTTCCCTCACCAGCGCAGAGGCTAACCTCAGTTTTCACCGGAGACACTCAAAGCCTCGCAAACGCTGAGACCGAACTTCAAGCCGCAGCAATAATGGATGCCGATGCCGAGCTGGCGCACAACCAGCAGCTAATGAAGGACAATGACGCGATCAACGAGGTAAGATCCCGCCCATCCTCGCGCCATCGCGCCAGCTTCACTAACCCTCCCCAGCGCATCGTCCTCATGTTCCGCCACCGCATCCAAAAGGGTTTCCACCTGCCCGGCGGCGGCACTCTCAAAGACGACGACATGCCCATCCTGTCACGCTACCTCCGCTCACTCGAGGAGTTCCAGGACATGACCGCCCATATCCTGCGCACCGTCAAGATCCACAAAGTCATGAAGCACCTAATCCGCCTCGACCCGAAGACCATCCCGCGCGAGGCCGAGTTCAAGTTCCTTGAGAGAGCCCGCGCCCTGCTGGTCAAGTATGAGGTGATGCTGGCTGAGGATGCGGATGAGGCTATCCTCGCTGCGACTTTGGATAAGACGCTCGTCATTGAGGAGGACAAGGATGTCGAGAACGTGGTGCTTTCGCAGCGGGAGATCAAGTCGGGTAACGAGAAGGGCCAGTTTCCGGAGGATCGTTGGGTGTGGATTGAGAGCGATTCTTGCGAGATTGGCTGGGATACTGAGACTTTCTGCGAGACTCCGGCTGAGCCTACTCCGTCTGCAGAGGTGGGCGAGTACATGGGTGTTGAGGCTCTTGTCTAGATGTTCCGAGTTCAAGCGAATAATGGGTTTGGTGGAAGGAGCTTGGAGCGGCAACCGAGGGGCCATGTCTTCGATATGGCTTTGGGGCGGATACACTTGAGAATGTCGCGTTGACTGGGTATTCGGTCGTGTTCTTGGTCTCGCGGGTGTTGTACTTTTTGCTGGGTACTCCTTAGGTAGCTGGGACTGGGCCACAGATGTCAATCATACCCTGTGAACTTGGTGATGCCATCCTATGCCCGCCCGTCCAACATCCCTGCAATCAATGATGTGTTCCGAGGTATGAGCTACCACGAAGCTACGTCTGCCTCTGCCATCTCGTACCGGACGCGTCCACCTTTCCAGTGTCAAGCAGTAGCTTCGCAATCTGCCAATGTCCTCGGCTCTCAGCCAACTGCAATGCCGTTTTCTGATCACGTAGTCCCTGAAGACAGGCATTTGGGTCAACCCGACCAGATCTGAGCAAGAGAGTGACAATAGCCTCGTGTACGCATGTGATTGCTTCGTGGAGTGGTGTAGATCCATAAAACGAAGCGGTATCCGGGTTGACTCCACTGGTCCCGAGTAGTAGCGCGACAATAGCCTCATCTCCCTTCTGTGCTGCTCTGTGTAACGGCGTATATTGAAGAACGTCTCTTGAATTCGGATCAACCTTGCCGGTATCTAGCAGAAGCCTCGCGACAGTCTCCTATCCGCATCTGGCTGCCTGGGATAGAGGTGTTTCAGCGAAGTGCGCATCCTTGGAATTCAGATCGACTTCGCCTCTGTGAATTATCAATTTGACCACCGCCTTATGCCCGTGTTCTACGGCTATGCCTAGTGCTGCCCACCCGTACTTTTGCTGGCCAATAAGCTCCAGAATCTCAGATTGGTAGCCCCCCAAATCAATTGCTTCTCGGCTCTCCAGCGTAGGCTTCAACAGCTGCTCGACACTCTCCACAATGGACACGAACTTCAGGGTAGATTGCACCATGTACAGGGATAGTGCGAAATCGAGCTTCCTGATTCCCCTGTTCAGATATCCTGGCAGCACAGGCTGCCGGTATTCATCGTTTGTATCATGACCCGGGCGATAGCCGGAGACCGGTGAATTCCGGGGGTATGATTGCCAGTCCCAGACCAGCAGGAGGTTAGCCGGATCCTTTTCTACCAATTTTGCAACCTCCTCTTCTGTGAAACAAAAGACATTATCTCCGCTATCGCAAGTCAAGGTAGAAACGATGGCCCAATGTTGTTCGTGTGCCCTGATTATCAACGGGTGCACCTCGTCTCGGGGAAGACATACGACGTCGTCGTCCTCGATGGCCATCTCTTGATAATTCCCAGAGTTCCGCTGACCAAATTCACAGTTCCATACAATACTGAGTTCCTTTTCGGTGGTACGGCCTTCAAGCTCGATGCCTGCCAGCCTTTGGACTCGGCCAAGAATGAAACCCTCACACTGTATCACCCCGTGCTCCTGGTCATGCCGGGTTTCGACTGAGCTGTTTGCGCATATACAGAATAGGGTGGCCCTCTGGAAAGCCTCGCTCCATGAAAGAGTGTAGTCGGGAAATAATCCAGCTGTGCCGGGGTCATCAGAGGCCATGCCGAGCAACGCGTATATTTTTTCAATGGGTTCTGAAGCGCTGCGGTTGCGGTACTTGTCCAATAGTTCACGTAGAGGTGCGATGTTGAGAGAAAAGGCGCCAGACAATGGCATGCCATGTTGAGCAGTATGAACTGCCTTGAGGAGGTAGCAGATCGAGCGGGCCAGGGCCTGCAATTTTGAGTGGTCTTTGTCTGGTTCGCTCAGATTGAACTTCTTCAGGCTTTTGTGGAAGGTATATCCCCCAATATCGGCGTGGCCACATCTTATTGTGGTGTGTCGGGCTGCTGCGACTTCTTGCAAGACCTAGGTGTATCGGACTCTTGTTAGGAGTGTTTGAGTTCAGGATGGATCAAGTATTTGCACCTGAGCACTTACCCATATTCTCTCAAACCACGACCTTTCAAGGAGGGATACAACTGCCGCTCTGTCTGAGGCGGATACGCCGAACGACTCAGAGCCTGAACACTTAGAGGCCTGCCATCGTGCGCTGGCACGGATGATTTGTATTGCCTGTTCGCTATCTTCCGACGCGGACCCGAGCCAAACCACGACACACTGTGCTTTAGAGTAGATCCAGGCCATGGACTGAACTTGGTGTCCCCTTTCAGCGAGATCGTCCTGATTGATGCTAATGGCATCTACCCAAAGGGTCCGATTCACGAAACTGTCGCGGAGATGCGCCAGGACAGCATGAAGATTCTCGGTTACGGCGAAAGGGTGGCCATTGAGAGTGATGGACTTCTGGTTCGCCTTGGAGCCCCAGACGTACGACAAAGCGTCGTAAGGATGACTGGTTGCCGAATCCAGAAGCAATGCGTGCGTCGAGAGCTGACATTCAATTGGCGAATTCCTGTCGGCATGCGCCAGAAGTGTAATGTCGTTTCCCTGCAAATTGTCTACTAGTTTCAAAGGTATGTAATTAAACACTTTAAATCTACACCCCACCCTCGCCTGCGCCATTAGCACCGATAGTTTTATTTTCTGAAAGTCTTCCATTTCTTCGTTAGTTATTTTTATTTTAGCACTAACTTGCCTCCGCATCGCTACTTTGCTTTGCACCTATAGAGACCTTAATGCGTCTTCTACTGAACTAGTGCGGTGATGTACCATGAAAGAAACCCCAAAGAAACCACATCCCTAGGAACTCGCAGTCGGCCTTCCAGGCCGACTTCCAGGTTACTGGATCTCCGATCCGAGGCAATTGACGCAGAAAAGCAGAGACGTACCTAGCCTAATATAGGACTGAGCCTAGCATGGAACAACAAAGGGAACGCGAGATGGTGGTTACAGTGATATTACAAAAACGAAAAACAACATAGGGTCGACCTGAACAGGCGCCTCGAGTCATTACATAGTAGGGATTAGAATGCTAAATAATAAAGTAAGTCTGCTAGAAAGAAGGGAGTTCTGGCCACGCAATGCCAGAAACTAACGAAGCTGTCAGAAAGAAAGGGGATTTAAGGGCCCTGGCCATATAGTTAGCTCCGCTGACTGGATGCCTAGCACTGTTAGGATGCTAGTGAGCCTGAGCCGCTGTGGTGATGAAGCCGAATCTTGCAGGATGGTCTATAGCGAAGGATGTTCTGGCTGGAAACTAGAACCACACAAGCAATACAATCAACCAGTTGCAACCAAGAGTGCCGTGCTTCTGACAGGGTTATATATGGCGAAATATATAGGCCTACTATGCGCGGAGATGTTGCCAACTATACGCCGAGATGTGTTCTAGTTATAAAAGGGGAGAAGATCTTCATTATGAGTACTCTAGAGGGAGGTCGTTACATTGTTAGTATAGGGGTGAGGCATTTATATAACTTTACGCTAACGTAAGGGCTAAAGCTGTAATAGGATGCAGTTGATTATGCTAGCAAAAGTAGGTAGATACTTAAACTTTACGGAAAATGGGGACATTGAAAAAGAAGATAAGTACTAAAACTCTAGCTGCCAACTAAACCAAATTCCAATACAACACGACGTAAGAACTTGGCAGAAAGGCACGCCGTAGAAAACTCCCCACGTCATGAAAGTCCAAGGTTGGCCGACCATGGTAAAAAGAACATCGCTGAGGAATAACAAGATGATTTCTCGAGGCCAGGACAATCCACACAGCCTTAAAATAGTATGAGTGCACCAGATGGAGAAAGCATAAACAAGTAAGGCCGTTTGTGTTTTCTCCGTTTGCAAGAGGTCAACCACCATGTAGTTCCACCGTCTTATGAAACTGTTCATGCTGAATAGCGCCCTCGAAGCCCAATCTGAATTGGAAGCCAGACTTTGGTCCTTCAAATGTACGGACATAACGTTGGCAATCAACAAACTCCCAACCGCTACATTGAGGGTTCTGTACTTTCCGACACAAAGGCTAACATAATGAATCAAAGAACCCAACTGGGACAATGGCGCCGTGAAACAGTCGGCGCATGCATCGCAAAGCAGCGCCCATCCTTTGGTCATGCGGGACGTTGTCGAATTTATCTCGACGATGAAGGTGCGCTTGTCGAAGGCTGTGCGCCGGCCCGTGTTGGCATAGAAAAATACCCCGCTGGCCGTCTGTAGGTAGCTCCTTGGCTTGGATACACGGGTATCTGAGTCGGCGTCTGGGATCAAAAGGCATTTGACACGTAATGAGTTGAATCCGGCGGGGCAAAGCCACTTCAATGGTTCGCTGGCGGTGATAATGACCTTGATCTTTTCTTCGCCATCCTCCTCTCCAATGCTGAAGAAGGGCAAGGTATCAGGAGCCTCCGAACTCGAGCTCGAAGCGACGGGTAGATGCAAGGTCGGACCCCAAAGGGACCATTGGCGTGGTGGATGATATCGGCGGAAGGCAAAGCCGGTTGGGATGCTCCGGATCCAGACAGGCTCACCTGCCAATTTAGTGTGCTCTTCTGAAACATTGGCATGCACCAACAGAGTGATGGATTTTCGTCGCCATGACCTGCATTTGTTGTACTCAACCACAATCGGAGGTCCTCGCTTATCGTACAGGTCGCCCGTGCCGTGAATAGCACGAAGTGGCAACGCCATCATGGATGTGGGGTCACTCCTTGGACCGCATAGTAGCATCGCGAACAAGCCACGACCCGGTTTCCAGCAACAAGGGACACTGATGGCTACACCCTGATTTGTGAGTGAGAAGCGTGCTCTGTGGCTGCTATCACCCCGAGACTCCAACGAGTTGCATCTTGAGAAGGCCGCTGGGGAGCGCGCAAGGACTCCTTGGTAAGGGTCCGTGTCCAATACTTGTTTAGCTCCAGAACGCCAATCTGAGACAAAAATTGTCTGGTCGTCTGAGTGCCTGATGAGCTCCTCCTGAAGTCTGATGAAGGCACCGGCGCCCTCCCCGTACAACAGGGGCATGTTGACCCCTAATATGCCCAGTAGGCAGTAGGCAGTATCTTCGACCCTAGTTGTCTTGCGCTGGGATGCCCAACTCATCTTTTCCCCAATGCTTGTTCGGCTAAGATAGCGTTCCGCGTGTCCGTCAAGGAACTTGGCATCGATTCGAGTCCTGTCTTCAATAGCCCGTGAAAAAGCAGCCCTGTCACCGATTTCAGCCCATTTTGCCGTGAAAAACGTAAGTTTCTTCGGTGCCAGAAGCTCTTGCAGCGTCCATCCGCGCTCGAACCAGCGACTTTGGGCAAGTGCGCTAGCTTGATTGCCCTCGTCTGGGAGCAAAGGGACGTCGGAAAGGTAGGCGAAGCAGATGTCGGCTTTGTGGTACCATCGGTACATCGAGTTGATAGATTCGGAAAGCTCGGCGCTACTGGTTTTGTCAATACAGCAGGTATCAACCCAGGCGTAGTATAAACCCCGAGACAAAGCCTGTTCGCAGGTCCAAACAATCTTCTGGTAGCCCAGTTTGTGCGTGGGTGGGGACGTCCCTTCCATATCTTCGAAGTTGACTTCCTCGGCACCCCATGTGTGGGACAGGATAGCGTATGGAGGAGCTTGGTCCTCGAAAAACTCCTCGAGTCTACGAGTCTCAGCATTGAGGAGCCACATTACAGGCAGAAATACAGGTCGAGATTAGGCCGCCTTTGCGCCAGACTTGTTTGAGTTCAAAGAAAGGAATTTTAGAGCTGAGGAGAAAATGAAATCGGCCTGGTTAGCGCCCAACATGCCACTTTACCCCGCACTCGAAATCGGAAGCTAATGGCAAAAGGGACCTTTTGTTGCAAGCCACATACTCTGCGTGGCTTTCGGTAGCTTATGCAAGGAAACTGGTGGAATTCCTACTCCGCTTTCTTGTATGGATGCATTTCCCAGGCCCCTTTCAGCGAGGTACTATGTGGCCCCACACACCAACCCATCAATTACACTCTCGGCAATCTTCAAAATATGCCCCACTTTTGGATTCACAGTACAAAAGCACAGGGCACCCCGAGACGTCGAGAATGGAGTCTGTGCAGAGATAAGGTTACTATAAGGTATCCAGATAGTGGTAAGCGCCGGTTTCAAAGGAGTTTTTATTTTTTATATTTTATTCTAATCTAATACCTGTTGGATTGGAGGGCGTGGAGCTTGACCGGGGAATCTATGTAGTGAGGCAGATAATGCCGCGCAAACTCGCTCCAGAATCGGCGACCCGACCTCCAAGAACAGAGGTGAATTTGCGGGAAACTTGTACTTGAGCTGTAAGCAATCGCATACATCCCGCGCCGTCTGGCAATGCGCTGTAACTGTAGGGTGTCATGGTGGGCGATGGTTTGAGAAAAGAAGTGAGGGTTTCTGAGCCCATTGCTGCCTTGCGAAGAACCCCACGATCAATGTGCCTTCCTCAAGGCACGATTGGTGACAAGAGGAATAGTTTAACCGCACGTGATCTTACAATATGCACTGTGGGCCAAGAGCAAGACGACTCTAAGGCAACAAACAGACAAGATGCTTGAAAGAAAAAGAACTCCCAATCGTAAAAGAAACTCCAGAATGCTGACACTTGTTCAATTACTGCCAAACAAATAAACACCACTAAGTATTCTTGCAGTACACAAGCTGCGGTGTTGCGCATCGTGCTCGCGAACGCCCCCCACACTGGGCACCCCACCAACAAGAGGAGGCCCAACTCACCGCCCAGCCAGCTCTCCCTCCTCACCGACCGTCAAAACCTCACCTCCACAATATATAACCCCCAACCGCCGTCCCTACGCCAACGCTTACTTTCAAGCACCGGTTCTGGGCCTCAAACCCTTCCGCATACGCCCGACTGACACGGTAGTGATGAAACATACAACACGAATTGACGCTAAGTGAAAGAGCTAAGATAGACCATGTTCCGGCAACCCGAACATGGGGCTGTAGGTTTTGTATTACGTCGGTGTATGGGGGGATACAGATGTGGTTAAGGAGCAGTAAGCTGGTTACGGTGAAGATGGCGATGACTGTAGAGTGTTTGATGGACGGCATGGTGATGTTGTCGGCGACGGGGATGGATGGAAGGGAAGGGGGAGGTTTAGATGAGAGCGGAGGCCTTGCTAGGCTAGGTTTCTCTTTATAAGTTAGGGCTAGGTTGCGTAGGCTTTTATCCGGTCTAGTCGGGTGGTTGCACAAACTGCTGGCGACGACGGGTTCAGGACGTTGGGCGACTCGGATGTGCCAATGGGTTCGGCTGGCTCCTCAGAGTGAGATGTGCCGCATTCATACATTCACGCTCTATCAGCTTTCTCTCTGCTAGGATCAATTCCCTTGTCAGATACAGCTCCTGCGCACGCACATGTGCATCTTTGTGGCATGCTCCGGTCACAACCACAAAAAAAGATAGGGGCTGGCGACGGGTTGGACGGTAAGTCCATAAACCTTACTTAATGCTTGGGCTAAACAAGTCACACTAGATGCTTCCGTTCATGAGGTCGATGCAGCAGTCCGTCAGAATGTGGCTATCGAGCACTACCGCTAGTCGGAAGCATGAGTCGAGACGCGCTACGAGCCCGACGTTCCATCCCATCCAGCTACCTACTACCTCAACCATCCATACTTATTTGACAGCTCCGTCCGAGTTTGTCCCCCATCGGTATTTATCCTGTATTCCAACGCATCTGGTTATACTGCAAAATCCCCCTCCTGCTCAGTTCGAGCCCGAATAACTCACCAAGTCAGTCGTATTTTTGTCAGTTTTTACTCCTGAACAACTCGGAAGTTGCAACAACACCTCACTCCTATCTTCTTATATTCAAATCTCGTAAATAGGGGTATCTATCAGCAGGACCTCACCGTGTATGTCCACCCTACGCGCCTCTCGCCTCCATTTTCCGCAACACCGCTAACCACTCCACGCAAAGTGAGGTTCAGGGGACGCCACCACAACCAAAACACCATCGCCCCCCCTAAAATGCTCACCATCCGTTCCCTCCTCCCCATCACATCAATCCTCCTCCCCTTCATCCTCCCCACCCCAACCCTCGGCACCCCACACCCACACCCACCCCTCCAAAGGTAATCCTCGACAATGACTGGGACACCACCTCCTTCACCACGTACCTTATCCCCCTCTCCTCCTGGTCCATCCTCAGCCTCCTCAGCTCCACCACCAACACCTGGCCCCTGCAATCCGGCCTGCACGCCCTGGCCTCCCTCGAACTCGGCGCCCTCACCCCCTGCATCCCCGTCCACCGCGGCTCTGACCTCCCCCTCCTGTAGACCCCCAGCTCCTTCCAGACCTACCAGCTCCTCCACGGCCCCCTCCCCTGGCAGGGCGTATTCGCGCCGCAGAACTCCAACCGCAAACAAACCCTCGGCACCGACCCTACCTCCGGTGACCCCGCCCGCATCGTCCCCGAGGCGTTCGCCAAGCCGTACTATGGCTCCCTAACATAAGTTTCGCGGGGGATACCCCGGCAGCGATGTTTCTTGTCGAGCAGAGCAGGAAGTTCCCGGGGGAAGTGGTGGTTTACTGTGGAGGGGCGTTGGCGAATGTGGCGCTGGCGGCGAGGATGGATCGGGGGTTTGCGGCTAGGACGAGGGGGTTGGTGGTCGTGGGCGGGTATGTGGATCGGATGG
>Ga0247770_1001729_pt1 | contig 15417 bp, 18 predicted proteins | sample UWRJL136409B6_FD_179943 | JGI IMG/M metagenome (GOLD analysis project Ga0247770, IMG submission 179943) | Plant litter microbial communities from Arlington Agricultural Research Station in Wisconsin, United States - UWRJ-L136-409B-6 | ecosystem: Environmental > Terrestrial > Plant litter >... | reverse complement strand
ACAATTAAACGCATTGGATTAAGGGTGAAAATATCTGGAGCGCAATGGAATATTGAAAACGTTTCTTCTATCCTTGCTCTTCGCTGTGCTTATCTCAACGGTCAACTTTCAATTTGATGTATTTGCTAAAGTGAGATGCACCCAACATCAACTCTCTAGTTGTCATTCATCTGCCAAGTCGTTTGTGTTTTCTATGGCCTCTTATAAACGTCTGGAATTCAATAAGCATCTACTTTGTACCTTTATTGACAAGTTAGATTTAGACCCGGATTTGATTTTAAACCATCCTAATTTTCCTTCAGTCTTGTCTTATACCAATTCTCCAAAATTATGCAACAGTAGCTAGTGCTGATAGAATATAATCCCATCCCGCAATCGATGCGATTGTTTCACTTGAAAATTCTTCAAGAAAACTGCGAACTTTTTCTTTGATTTTATCTAATTTGTCATACAATCCCCAACTCAGTTCTTGTTTTATGTATTGCCATACTCTCTCGATTGGATTCAATTCGGGACAGTAATGTGGCTGAAAAACCAGTAAAATATTATCGGGAATTTTGAGCTGACTACTATGATGAAACGTAAGGATTCAGGTCAAAAATATTTCAGAGACACCAATAAATGTGGTAATGTAGTCAAATGAGTAAACAACCAGAGTTACCAGCACTAAAAATCGAAATAATTGAGCAGTGGAGCCATGAGGAACTGGTAAGACTGGTGCTGACTCAACAGAAGCTGATTGAAAAATTACAACAAGAACTCGAACAACTCAAAGAGAAACAGCCGAGCAATAGCAAAACATCATCGAAACCCCCATCGAGTGATCTCATACAGAAATCAGAGACAGCCAAAGTGGATAGCTCAAAAGAGTCAGAGTCCCAACCAAAGCGAAAACCAGGAGGACAGCCTGGACATATCGGCAAAACCCGCAAAGGATTTGGGCGAGTAGATAGATATCAAATCAGCACTCCTGACTAAGAGTGAGCATTGTGGCAGCAGAGAATTAAGTGAAATGATTGGTTATAGCAAGCAGCAGGTAGCGTGCTTAGTAAATAGACTAATTGAAGTAGTGGAATATCAACGAGCCAAATGTCAGTGTAATGAATGTGGAGCAATGGTGATTGGATCAGTCTCACCGGGTATAGTGCCAGGACAAGACTTAAGCATCGACCTACAAGCATTATTGGTATGGCTAGGTAATTATGGGCATATGTCTTATGAAAAGCAACAAGAATTGCTGCGGGAATTAGGTGGTATTGAAATTGGGATCGGTCCAGGACAAGCAACCAATGCGCGAGTAGCTAATGCTGTAAAGCCCGCCGTTAAAGACTTATGGCAATGGGCACCGTTACAAGCTAAGGTCCATGTCGATGAAACCCCGTGGTGTGTTAAGGGCGTCAAAGAATGGTTGTGGACAGCTACGGGTCAAGATTTTTGCCTGTTCCATGCTGCGGACACTCGCAGTCGCTCAGAATTAGAAACAATGCTGGGGAATGAGTTTACGCTCAGTGTTGAATTCTGATGATTTTAGCGTATATAACGGTGTGATTGTGGGAGCGCAGCAGAAATGTCTGGCCCATCTACGACGACATTTTAAGAAAGTTCTTCAAATCAGTCACGGTAACAACACTGTCGTCGCATCGGCATTTTTGGAATTAATTGATGAGGCATTTCGACAACATCGAAAATGGCGTGAGCACTCTGAAGAACTCGATTATCATACTTGGGCGAGGGACTTTAAGACCAGACTGGCAGAATTGTTAAATACTTGGATTGGTCATGTTGGTTATACTGCTGGACTGTTGCTGCGCTCGTTGCGTGAGAAAGCGCACCAATGGTGGTATTTTTTAGACCACCCTGAAATTCCCCCTGATAATAATTTGGCAGAACGTTCTTTGAGACTAGCCGTGACTAAACGTAAAGTATCTGGCGGTTCCCGCTCGATGTCTCGATTTGAACAAACTGCTGATTTGTTATCTGTGATTCAGACTTGTCGGTTTCAAGGTATTCGCGCAATGGCTTTTTTCCGTGATGCTCTATCTGCCCATTCTTGTAACTTTTTCATGCCTTCTCTGATTCCCGAATCAAAGACCTGAATCCTTACGCTTTATTTCCATCCGCCCAATCGTTATTAAAGTTATCAATAGCAGTATCATTTTGACCGCTATTTATTTCGCCCTCGCCCGCTCGCATCAGCGCCACTACCTCCAGAACCTAGCGTAATATCTTTCATAGTTCCGTATTGATTGAAGCTTGGTTTTTCATAAAAAAGTTTTTTCATTTTGTTCTCCTTGTCCTTAATTCAACTAATCGAGCAAAAAACCGTATCTTGAGTTTGAGCTTTTCCTAACTCCCGTTCCACCCACCTCACCAAGTTCTTAAGCTCCTCAAAAGTCTTGGGATTTTCCACCTTCCAAATATCCACATCCCTCGTCAACTGAACGCACTGCTGGAAATGACGCTCAAGGGCAACTCCTTGTAAAAGGTCACTTGGCAAGGGAAAGAAGCGTGCAAGAGAGAAAAACGCTTCCGTCTTTGCCATTTGGGTAATCTTGAGGTTCGCTCCTTCTTCTAAGAAGAAGATGTGAGCGAGGGGGAATGGCTCAACTGGAAAGTTTTCTTTTTGTTTGATAACCCGCTTTCGAGAACCTGAAAAAAGTGGAAGTAAGGAAGATGGATTGTAACCCAATCCCTTGACGGCTGAGGGCCAGATTTTTATTTGAGGAAACGCTGGGTAAACCATTACTTTCCCTGCACTGTCGAGTGACATGGCGACCATATCGTCTGCTAAAACGGTATAGCCGCATCGCGCAAAGGCAGCAGCCGTGGTAGATTTGCCAGCACCTGGAAGTCCCGCAAAGATGACAACCTGTTCCCCTATTTTGATGGCACTGGCATGGAGTAAAAATAAGCCTCTTTGATAGAGAATGATGCCTAATGCTTCGCTCAAGATGTACAGGTTTAAGAGTTGGGGTTCGATGTCCTCGGAGTCAGGATCAACAATGAGGGTAGTACCATCTTTTGCGAGTATGGTGGCAATTCCTTGCCAGTGCAGGTAAGCGTCTTGAGTAGTGCCACTAAATAGGGCTTCTATTCCTTGACGGTTAATGGAGGTGGGTTTTAATGGTAAGGGTTTGAATTTGCCTTTTTGGATGTAAATATCTGCTTCATCTCCTCCCTGTAGTAATTCAGGAAGAGGAAAATCGGAATGAATATTTATACCATAGGCTTGGTAGAAGGACATTTAGTCGCAAACGAAAGGTTTACTTGACGTATTCGTTTTTGATGGGTGAGTTACGGCAGCTTGATAGGTTGTGGTTGAAGTTGAATAGTTTTTGCTGCCTAATCCCCCTACTGGCGAACGAGCGCACTAATCAGAAAGACTATCGTCTAAGAAAGTAAATCCTGGATCATGCCTGTCATCTGTTGGATCATTAGGATTAAATACAACTCCCCCTGGGCCAATTGATTGAATACTTGGATCTGGTGTTACATTATTGGTGTTACTGCTTCTTCTTCCCAATACATCTGCACCACTTCCACCGCTACTAAAGGTTATCTGTGCCATCGTCCCGTATTTCTTGAGACTGGGTTGCTCATAGGGAAGATTTACTCCCTGGTTATCCATCATCTCCGTATCATTATTCATCATCTATCACCTTAACTCAACTAATCAAAAAACGTTCAACCACAATCCTTAGATTGCCTTAACCACATCGCCAAGAACATTGCACAAGCAATCATCCTTGCCCTACGCATCCTCGACTGCCAAGGAGCCGCAGACTTTGAAAACTCCCGGTACTCTTGATATAAAGCATGACTATCTACATAACGCGATAACTTCGACTGTCCTGCCAACAACTCCTCAATTAACTCTCGCTCATCCGTCTCCATCCCTGGAATAATAAACCCATAAAAATCCACCTTACTCCCGCGACGGCGAACCTCTTCAGGCCAAATATCCTTCATCGCCCGTCGCATTACCCCCCGCCCAAACCCCTTACAAAACTTCAAATGCGCCGGAACCGCTAAACACAACTCAACCAATCGCTTATCCAAAAAAGGATGTCGCGGTTCTATCCCTAATGCTGCACTCATCCCATCAACTTGCTCGTTGATATCCTGCATATTGTCCGAGGCTATCCCCCGATAATGGTTCAAATATTCGGACGGTAAGTAAGAAAATTGATAATCAAACTCATCCTGAAGTAACCGACCTAAATCAATCTGACGCGCCCAATCAACATTAATATATTGATTGCTAGATTTCCAAATAGACCCGTATTGGCTTTGAAAATAGTGGTAAACGTTCCTAAGTTGAAGATTGTGATAAAGACTCCGAGCTAGAAAATATACTATTTTCCTCGCCGAGAACTCCCAGCGTTGAGAAACCTGACTCAGTACCTGCAAAGCCTTGACATAGTTTTTGGCATTTAATTCCTTCGTTATTTCCTTCAAATAAGGTAAAGCATACCCATACAACGCTGACTCAACCTGCTTTTTTATAGCCGTATCGGACTCATCTTTTTGGATAGTTAGCCGTGCTGCAACTATCTTTTTCAGATAGTCCCACTTCCCCAACTCAATTAACTCGTTAGGATAATCCTGACCGTGAGAAACAATCGTATCCCCATCATGTCCCGTCAAAAGTACCCTCGCACCCTGCTGCTGCACTGACTCTACAATTGCCAGTAACATTGCAGGCGTCGGCATCTGCACAGGTTGGTCTATCCAAGGCGTAACAGTTTGAGCCGAACCAATCGGACTTCTCACGGTTGCAATGGAATGCTTAAACCCTCCCTGCGCCAACACAGTATTCACATAATCTTTCTCATCCGTAGACGGCACGCCACAGTCAGCATAAACCGTCAACAACTCAGCTTCAGGATTTTGCTGCCTTAAAAGATTCCGCGCCACGCAGCTAACCGAGGACGAATCCAAACCTCCACTGAGAGTCGATACTACAGGGTAAGCACTCCGCAAACGGCAAGCAATAGCCTCCGTAAACCGTTCTCGAAACGCCTCTACATAATCGCTATCCGACTTCAGTTGTATCTGTATTTTTTTAGCTTCTGCATCCAAATCCCAATACGACTGAAATTCCAACCCCCTCTCACTCAATTCCATCCAGTGTGCAGGAGGTAAACGCAGAATATCTTGGTAAAACGTATCCGTCTTTAATTGGGCAAACCCACTTAACTGACACAGATAAATCCCGACTTTCGCCTCATTAACTTTACAGGGGACTTCTGGCAAACACAACAGCCCTTTAATTTCCGAAGCAAACGCGAAAAACTTGCCTGGTTGATAGTAATAGTAAAAAGGCTTGACCCCCATGTGGTCTCTGGCACAAAACAACACCCGCTTGCGCCCGTCCCAGATGGCGAAGGCAAAGTCACCAATTAGTTTTTCCGGGCATTGCTCACCCCATTTTTCATAAGCAGCCAAGATTAACTGGCTATCGGTAATTTTCTCAGCCGGACGGTCATTGAGGCTCAGTACAGAGATGAGTTCATCTCGGTTATCAATACGAGCATCCGCCGTGAGTACCAAGTCACCTGCCTGGTCAACTAAAGGTAGTTTCTCCAGCAGCGATTCATGCGTTGTCCACAGCATCCGATGCCCCAAACCAACACACCCTTCGCACCATACATCCGCTCCATCTGGTCCCCGGTGGGCAAGAATATCTACCATGCGTCCCAGAGTTTCGCGCTCTACTGGACGCCCGTCAAGGTAGTAAATCCCAACAATACCGCTCATAATCTGCCTCCTTCAAAAGATGGCATTGGCGTAAAGCGTGAAAGGTCTCCCAGATAGCCAATCACAACCTGTCCCTGAATTTCCACCCAAGCATGAGCCTCGAACCGTCCTCCCTCTCCCTTTGCCACGCCAATTCTCAGTTCAGGCGAGTAACCGTACCGACTCACAAGCACCTGTGCAGTCAAGGCACGGGCGAGACACTTCACACCACCAGGCATATAGCGGCTGGCAATATCAACAGCCCAGACAATTGTGTCCGTGGGAAGGGCACAACGAGGTTGTTCCCCTACATCGTGCCGCTCAGAGTTTACCTGACTTAATCTTTCTAGAAATCGCCGCAATCTCTGAAATGGCAGCAACCACAGCCCCAACCTGACTACTGAGAGCAGGAGTAAGGCACTCAATAAAAGAAAGCGATCGCCTGGTGTCAAACTTAGGAACTTACGCAGCCGTTTCATTACTCACCTCGATTAGCCTCTTTGTTACTAGTTACCGGAGTAACGCTAAAAGTTAAAACCCAGATTTGTGCGATGCTCAAGGCGATGCCTAATGGGATTGTGCAATAGCAATACCAGCACGCTACCAGTCACCACCCCATAGGCAAGTGCCCCCATGATGGTGCCCAACATATCCCCTAACACCAACCTAAAAGTTAATTCGGCAGCTCCTTTGATAGCTCCCCCTACAGGACTAGCCAATAGCCACCAGCTTGAATACTCAATATGACACCGCAGCACTAGCCATTGGAGAACCCCAATGACAGACCATTCTAGAAGTCGGAGTAAAGTCTTAGTCAAAAACACCTGTAGGGGGACAGGGACTCCACCAATTTCCAGTTCTCCAGCAGGAACCATTCCTAGAATCCAATTCCCAACACCCACGAAGTGAATGAGAATGAAGGTGATATTCCATCCCCCAACACTGGCGAGTACCCACCAACCTAAATTCCGAATGTAGCGCCGCAGCACTAGCCATTGGGCGAGTGCAAACCCAGTCTCAAGCAACAAAGAGAACTCTTCTATCAGTTCAGTTGCAACATTGGCTAGCACCCACAACAACCACAAGGTCAAGCACGAAAGGAGAGTCCTTATGAGAATCTCACGCTCCTCGCTCGGTGTAAAAGTGAAGAACTCACGCAGCCGTTTCATTGTGCACCTCGATTAGCCCTTCGGCTTCCAGTTGCTCAAGTAATGCTTTGAGGTCGCGATCGCACTGCTCTGGTTCAACCTTATACTTCGCCAGGAGAACATCCCTCACTTCGTTTACAGTTTTGGGTTCCTGGATTAGATTCCAGATACTAGCACCTACAGAATTCAGGCCATAGTACACCCCGGACTTGAGATCGAGGATAACTGTCTCTCCAGCCAGATCCGAAGACACCTGATCCTTAGCTGCTACTACGCTTGAATACACTTCAACCATAAACTCCACACCCCTAATCTCTTTTTGCTTCGATAATCTAAGTCTTATAGACGAAAGAAACTTTATATGAAGCTAATGAATCAGCTCAAGAAATGAAGGCAGATTGCAATTGCAAATACTCGAATAGCAATTGCACTGACCTTTTGTTGATATTGACCTTAACCTGAAAAAATCAGATTGGGTTAAAACTTCATAAATTTTCACTATGTGATGTTTTGCAAATATTTTTTTTGAGTTGTATTCGAGTTGTATAGGTTTTTTCCGGCCTAAAGGAGCTTTATCGGGTTCTATTTCAGCAGCTTCTGTTTCAATCTCTGATAGGGTTTAAGGTTTTTTCCGGCTAGCTTTGCTTTAATAGCTGAAATTTACGGAATAAGTTTAGTTTCAATCCCTGATAGGGTTTTAGGGTTTTTCCAACCTTATCAAGCAAGACAGCTCATCGATAGGTTGAAAGCTGAGGCACAAGTTTCAATCCCTGATAGGGTTTAAGGGTTTTTCCGACCTTCCTGTTGGCGTACCTCCTCCAGTTGTTGCTCGTGTTTCAATCCCTGATAGGGTTTTAGGGTTTTTCCCACTCAGATTGACCAATTGCTTCAGCAAACAAATGCTGAAGTTTCAATTCCTAATTTGGTTTTAGGGTTTTCCCGACCAAATGTTCTGTAACTGTGCGTACTGATTCCCCGTAAGGCACAATCTCGAAAATTAAAGAGATTTTGAGCAAGGATGAAGAGTAACCCGACACGACCAACGGGGAAATTAGGAAATACGGTCCCGACTACTTTAGGGGCTTCCCTAGCATTCTCATAAATGAGTACCCAGGTTTTTGATCAACCATTTCCATAAATAGCAAGATGGTATGTTTTGGTTACGCAGAATTTAGTCCTACATTGCCCTACCGCCATTTTCTTTGTCCCGTAAGGGCTATAAGTGCAGAGCAAGAGGATTATCCGCTTCAACCCTCAATCTTCCCTCAAACCAGGACAGATACCGTTTATGGAAATGGTTTGAACTGTGCTACTTTCTTGCAGATTTATCAGTTTCATTTGCAAGGGCGTTAAGATACGTCCCCTCCGCATCCTTCCTTGGGCCAATTTCGAGGTACTTTAATTTATCGTGATACGTAGATTTTTCGATACTCAGTACCTTGTAGATTTGCGATGGTCGCCCCAAGGTGGAAAGTCCTTTTTCCATTGGAATCCATTGGAATTCCAGCGGATTTTTTAAGGCGGGTTTACATAATATGCAGTATACACAGCACAAAATTCAGTTCGAACGGAATATCAGACCGGAATCCATTGGAATTCCAGTTCAGTCATTCCACTGTCAACGACTCACAAAAGTAAGTGTAATTTGTTACAAACTGTTATAAAGCAAACCAAAAAGAGCGACCGATATTCTGTTGGCTGTCGGCAAGTGCGCTCGCACGCCGTGCAACAATCCACAAGAATCGGCCAAGCCTGAACACCCTACATTACCAAGTACAAACCGCTAGAATCGTTGGGTTTCGCGTGAAGATACCTGCTAGTTGTGGCAACCGAAGCATGACCCAAAGTTTGAGACAGTAAGTGAATGGGTGCTCCCCGGTTCAGGGCATGGCTCGCGTGGCAATGGCGCAACCAGTGAGCGCTAGTCTTCTCAGAAATTCCGGCGCGTTTAGCAGCTTCCTTCACCAAGTGCGTCACCGAAACCCTGTGCAAGCGGCCGCCGTTGGTCGTTTTCCGACTCCTGAAGATTGGCTCAGAATTCCCCGCATCTCCTCTGCTATTCAAAATTGCCAGATACAGAGACGCAGGAAGTAGAACCACGCGAGTCTTGCCACCCTTGCCATAAATTAAGAGTTGCCCGCTTTCACCGTTAGGAGTCAAATCCTCCCAGTTCAAATCACACAATTCCGATGCCCGGACTCCGGTGTAATAGAAAGTCTTGAGAATCAGCTTGTTCCGATGGCACGGTTCCAGAGCAATCATCGTCAACACTTCAAGCTCAGAGAGAATTTTCTGCGAAAGAGTATCCTTTGGTTTGGGAGTGACAACCGCAGCAGCAGCGTTAACTGGAATCAGCCCGGTGCGGTGGGCGAAAGAAAGTAGAGATTTCACAACGCTTATATAGGTGCGGCGGGAGGAAGTAGATAACTTCTTTCCGTATAAAGTATCAGCGAAACCTTGACAATCTTGAAGAGTGAGCCACTGTATCGGCTTGTCAATAGTTGCTAGTAAAAGGTTGGCAACGTGACGGTAGAGATCCGCCGTATTTTTAGACTTGCCATGTACCCACAAGTCAATTAATTGGGCAGTGGCAGTGCCGGGAGCGATGACTTGTGGAGCGGGTGGATTTGAAGCTGCAAGGGTCATTTTGGGCATTCTTGAATATAACATTATGCTGGTTAAGTAAGATTGAAAGATTTTTAAGTGCCCCACCCGATTTCTGGGATGGGGCCACGCGGCGTCAAAGCGACGAACTTCAGCATCAAAAGTAGTGCGCGAGGCTGTCGCTTGATTTTTCGCTTCAAGGACTCGCGCCGTCAATGTGTCTTACAAAGGGGTAAGCGGCGCAAGTGAATGTGTCGGGGGAAGTGGGGCGGTCGTGAGTCGTGGCTGTGGCAGTTTGTTGTGTTAAATTCATGGCAGTCCTTTGGGGCCAGCCACGCCTGGCGGCGTCGTAAACTTTAGGCGGTGGTTTTGTTTTTTTGGGTAAGCTTGGTGCTTTGTCTTACTATCACGTCTTACAAAACTTGCTTGTGTAAGGCAGTGTTCAAGCATAATAAGACAGAATTGTCAGACATAAGTAAGACAATTCTCCCACAAGTGTAAGACTGTGTGAGGTTATACGTCTTACACTCTTAGCGTGAGTCATTTGGTAGCTAGCAGCAGGCGAAATCTCCTTTTTTGCGACGAGTGCTTTCAACCGAACCGGCGATCGCCGATTCGTGAACCTTTTCCGTTGACACCTTTTGCAGTCGCTAGCTTACGGATCGACAGGATCGACATTTTGTTGAGCAATTTTTCGATGTCCGGTGCTGGTGTTGGTTCGTGAGGCTCGCTAGTGGCGGGTGTGTCTTTCGGGGCTGTTACCTCAACATTGATCGCAGGCTCAACAAGAAGGTCAGTCGAAGTTTCCGGCGCGATGGGTGCAATCGTTTCTAGCTTGCTAGTTTCTGCGGTCGGCGCAAGTGATTCAGGCTCGCTTGCCGATTACAAGAGCATCAAACCCTTGCAGCTCACGCCTGCCGTTCGATTACAACCTGTGAGGAGTCAACCCGGTGCAGCATCATCAGCGCTGTATTCGGTGACGAATTTGGAAGTTAGGTAAATCTGGATGCTAAATTTTGCCGAAAGCGTGAGGCGGTTACTGGTTGGACAGTCTTAAAAAATCCGCTGTGGGGGATGACTGTTCCGAGCTTAGTTATGTAGCTCAGTTCACCTTGCTGTTGTAAAGCTAGCAGCGCGGTTCCTATCAGGGTGCAGACGAAATGCTTTTTCCGTTTTGAGTCTCTAGTCTGCCACAGAAAAGCCCCCGCAACGAGCGAGGGCTTTTAAATGGATATCAAATACCGCTTTCAAATTCAAACGCACTCTCAAGATGGCTAATTAGGCGATTGCACTTTGCAAAATAAATGTTCTGCTTCTTGAGTTAAAGCTTTTCCTTCATCGTCCGTCAGGTAGTCTTTGTTGTGAATATTAGCGTAATCGGCGACATATGCCGCATTTGCATAGGTCTTCCATACTAAGAGATCCTTATTGTCACCTAGTAAAGGTTGGTCAAATTTTTCACCAATATGAAAAATAGAATTGTCTTCGGGATTCCCATAGAAGTTTTTAGATTCCTTTTTTAAGGGAGTGCAAAAAACTTTGTAGCGTTTTTTTACAACAAGCGTTAGAGGGGTAATAATAACACCATGTGGTGGCTTGCTTTTATCACGATAATTACCCTCCTCCATCCAAGCATTGAAAGCATCTAGGTTGCCAGCCACTTGGTACCTGTCCGCTCCTTCGCTGTGATTGCCGTAAGTATTGTGTAGCGTCTCAAGAAATAGTCGAAAAATTTCGTCATCAGATTGCCTAAAAGAAAAAGAGGAATCCAACAAGATTTTTTCACAATCAGTGAAAACTTTCCAAGCGTCTATCACACTTGTATGAACCGACAAGAACTTACTGTTAACTGTATGAGCATTTTTCCTTCTAATGCCTAAATAAACCGCGTGACGATCGCTTATTATAGCAGGGGCAATATAGCAACCAGTAATCAACTTTAGACTTGGATCAAATCCAAGTCCTGCTTGCTTTCTGCGTTTAGCTTCTCCCATAAACCCTCCTAATCTTTTTTGTAAGGGTGGTGTGTAGTGTAGCATAGCATATTGATTTTTCTAGGTTTGATGCAGTATGTGGCGTCTGGGCTTGTCTTACCATTATGTCTTACATACTTGTTAGTAGATAAGACATAAGGGTAAGACAAAATTGCCTGTTATATGTAAGACATAGAACGGGCAATAGTAAGACTCCTCTGGCTTCTATGTCTTACAGTTGAGAGTTAGTGTCTTACTTAGTAACAGGTATGTAAGATATTGTTCAAGAGGTAGTAAGACCAAATTGTGAGACATAAGTAAGACCACTAGCAGGCAAATGTAAGACTATTCTTGCTTATGTATGACACTATTGAGGAGTTAATGTCTTACAATAGTGTCATACATTAAAAATTTGGTAAGGCAAATGTCAGACAAAATCATGTTGAATTTTCGCTGTCCTACAGAAGTTTTGGAAGTGATCGACTCGCTAGGGAAAGAGCGTTATCCGGCTAATACTAAGCATGGATGCGATCGAAGCAAGACTTTGATGGACATAGTGCGCGCCGGCATCGAGGCGCTATCTAATGGCTCTGTTGTCTTACCCGCACCCGCAGAAGTCAGACAATCGGCAAATGATGTAAGACGCTTTTTGTCTGACAACTGGGAAGAGCGTATTACAGAAATTATTGAGAGTAAGACCGAGCCACTCCGGGCAGAACTAGAGGAGATCAAAACATGGCAGGCAGGCGCGATCGAGCAGGCAAAAGCAGAATTGAGGGTAGAGCTGGGGGAGTTGGCCGCCTGACCGATCACAACGAAGAGGAATCGCTCAGGCAGCAGCTTCAACAAACTCAAGAAGAACTCAAACAAACTCAAGAAGAACTCAAACAAACTCAAGAAGAATTCAAACAAGCTCAAGAGCAACTAGCAATTGCTAGCCAGGAATTAGACGCCACCAACCTGCAACTCACAGCCGCCGGACAGCAGCTAGCAGAATTGCGATCGCAACTTGACATAGAACGCGCCGATGGAACGCAAGTCGAGACCCAACTCTCCGAACTTCAACAGAATCCAGCGCCGATGATCGACTTATCGGGCAAGGCAGGCGAGGTCGTAAATTTCTTTAGGACTCTCCTGCCAAAAGACACGAAGCTACCTAAAAATACTATGTCGAAGCTTAGGGAGATTCTGGAAGCAACAGAAGATTAGAAGCTCGATCACCCGATAGCCCCCAAACAAAAAGCCCCCCGGCGATGTCGGAGGGTTTTTTCACGATGGGTAATTTGCAATTGGTAACTGGCAACAGGTAATCTTTGCCCCAATTACCAACACTATAACGGTTTCAGGAGTTTTGGCGGTCGGCTAATTCGATTCGCACTTTTTTATTTTTTTCTCGTGCTGAAACTTTTCCGCTTCCCAGCCGGCACGAGAAGCGGGAGATTGTAAATCTTCTTTTTTTCCACCATTTTGATAATGATGTTGGCCCTTGATAAATTCAAAATCAAATTCGTGATTTGTCATCATTCTCTCCCCATTCGTAGTTCGTTTGTTTCTGTCAAATCACCTCTAACACAGTCGCGCTCGGTTAGCTTAGTGGGCGATGTGAGCGTGTGCGATGTTCAGTGCTGCCATCTGATCGTCGGTTAATTGTTGAATCTGCTGCGGTGGCTGCCAGCGATGACCCCAGTTCTGGCGAAGTCGGCAAAGTGCGATCGGACTGGGGAAGAGTGCGACAGAACTAACCCAAACACCAACACCGGAAATCTGGCTCGCATAGTAAGCATCAAACTGCGAGCGAGACACTTTAGCCAGCCTCCCATGTTGGGATTGCTCCCACAGTCGATCAACGGTCAGCAGTTCACGCTTGATAACCCTGACCTTGCCGATCGCCTTTCCGAATGGCAAGGTTGAATAAATGACAATGCTATCGCCCGCTTTTAGAGAGGTTCCAAAGTTGCCTTTTCTCAATTCAATTGTTTTCGGATTGCGGTCAAGGAAGAAGGCATCAGCCCAAGTTGGACGGACTGATATTAAGTAAGTGCTAGTTGGGTTATTCTGCATTCTCATCACCTCCCATTAACCGTTCAAGCATCTCTCTCGCATCTGCATAGCGCTGATGATTTCTCCCTCCGTCTGTTACGCCCCAGAGTAAGAAAATAGTTTTCTTTTTCCCTAAATTTTTGGCAATTACTAGCTTGGCTAATTGCACCCGCCGTTCGTGTTTTTTAAGCGGGAAATCAGCAGAAAAGATGGGCGGAAGATTTTCGGCTATCACTTCAGCTAAAAAGCCTTTTAGGCTCTCTTTTAGGGCTTCTGAGCTATCCAGGTCTTCCAAGTTTTGCGACCCCGCCGTCCCCGTCCCGTAAGGGTTTGGGATACTTCCGGTATCTTGCTGTGGCAGGGTGTAATCCGTCCCAGATGGATTGTCGGAAAGGTTGGGTTGAGTGTCGGAAACATCATCAACGGCTGTGTTTTTGTCAAGTCGGGCGATGGGGTCTAAGTATGTACTATCTTGCTTTGTCGGTTGGTGATTACTGGGGTCGGTCAACTTGGGGACTTTCCGTATAAAACGCTTATTTAGAGGCATACCGGGCAACTTAATTACAGCTTCGTAACGTGGCACTGCATCACCAGTTTTAGGGCATTGTTGCCCCAGTAATTCCACCTCTAAAAGCGCCTCATCACGCAATTTTGCCATACCCGCAGCATTAGCCAATCCCGCCATTGTGCGAGTGTGAGAGACGATTAATCCGAACATTTTAGCTTTGCGAATATCTGACAAAGCTGACTGGAAAAACTCACTTGCAGCACTGCATCGCCCCGCCCAATTGGTGAATTCATCACAGCATAAAGTCAAGGGCTGAAACATCGGGTTAGGTTGAGTTTCAATGATTTTGTAGCGGCGTCGAACTTCTGTCGCGAACCATTCCAATTTGGCATCAATCGCCGCGTAATCCATGCCGCCACCGACAACCTCGCAACCTGCCCACGCACCATAAGCGGCGTGCGGGTCACAGATTATCACGCGGTGTCCGGCTTCTAACCGATGTTTGACTTCCTGTTCTGCAAAAGTAGTTTTCCCGCTTCCCGGTGCACCGTAGATGAGTACGCTCGGATAGTTGGTGAGGACGGGCATTTTTGGGCTGTCGGTCTGATCAGGCTCGATCACTGGTGAGGAGGACTGATCTACTTTGTCCGAAGGGTTCGAGATGGATTCAAGTGTCGCTGTGCCAGTCAGCAGAGGTTGTTGAGCACTGGGGTCAATCCCTAAAGATTCCATGTAAGCTTGCTCAAGAAGTCCCTCAAAGTCAACCTCATCCGCCTCTGCTAGCTTCTTGTAGCGCGTTTGGGTAGTGGTCATTTGATAGGCAGATTCAGCAGCAAAACCGAACTCGTAAGCCTGGTTTTTGTATTTTTTAATTCGTTGGCGAATCGGCTCCTGTTCTGATTCCTTACGGGCGATGAGCATAACCACCACCATGCCTCCGGTAGCCAGCAAACTAAGCAAGATTTTAATTCCACCGTACCCGCGCTCTATGCTCCTAAACTCTGAAGAGGGAGGAACCAACCAGGCAGGCTGAGATTCTATCCTGTTGCCAATTCTGTATTCAATGCGGTCATTAAACGGGAGCGCGGTAGCTGTTGCAAACCCAGCAATCCCCAGACCTAACAAACCCGATACAATCGCCTGGTTTTTATTGGTTAACATTATGTAACTTGCTCCAAATTTGTGTGATGACAAACGAACCGGAAATAATCAAAAGTGCAGCCGTGAAGAGTAACAATTGACTATTTGCAATTACCCAAGCCAGCCAAGCGTCCCAATTAGCAGCAATCAAGGCAGTCCCGACGGTAATTAAGATTAGTTGCGATCGAAGCTTGGCAGAACCATCAGCGGTCAAAGTGTGGACTAAAAGCCCTAGGCTAGCGGCGGGGATAAGAATTACAGCAGC
>Ga0247770_1001728_pt1 | contig 15420 bp, 14 predicted proteins | sample UWRJL136409B6_FD_179943 | JGI IMG/M metagenome (GOLD analysis project Ga0247770, IMG submission 179943) | Plant litter microbial communities from Arlington Agricultural Research Station in Wisconsin, United States - UWRJ-L136-409B-6 | ecosystem: Environmental > Terrestrial > Plant litter >... | reverse complement strand
CCGTGCCCTTTCCCCCCCCCCCCCCATACCCGTCCTCCGAGCTGACCATCGTGTGCTTCCTCAGGTATGACCGTTGGCCTCATACTTCGAATCACAGGTGGTGATTCGATCCGAGATCTTATTAGCTTTGATTACCAGATTTTCTTCAACGTTCTTCTACCGCCCATCATCCTGTCGTCCGGTTACGAGCTTCACCAAGCCAACTTCTTCCGTAATATCGGCACCATCCTGACTTTCGCCTTTGCTGGCACTTTCATCTCGGCCGTCGTGATTGGTTCACTCCTGTGGTTGTATACCAGGATTCCATTGGAGGGGTTGGACGTTTCTTGGATTGATGCCATCTCGGTCGGCGCTACCCTTTCGGCTACGGATCCGGTCACCATTCTCGCTATCTTCAACTCTCTGAAAGTCGATCCTAAGCTCTATACCATCATCTTCGGCGAGTCGATTCTCAATGATGCCGTCGCCATTGTTATCTTTGAGTCGGCACAGCACGCTGGTGGGCCAGGCAAGATCGGGGTCTGGAGTCTCCTCCACGGGATATGGTTCTTCTTATCGGAGTTCTTCGGCAGCTTGGCCATCGGCTGTCTTGTTGGAGTCATGACTGCGCTGGGGCTGAAGTACACCTATGTTCGGCGATATCCGAAGATGGAGAGCTGTTTGGTCGTACTGATCGCCTACGCTACGTACTTTTTCTCCCAGGCAGTCCACATGTCTGGTGAGTTTACTCTGAAGCGCCAGGGGTCCTAATGGATATGCTAACTCTCAAACAGGTATCGTGTCGCTGCTCTTCTGCGGAATCGCGCTCAAGCACTACGCTTACTTCAATATGTCGCGCCGGACTCAGCTCACGACTAAGTATCTCTTTCAAGTACTCGCCCAGCTGTCTGAGAACTTCATTTTTATTTATCTGGGTCTGTCTCTATTCACGGAGAAGAACCTCGTATTTCAGCCGCTCCTCATTATTGTCACTGTGCTGGCAGTCTGCGTAGCACGGTGGATGGCGGTCTTCCCCCTGTCACGGCTGATCAACTGGTTCATCCGATACCGAGCACGTCGCGCTGGACGAGAAGTTGCAGATGAGTTGCCATACAACTACCAAGCCATGCTTTTTTGGGCAGGTTTGCGCGGAGCGGTTGGCGTTGCTCTCGCCGCGCTGTTTACCGCCAAGGAAAAGTACGCCTTGATGGCCACTGTCCTCGTTGTGGTAGTGTTGACTGTCATTATCTTTGGCGGTACTACCGCCCGAATGCTAGAGATAATGGAGATCCGCACCGGGGTGGTCGAAGAGATCGACTCGGATGACGAGTTTGATATAGAAGGCATTTCTGGTGGGGCATATGTCAAACGATCTGGCGCAGGTATTGGGTTCACCAACCGTAGCCGAGGATCAGTCCTACCCCTGAATAATGTTGGCTCGAGCAGGGGTGAGGGGGACAACAGCGACAGAAATGGTTGGGCATCCGGGCATAGGTCGCCAAACCCAGCAACGCGCCCACCAAACGGAAGCCGCAAGGGGTCGAAGAATGGTGACGAATTTGAGAGATCGGAGCTGCTCGGCGCTTTGGGGAGTAATACCGACTCGGAGTTTGGAAGCGATATCGACACATCGGATCTACCACCGGCCGCCCCAAGAAGGAGGTCAAGTCCAATGCCGTCCGGAGCCGCCGTGGATGTGGAAAACGATACTGGGACAGGCAGTGGAGGAAATCACAGCATTGGGGGTAACCACGGCCGAACTGGTGAGATCTTTGGCCAGCCCCTTACGGCCTCATCGGCTATCCGCCAGCTTTTCAGCTCGGACGACCCATCAGCCTTGTTCAGGCAACTGGACGAGGATTTCATCAAGCCAAAGCTGCTGCTAGATGGGGGAGGGAGAGGCGGTGGTGGGGGGAGTGGCGGAGGACATCATTAGCGGTTCTTTCTCTTTTCATATGGTACAATCAAGATATGTCGTCAGTTAGTGTCAGATATCATGTGGGCCCTTATGGCAGGGGTGTTGCTTCCCAACACATGGGGATGGTATGGTGTTCCTGGCGTATGGTAAACTGGACCACGGAATGGCTAGGTCACTGCAGGGGCTTTATTGCTGGTATGTATCCTTGTAGTTTCACAAGGTTGTTCCTAGAAATTGGAGCCAAGGCAAGGAACGTACTGTGTAAGTTGGCTGTTATGGCTTCTTGGGTCCTCAAAGCGTGTCTCTGCATGTGCAAAGGTTCCATAAAGGGGTATTATGTGTGGACTTCCGTATGATCAACTTTGCTTACAGGCCTATATTTTTGGAAATCCCGAAGATCGTACTGCATTTTATTCCTACAAGTTGAAGTTTAATCCAATACAAGTACGTAAAGCCAACGATACAGGGAGCACCTTGCTATTTCGCACAGTGCAGGCGACCCATTCGATTGACCTTGCCGTTTGCCATTGCAACAACACGTACGAAGTGTGGCTCAGTCCCTTGGCTGGCGAGTCGCTGACGTTGGCGCCCTCTCTTTGCTGCGACGGCGGGGTCGTCGCATCTCTTGCTCAGCCTCGTGCCCAAACCTAGACCCGACCTCTGAGCAGCGCCTGACTCCTTTTCTCCGTGTTTGCGATTTTTCCGTGGCATGACATGCAGACGCAGCTCTCTTTCCGCCAAGTACAGTGCCCGCTGCTTTCTCATCATCTGCCCTGATCACACATCACTACCTTGATAAACTCCATCAACAAAGACAGGCCGAGGCAAAATTGACCAGCAGCTAGCTGCCTTGCTTGAGGCATACCGCTGCCAGGATGCTGGACGATAACCTGCCGACGTTTCGGTTCAAGGCTTCGGCGGACAACCCGCTATCGAATATCCTCTATTTCACGCAGAATGGCACCGACCCCGCGGCCGAGTACGTTTTCCGCCGTGCGGACCCCGCGCTGCCGGCTTCGCGCAACCGCTACGCCGTTGCGCTTTGCGACCCGGCCAACCCGGCCGTGATTTACGGCGAGGTGCTTGTCGAGCCGGAATGGTCGCAACCGACGCTCTCGACCACTGAGGTCCGCGCTCAGCAACAGAGCGGTGCCCCGCCGGCCCCCGCCACGGCGACAGTGCCTGATACGTTTATAATCCAGCTGTACAATCCGGACCAAAGCGTGGCTGTCAGGATGGTGTCTGGAGGTTTTACCAAGAGCGACAGCTGGGAGTTTGAGATGCCTGTCCAGACCTTCCGCCAGCCATCAGCGAGCGAGCTGGACCGCCAGCAGAGCGCATCGCCAGCGGACCTTGTGCCGCGCATCATGTTCCGCTGGAAAAAAGACGGACGGCTGAGCAAGGACTTGACGTGCTACATGTCAGGTACCAACCTGGGCGGCCGCAAGAACAAGGAGCCCGACATCACTGTCGCCCTTTTCAAGGCGGCCCGCGACAGCGTGCTGACCGTCTACCAGCCAAACCTGCACCGCGTCGAGGTCGAGGACCGCAAAGGCTTGGAGGTGGTTCTCCTGCTGGCCGCCGAAGTCATCAAGGACCTGTTCGTCGCGCCTAAGACCGACTTATTCAACATCCAGGGCGGTGGACCAACCCAGGCGACGGCTGCCAACGGCGGGAAGAGGAAGAACTCACGCCCGGCAGTCACATTCGCCGCGGTACCGTCTATTTTGCCCGCTGGGACTCCCAGTATGTCCGGCGCGATAGGCGGGAAGCCTCCAACCACAAGCGCAGCAAAGTTAAACCGTCCCGTCTCGCCTCCCCGAACGTCCATGAACGCAACCCCTACCGCTGAGGTCGATGCTGAGACAAGGCGTCTGCGAGAAATGGTGGAGCGGGAGGAGCGCGAGCGCGAAAAGCGTGAGAGAGCGGAACAGAAGCGCATCAAGAAGATGCTTGAAGAGGAGGATAAGGAACGGCGCAGGCGTGAGGCGGAGATCGCCAAGGAGACGGAGAGACTGCGGAAAAAGTATGGTGTCGAAGGCCAGGAGCTCCCAGCACTTCCGCCGAGGCCTACGAATGCCGCCCCTCCACAGGTATTTCCACCACCACCGAGCAGCATTTACGGAGCCCCGCCACAACATTTCTACAAGCCGCCGAAACAGAACGGCGGCCTCGGTCCCGGCCCCTGGGGCGGCCCTCCTCCAACCTTACCACCACGACCCGTAAGTGCCGGACCGGCTGGTAGGCCTAGCGCAGGGCCGTTCCATTGCTCAACTCTCAATACTATATGGAACGGGCCTGGCGGTGCTGGATGGAACTTCACGCCACCTCAACACTTGGCTGCCCAGTTTCATGGTCAGCAGCAGCAACAGCAGCCGCGACCAAGGAGGGGATCAGGGAGGGAGGAAGATGGGAGGCGTGTACAGAAGAAGAGGAGTTCACACTGGTAGCGTTTCTGCATGTGCATATCTGGTCTTGTATGACTTTGAGGCGGTTTTCTTCCGTTTGTGTTTATAACATCTATGGGGTTTCCATCGGCTATAGCATAAAACAGCAGCATGTTTGGGTTGGCTTTAGATCAGTATGATGTATGGGGTACGGCTGGCTTGTGGCTTTTAGTTGTGGTGGAGATACAGATACAGGTAGATATCTAGATACCTTGATATTGATATGCTTGCCTTCGTTTGGGGTTACATACTTTGGTGAGATATGATTTTCGGTGTACGCGCTTATCTTGCAAGAATACTTCTGTTTCGCACACGATCCACGGCCCCATGGGCAGGTTCGGACGAGCGTTTGTGCCATCGAACATGGCAGATGCGAGTGGATCAACAGAACCTCGTCCAACTTGGCAACCGAACACGAGCTCCGTCACAAAATTGTTTGAGGGCATGTACGTAGTTGCTCAGGGCCACGACCGGGTCGATGCGTGGTTCTAGAATAGTAGCTGGAGGAAAGTCCCCATGCAGGGGGCAGCCCGGCAGTCCCGCCCTTCCTGTGAACTTGACTTGGGGGCACTAGAACATTTGTCACGTCGAACTTTGCGGAGTCCCTGGCGTCGATCTTTCAGCGCATTGAGTATAAATAAGTTTTAGGCCCGGCAGCCCAGTTCTGTCCCGTGTGCGAAGGCGTTCGCCTTGCCTTACCCCGTCCCTCCCCTTTTTTGGGTATGGGCGGGAAAGCGGGAGTTGGATACAAGCTGAAACGCGGGGAGGCTCAGGGCTATATGGATGGCTCTAATCCCGGCGGGTTGGGCTTCAGAACAAGCGCCGTCGCGAATGGAAGACTTGAGGAGTCTTTGACACACGCCGTCCGGTGGGTTTCCCACCCTCCCAACAAAAGAGCCCATGGGAGGAGAGAAAGCATCCCAGCTTTGGAGAGGTTCACTAGCCAGCCGGTGGCTCAGAGGTGTAGAACTAAATTGTTAGGGGAAGAGCTGCTCGGTCCCTGGCCAGGCGCCAAATCATGTGGTGGATCGTGGCGGTGGCAACGGGGCCAACTGGAGGAGCATCAGAAATGGGCAATTCGGCGCCCGAATCACAAAGGTGGTGAAGTATCTCGGCTCGCTTCGAGTAATACCGGAACACCCCTGCGCCAATTCGCAAACCAGGGTTGAGCGTCTTCAGCTTGGGGCTTGCGGAAAGGGGAGACGACGAGATTTTCGGTTGCAGTATTGGCGGGGAAGCGTTGAAGCGGATGTGACTTGGAGGGATATGCAGAACTACCTATCTATCTATCGCCATGTCAAGCTGCCCAATTGGGTGCCAGACAGGAGGACATTCAAATCCTGAAGACGGGATGCGGTAAGGTACTTCGTACCTGCGGATTGGTTGAGGATTTGACGCGATGGAACCCGGTTTACAGTGCAGTTTTGCGGTACCTCACCTCTGGACGTTAGGTAGGAATCTCTGTCTGCTGCGCGGACAGCCATGGACGGACCCGGTGGCTGGCAAACAATGGACAATGGCCTTTGATGGCACGGCGTCAGTCTGGCAAGCCGCTGAGGGTGGGGAAGTGTGGTGGAGGCAGGGAGTATGGAAGTAGGTAGTTGGAGAGAAGCAAGGGCCGGCTAGAGCCACCAACATTTGGCGCTTGGACATTTTGGGCGGCAGCGCAAAGAGGTGACAGCTCTGAGCAGCCGCACCCGCCCAGCAGCACTCTGCAATCAACTTCCACCGCATCGACGCTTTCCTGCCAGTCGAGTCGCTATCGCCGCCTACGAAGCGTGCCGATTCACCTAGCTTCTCGGCGCTTTTCCTCGTCGGTAGCCGGCCGTGCTTTGCAATCGTTCCTTCGCCCTCCCACACAACTTGCGAGCAGCCGCGAGCCGAAACCAGCGCCGCCCACGGCGTCTAACCACCCAGCCGCCCACTGTCCAACGCCTTACCTCCATGTCGGCCTAGCTGGTGCGCGCTTCACCTCCCACATTTCATCTCGACACCCGTACCTTCCGAAAGCGACTCGACGCCCGAAAGCTCACCGTAGCTCAGGGCGGTGAGGGCCCTGACGACCGATAACGCAACCATGAACTTCGACTCGGGGACAGCGTACGCCGAGTCGGATGCCGACGATGAGTACGAGCGAGACATCCACAGGAGCTCCCCCATCGATGACACCGACGTCGAGACCGATGCCATCGACTCTGATCCCCCGTCAGCCGAGCACACGCCCACCACATACGGCTACCACTCCAGCGCCGACAGGCTACCCGAGACCATCATCTCGGAGTGGACAGCCGAAGAGTGCGCCGATTTTATTGCTACCATCGGTGTTCAGCAATACGCAGATATTTTTATAGGTCCGCGCGCCCTGGCGACGGAGAGGGCGATGTCGACCATCATTTGCTGACAAGATTCACAGAAAATGAGATTGTTGGAGAAGCCTTGATTGCCTTGCAACATGAGGATCTCAAGGCAATGGGGATTAATAGTGTCGGCCATCGCCTGACCATTTTGAAGTCGGTGTACGACGTCAAGAAGGCCCAAGATGTACCCGTGGAAAGTGATCACTATATGCCGTTGAGTGCGTTTCGCTTTGCCAAACCCCGTGCCTCACCCGGCGTTGCAGCTAACACGTCCATCTCTAGCCGCCGAGACAGAAGCCCAGTCCTCAAATGCGACATTAAAAGACATCAGACAGCTCGTAGAGCAGATACGGCTTCGCGACGAGAGGATGAATCTCTTTGAGCAAGACCTGCGCAGGCTGACCGAGGATTTCAGAAGACTGCGCGAGGACATGTTGCCCGCACTGCGCCTTGCGAAGGATGCTCAGCAGCCTTTACCAAATGTCAACAACAATGGTGTGTACGAGGCCACTATACCTCCCCCAGTACCGACACCGTCAACAGCCGGCCCGCCAAGCAACCTGAAGCGGCAGTACTCTACCAAAAAGATTATGCTTGGCCCAGCCCCGAAGACAACTTCTCCGTCGCACCTCCAGACTGCCCACGACCGTTCGATAGTAGAGCAAACACTAGACCCGGCCAGCGCCGCAGAAAGGGCCGTGCTGTCATCCTCGCACCTTTCCGCCTTGAACGGTTCGATATCTAATTCGGTATCACCATCATATCCGTCTCCGAACATGCCCTCGCCTACCTCTCCCCCCACTACCATGACGGGGACGACGCTGGGATCACGAACATACCGCTCTGATCAAAACACACCATCGACCCGGACCACCTTCTCCGAAGCCGATCACTACTCCTCTCGCGAAAAGAGCGGCGCGCCACGTCGCACACAGACGCCACAGGCGCCACCAGATACACCGAGCGGGAGCAACGCATCAGTTGAGATTTTTAAGTCCTTCCGGGTCAGTATGGATGATCCTTGCTATAAGGTTCTTCCAGCGGCTCTCAAGAAATACCAGATCAACGCCCCATGGGACCAGTACGCGCTATACATCGTCTATGGTGACCAAGAAAGATGTTTGGGGCTGGATGAGAAACCTCTGATTCTATTCAAGCAACTAGACAGGGAAGGAAAGAAGCCAATGTTTATGCTCCGGAAGACAAACAATGCCCAGGTGGACCTTACTGGTGATGGGCCCCAGAGTGCCGGACTAGGGTCTTCCTCGGGCCGTGGAGGCACGCCTGGGTATGACCCACCGGGTGGAATTATTTGAGTGCCGATGGATTACACGGCGGTGCTCACGCCCACTCAACCATTTCAGGTACACCTTCAAATGGCGAATGGGGCTCGAAAGCAAACCTCTTCGGGGTTTATTGCGTTGTGGTGCAGTGACAAGGTGAAATGCTGTGGGCCTTTTGCATAGCGTGCGGAGTGGGGTCTCCCTTTACTTCCGGCAACCTCCGGGATCACATTAAGGGGTGAAGCAACAACTGTCCAGGCTAGGTGTTCTGGGGAAAGAGCAGATGAACGGGAAACATCATGCGGCCTTGCTGTTTTGCCGCCTGGGGCTGGGTTTGTGAGTCGGCTCTACAGGAGACTTTAAAATAGTGATAGGCGGGCTGTCTTCGTTGTTCAACTCAACTCGTGCCACCGCTAATCACCTCCATTTTGGCACTCAGGGAGAACTCAGGCAACGAGGACATGGAAAGCCCCCTACCTCGACAGAAGGAAGAAAGCGGGGCTTGGGATCCTGTTCCCTGGAGGGAACCGGTCAGGTCCAATTGACTTGCTCGCATCTTCCTCGAGGATGGATGTAAGGGGTGGGAAAGGGCCATTGAAGGAATGGCTGATATCGCGGTTGAAGGGAAATCTGAACACCTGTCAGCTTGTCATCAGACCTCCTTTTGCAAATATTCGGAACGGGTCCATTTGGGATTTAGGCCTCATAAGCGTCAGTGGCAGCGGCATCATTTTCTGCAATGTGTTGAGTATCTCTGAAGAGGGAAAAGAGCGAGTTCAGGTGTTTTGGTTTACTTGTTTTTGTTATTTGTGTCTTAGCTGAAACCTTGTAGCTGTTGTTGTTGTATCCTTTGAGATTTGAGAAAGATCCAAACACCTGCATCACAGTTGTTGATGCTCTTGTGCTGTCAGGCCATGTGACGGTGTTGTGTTGTTGAGGGGTCGAAGCAACATGATAAAAGATTACAGACATCACGTCATCTTGCATGTGAGATGGAGACCATGATGGCTGGGGCTGGAAGAAGGGGCTATGTATGATCGGGAGGAAGTAAAGTACTTTATTGCTGTTTCGTTGACCATCCCACTGTTGCGGTGCCCTAAACTCGTTGGAGTATTTCCATGCATCAATACAACGCCCGTGGCCGAGCTGATATTTAAAACTACATATTGCCAAACAGTAATCTGTGCAAATCCGTAGTTCATTTCCCCAAGTCTACGGCCAACCGCTTTGCATCACCACAGTACAAGGTAAGGAAGGTACTGACCGAAATGACTTCTTTGACGACCCAGGTTAGTTTCTCGCATACCGACCGCTGGTGGGCTGCTCCCTAGCTTTTTCAATGGTTTTCTTGAATGCCCGGTGGAGAGAATTGATCGTGCCATCAGTCTCCCACTTCCCCAAAATCTCATCGACCTGCTTATGTCTCTTTTTAGGGGTCATTTTTTGGCGTTTGGCGAGCTGATCAGGCGACATGTATCCGGATCTCTCCAGCTGCTCAGTGACAAAATTGAGCAGGCCCATTTTCCAATGGATTAATGTATGGGCCGTTTCCGCATTCGCATGGCAGACGGAGCCAGCAAACCACGATTTCGATTCCTCTTGGACGAGGTTTCCATCCTCGTCCTCGTCTCCCTCCTCGTCTTCGTCCTCGTCAAACTGTGAGTCACTCGAGTCTATTTCCACCGGCTCAAGGAATCTATCCGACATGAACTTTTTGAAATAGGGCGAGCCAATAAATCTCATTTGATAACTATGCACAGTTAGTATCACTGCTCCAAGGCAGGGAGAAGAAGCAGGTGAAACATACCTGGCTGGGTGGCCGCTTCGACCGCAAGCCCCGCAGTTTTGTATCAAGAGATCTTTGACTTCGAAGGACTCCATCTCCGGGCGGGCACGTAGCGCCATTATGAAATCTTTCTTCCATGCTGCTGATAGAAACTTGGACTGTGCCAACCCACCGACCTCGTCGTCCAGCTTTTGCCAGGCAATTCTGTAAAGCTCATGTCTCTTCTCAGCAAAGCCGGGGTTGATCCTGAACTGTACAATCCACTCAACTGCATCTCGGAAATGCTCCTTCATCGCTGTACATTATCTATGTTAGCTGGCTTATGTTTAACGCAAACAAAAACAAAAACTCCAAAAAGAGGCTAAGCCCATAGAACAAGAGGTAAAACTTACGTTTGTGCGAGTGGGAGGTGAACTCAAGCGGAATCTCTAGCAAACCCGCCGGTACACCCAAAGGTGCGTTGTCGTCCTCGACGACAAAGTCATCAAGATCGCTCTCCCCAGCAGCACTACCTACACTCTCATCTGGATCCCGCTTGCGAGCCTTGCTAGGCGACTTCTTTTTGCTTGACTTTTTTGACTTAGATACTGTGACCGGGTCCGGGATCCCCTCTTCGTCGTCGTCGAATTCCTGCAGCGCGACGAGGTCCGAATCTGAATCCGAATCGTAAAGGGCTCTCTGGTCTCCCTCCTCAGATGAAGAAGACTCATCCTCATGAATCACTTCGCCCGCTCGTTTGCGGCGAAGCAGTTCGCGGGCCTTCTCCTTCTCATTGCGGGGCTTCCGCGCACTTCTTTTTACTGCAGACGATCGCAAGGGAGCCTCTTCTTCTGGCTCTGCTTCAGAAGTCTTCTCCACAGCAGGAACAGGAGCAGAATCTTTGCGTCTCATGAGACGCCTCTTCTTGATTGGTGAAGAGACCAACGGCTCTTCGTCGCTGTCGTCGAGAACGATAAGTCTCTTTTTTCGAGCACTGCGATTACCTGAGACAGGCGTGATGAGGGCCTCTTCGTCGCTATCATCATCAATAGCATCCTGCCTCACAGGCTGCGATGACGAAGCGATAGTTCCTGAAGCGGTTTTCTGAATTCGCGATGCACGCGGGGTGTTTCGCACAGGAAGAGCGACTGCAGGCTCCACTTCTTCATCATCCTCATCCTCGTCAACAGATGATTCGGATTCATCAACAGGGGCCCGTCGAGTTTGAAGCGCAGGCTTGTGGTCAGAACGGGACCTCGTTTGCCTCGGCGTGATCCCAGCAGCCGCTGGCGATGAGGTCGCTTCGGAGTTAGATTCACCACGTCGCGACTTCTTTTTCTTCACCGAGACTTTAATAGGGCTTCGACCTGAAGCTTGGTCAGTAAACAAAGTGACAGTGATAGTGGTAATATGAGAATGAGGCGGCGCAGAAGCAATGGGATAAACACAGCAAACAGCGACGCAAGGACGAACGGTGTGCGGCTGCCCGCAGGAACCGTTGACAGGAACAGAAGATGCACATACCCAGAGTGGCCTCAATGGTTTGCTGGCGGGGTTTCCTAGAACGCGCCATACTTTATTCCCACGGCAGCTTGCGGCTGCACAGAGAAGGAGGGACTTGATCGGTAGCAGGAGACGGTTTGCAGCAACCAAGCAGTAAAGTTTGGGTAGTAGATGGCAATGTAAAATGCCCTCTTAGCTAAGGCATACACTGTGGCGGTATGAAGTGGGAAGGATTCGTGTGAGTTCGCGATGGCTGGCGGCGCGTCACGACGTGTAAAGTGGCGGGGATCGCAGAAAAAGAAAATGAGGTGCACGAGGTCACGTGACTGCAATCAGGCCAGTTGCCACTTGCAAACACTAATCGGATGGCACAACCTTGAAAAGGATACGGATGGAGTGAAGATTGAGTTGTATTAGGTACTTGGTATTGTACCGATAGAGATTCTATAACGATCTGATGCTCCGCACGCCGGCTATACATCCAGAAAGATGCCTTGATGCTGCCCCCCTCAAACCATCTATTGGGACCCCCGACTATAGTTCCTTCTCCTATTTTGTTACATGCACATGCCAGAGGTGTAGGTGAGTTTACAAATAAATACGTACAAGGGCTTGGGAGGAGAGACACCCAAGAACGCCGAAATATGAGCATGAAGGAAATAATGCACCTGGCTTCAACTCATCAAACAATTTGTGGCACCTTCGTTCAAGCGGTGCCTCTGACAGCCCCGCTGCCACGTCTCTTGGGGTTGGCAGGCCCAGTACGCTTCTTGCCGTTACCACTACCCGTCTTCTTCTCGCCTCCCTCAACGTATTTAACAAGCTCATCAAGGCTGCGGCTGTCGGCGGTGGGAGCTGCTGGCTTAGGAAGCTCATTAGGGGCCCCCGTGGCTCCTCTCAGGCCGAGGCCACGCGAAGTGAATGGAAAGCCACCGCGGGCAACTCGCGCTTGGTCTTTGGCCTGTTTGGCAATCGAGACTGCGTTGTGAAGCAGCTGCTCGAGCCAGTGCTCAGCCTCCTTGGTGTTCTTGTCATCCTGACCAAGGAGCTCCTTGAAGATGTTGTAGCTTTCACGCATGCGGTCGACAGCCTGCTTAGCGTCCTGGTCCAGGGCAAGTGCCTGGGCGAGCTGGAATAGCAGAGTTGCCGAATTGACCGACTTCCTGCCGAACACCAAATTGCAGACACGCAGAGACTCCTCAAACCACCGGCGTGACTCGTGGTATGCTTTAATGCTCTGGAGCATCACAGCATAGTTGTTCATCGTGGTGATGGTGTCGGGGTGGTCCGGTCCGTAGATGATCTTCCACAGATCAAGCGCATGCTTGGCGTAGGCGAGCGCCAGCTGACTGTCGCCGCGTTGGTGAAGGAACAGGCTGAGGTTGAGATAGTTCAGCACCGTCTCGGCCGAGTCCAAGCCCACAGTCCGCTCAGACACAATGGCCGCCTTCCGGGCAAGCTCGACGGCGGCTTCCTTTTGGTCAAGCTGGTAGTACATCTGCGACAGGCTGTGGTACATCTGAGCAACCTCAGGGTGAACAAGTCCATAGATCTGTTCGTGAAGCGACAGCGACTCGAGCAACAGGTCCTCACCAAGCTTCCGCTGACCCTGGTAGATGGATAGGCGACCGCCTTCAAGCGCCTCTTCCGCAAGAGCGCTGCGGGGTGCCGAGTCCTTCACGATAGGGACGACATTGACGAAGTCCTCTGGGCTGAATGTGTGTTGTACAGCGCTGGAAGACGCGATGCTGGCAGGCGAGCCATCCCGGGCCTTCTTCTTCTTGCTCTTTTTGAATTCAGACACCACTTGGTCCTTGGCAGAATGAGCCTCAGGCTCGCCAGCGAATACAAAGTTCTTGATCTGGATCTGGAGCCCAAGCTTCAGCGAGACCTCGCGGAGAAGCTGAATGTGCCTGATCTGGCCCCACCAGTTCTCGGCCAGAGTGAATCTGTACCGTTGGCGAGCCTCGTGCTCGATATCCTTCCTCAAGCTCTCCGGTGTAACCTTCTCGAAGCTGAGATCTGCGTCGCCGAAGAGGGCTTTTAGAGTCTCATCAACATCCACCACGGGCTTGGGGTTGAGCCCAAAGCCCAAAAGGCAGTTGAGGAGGTGGGAGAGGCAAGACGAAGTCAGCGGCAAGGGGAGGTACTTCAAGTATCTCGCAGCGACATGCTTGAAGGATCTCGAGATCATCTCTTGCTCACAAAGCCTGCGGAAGCACTCCAGGCGGCTGCCTTCCTCCTCGCTTAGCTTTGCTAGGAGCCCAAGATAACGCATGTTCACGCCTCGCCTGTGGAGGAGCTTAGTGAGGGATCGACCATCCATGGGGAAGCTGATGTCCGATTCCCGAAGATCCTTGATCAGGGTCTTGACGACATCACGGAGGTAGGTGCAGGCATCGCGAACGTCTTGTTCGTCCTTAATCATCTCGGCCTTCTCGTCATCGGTCTGGGGAACCTGGTTGCTGAAGACGTCGGGGTTGAGGGCAAACTTGAAGTTAGCCATGTCAATCCGATCCTCCTGGACCACCGCCTTCTCTTCCTCCTCCGGCTTATCATCAGCGGCCTTCTTATCCTCGGCATTTTCAGTATCTTCAGGCTTGGAATCCTCTTCCTTGGACTCTTCGATAGTCTCCTTCGATTTGTCTTCGGTAGTCTTGGCGCGGCGGGCGAGCTCGGCATTGATGAACTCACGCGCCTTCTGCTTGCCTAGTGCCTCCACCAGCTCCGGACGCAGAACGGTCATGCGGTGAGGATACTCAGACTCTTCGAGGTCGTTCTCCTCCATCCATGCAACATCCAGGGGCGTGATGCGATACAGGTCCAGCACATACTTGCGTCCGTCGGTTCCAAGAAGGCCCTTCATCTCGACACTAGCTTCAAGATCGAATCGCTTGTTGTCCTTATCCCACACAGCGTGCTTCTTAACTCTCAATGCTTGGGCAAGCTTCTCAAATGACGAGGCAAAGCGCTCATCGGCGGCGACTTGGTCCTTTCCATCAACCGCGCCATAGTGAATCTGGTTCTCACCAGGCTCTGGCTGCTTGAAGATACCGGGCACGATGCTCTGGCCGACAATACGCTTGCCAAGATAGTCAACGACAACTGTCCCGGGGGTGTATAGGCCGTCAATGTCCAGCTGGTTCACAAGTTTGACGCCGAGCACATCCTTTCCAGTAGCCACTCGCGCGGCCTCATCGCCACCCTCTGAAGTAAATGTGCCGACGCCGTCGGCACCGAACGAGTAGAAGATATTGTTGTACACAAAAATCTGTGCGTCCCGACCCTCTGTGGGGTTAAGAGGTGCGACCTCGCCACGGGCTACCAGGACAGCACCACGGGCAGCGGCGTCGTTGTAGTCGGCGAATAGTTTGGAAATCAAACGTTCCCGGAAAACGCGATCCTGGATGGTGTCTCGCGGGAGCTCCCTTGCAGACTGAAACTCCTCATTCCAATCGCGCAGGGAATCAGTGTTCTCTGCGCCTGCCAATAGATACGTCTCCTGGGAGCGAGTTGGGTCGGCACTGTGATGACAAAGAGGGGAGGCAGTCGATGGGACGAGCCACGGGGCTGAAGGAATGGCGTTTCCGACCTGGAAGGTTGCCAGGGGGTCCCTGCGGTTTGTGAACTCCTGGAACTCGGCATACGTCGCGGCAAATGACGGCGAAATCTTCTGAAGCAGAGTAAAGAGAGAGTGCTCCGCATAGCCTCTTGGTGTGGTGTTGCGGAAAGGATCAAACTTGGCGTTTGAACACTTGTTGACGAAAAAGCCCCCAACATGAGCGGTGATCTGCCACTGCTCACCCTCGTTGGTCGAAACAACAAGGTACAGCAGGTGTCCCTTCTGTCGCAAAGGGGCTGGTGGGGGGTTCCACGGCGACAACGAGATGGACTTGACCGCCTTTGGTGCCCCTTCTGTTTCTTTTGGAAGCAGGTTCGCGAGGGCTGGTTCGGCGTCGAACTCGTATTCCGGCACTTCTTTCGAAGATTCCGTCTCTTCTTTGGATTCGGCAACTGTGACATCGTCATAGATTGAGGCGCCTGCGAGAATTCCCTGCACAGTATCGGTGCGGTCTCCAGCAGCCCCAACAAGTTCCCTGATCCGGATGGTATGGATCCTGGCCTCCTTTTCCGTGTACGGCTCCTCTACCAGGTACAATTCGGATCC
>Ga0247770_1001726_pt1 | contig 15451 bp, 17 predicted proteins | sample UWRJL136409B6_FD_179943 | JGI IMG/M metagenome (GOLD analysis project Ga0247770, IMG submission 179943) | Plant litter microbial communities from Arlington Agricultural Research Station in Wisconsin, United States - UWRJ-L136-409B-6 | ecosystem: Environmental > Terrestrial > Plant litter >... | reverse complement strand
ATGGAGGAGGAGGGAGGAAGGGAAGGGGAGGAGGAGATAGATATTTGCTCGTTGGAGGAGGAGTGAGAAGAGGAAAAGGAGTGGAAGAGAAGCAGAGATTGGTTAACGGCCGATTTAAGACAGGGCCCCCAGCTCGCTCTCCAAGGCGCTGCTGAGCACCATCCACCAAGCAGCTTGCAGCATCGGCCAAGTAGTGAGGTACCAGCCCTGGCCTGGTCGCAGGAGCGCCAGGCGCGCAGGGTCAGCCAGGGCAGGTGCGTGCAGCGTAAGGTACCTCTCCCCCTCTGGCCAGCAGCAGCACTTTCGACGCCAAGCATCCGAGCCGTGCAAGGACCTTCTCCGTCCACCGGGCGTGGTGCCAAAAAGCAAGGCCTGTCCCAGCTCGTCCGTTTCAACACGCTACCACTACCAGTCTGCTCGACACAGCACAAGGGCATTGACAACACCCAGCAGAGGGGGCCGCGACCGACGCGAAAGGGAGGACGGTCACGATAACACGGCCCGGCCACGAACGAAGCCGGCAATGGATAGCGAACGAAAAGCCCACATTGCCGGCCAGGGGAGATGATGTGCGAAGTACACAACACACACGGTACGGCTGCCCCTCCCCCCAAGCGGGATGCGGAGGTCGCACTCAGCCAGGCACGGCGAGAGGATACTTGCCTTGGTGCCTTGATCCTCTCTGCCAGCCTGCTGGGGGGGGGCGTAGGAGTGAGGTGTGGACAGACAGCGAAGGTGGGTGAGGGTGGAAACCTGTGGATTGGCTGCTCGGCTGGGAAATTCAGGCCGGGCGGAGGAGAAGCAGGGATCTACGGGTGCTGGGCTTGCAGGGCCCTCTCTCGTCTTGCACCCCGTCGTCTTTGGTTGACCACTGGCTGGCCGAGATTAAGAGCCCCAGGATGCAGCAGGACGAGGTGGACCATCGCAAAACTCATTCAGAGACACGGTACCATAGTATGCACCGACAAAGCGTCGCACTCCGAGAGTCTAAGTTGGTGTCGTCTGGTCGCGTCCTGGGCGTCGCGATCTGGCGTTTTTGGCGCGAACCTTTCTTTCGCTGAAGGACCGTTCGCCGTTCGCCGAAAAAAGACGTTGTGTTGTGATCGTAGGTTCCAACCCGTAGTCCATATCGGCTGGGCCGTTTGCCCTGTAGTTGCTGTGCCCATCTCGGTGTGCTCGCCCGGGCCTCAATTGCCTTGTTGACCCGTCTTGTGTGTCTGCGGGTCGGGAGCATCACGGAAGCTCACAGATATGTCAGGAAGCAAGAGATGAAATTTGCTGCTCCCGGAGCCACTCAATCTTCCAGCTCCTCCAACAATGGAACCCGAACCGCCAGCGGCGTGACAGTCGGGCCTGACAGCTGGCGACGAGGTACGGAAGTCTAAAATCGGCTCGCCAAAGCAAGGCTCGTGTGTGTATTTTAGAGCCTTCTAATGCTCCCGTCAGCTAGCACTCACCGGCTTACCGACGCTCCGCTGGGTGTCACTGCATGGGATTCAAGGAGAGTAGCGAATCGATTGCTTGTTTTGCCTCTTGTTTGTTGCATTTGGGTGATCCAGCCGGGCCTCGTCTCCCCAGGCCCCCTTCAGAGACGAGACGCTCTGCTTGTTTCGCTGCCTTACAAGCACGCAAATTCAAGACAGCCGGGTCGCCGACCCAGGTCACAAAAGGTACCAGGCATGGATTGCATGTTGAGATGGAGCGTGTGGTGGACCATGTCGCGAGACCATGAAAACTGGAGGTAGCATAAGGCCAGCTACATGTAATGTAATGAAGAGTCCAGCTAACCCTGAATGGAAATGCCACTTAAACATTCCGTGTGTCCTGTCAGTTCGTGCACCCCGTCGCGTCTGTCGGTCTACCCTGTCCGGGCACTTTGAACCCATGGCTACTGTGTGCTACGCCAATCAGTTGCCAATGCATGTAGGATCGTGGTATCGTAGGGCATGAAAACTCGATAAAACTAGATTCAGCTGCTTCTCGGAAGCAAGGCGAGTTACGGCTATACGTCAGACCTGGACGTTCCCCTCAATGCCCTGGCATCGGTGCATCCGCAAGCACGAGCTCGAGGGCTTGGCTTCCACCAAGACGCCGGGCGACTGGATATCTGGAGACAATGATCGGATGACTGGCCACCGCCCAGACTGGAGCCAGGGGCCACCGAGATCTGAGGCGCTGGGACAGGTGGACAGGTCGCCGTAACTCTCGGCCACAGCCACCACGCCTAGGTAATAGCCCGCCCGTGGGGAGAAAATTGCGGGCTGGAGGCGGTCCATCCACTCGCAAATCTGGAACTGAACTTGTATGGCCATTGTGCGGTGGGCGGGCAGGATGGATATAATTGGCAGGTGATGCTGTGCGACGACACCGGGCGGCATTCAGACAGTGTCAGAGCACTGCACTGCGACGCGGTGCATAGGATTTCAAGAATCCCAGGGCAGCGCAGGTCCCTTAGTTTGCTGGTGAGCTTACACTCCCACCTGCCTACCACTTTATCAGCCGCTAATGCGGACGCCATCACGTCGTCTGTGTTTCTCATCCTTCCGCCGCCGACTCCAGTTCATTGCATCCGTGGGGCTGCGGTTCCAAGATTTGTGTTGCTACGCGTATCATGAGAACTTGGCGTGTTCGCGTTTAATGGCCTGCAGCAGGTGGCTGGCGAGCGGGCACCGCGATCCCGCAGGCCGGGCAGTGACTTACCGAAGGTACCTTAACTTCCGAACAACGTGGAAAAAAGGAGAGTCTGAACCACGGCCTGGGGAAGATTGCAACGAGCAGCGCAGGCGCCAGGCATCTGGATAAACCAATTTCGCAATGCACAGTTGCTGCAACAAGCAGCAGTCAGCAAGCCAGTGGACAGGAGCTATGGATGCCAGAACGGTGGTTCCCTGCACCAATGCAAAACCTCTGGCTCGAGAGGCGTCGCCAGCCAATCAGCGAGGCGCGACGCGGTGCTGCACGACTTCAAAACCAATTTAATCATGCGTGTCATGATGAGCCAGAAAACGTCCAATCCCACCGCCCGTACCCACCGCGGGCTCCCCAAGCTGGCCGACACCTGCGACTGCAACCCGATCTCCACAAGCCTACGAGATCGACTTCTCATTGCCTCGCCGCCATTTCAGCATGTCCGCTGGACCGCCTTGCCCGGCCAGCCCGGGGCTGGTGTGCTAGTCGCGGCCACAACACATCCTGTTCGCTTGCTCGGCAACCTGTGATCGCCTCTCCGACGCCGCCGGGCTCCGCCCTGGGCGCCCTGATCTGCTTAGGTCGATCTGGATATCGGTCCCGGATGTCGCAACTATCGTCTAGGACCCGGTTGGTGACAAGTTCGAATCCCGGCAAATGGTTCAACCTCCTCTCAAGCAGTACCCCTCATCCCCGCTCACCGGTTCGAGTGGCTTTTCGCACCAGTGGACGCACACACACGCGATCGCCATCCTCCGAATCCGAACCTCAAAGTTCAAAACCGCCCGACCGCCCATTCATTCACCTGCCGTGCGACTGCCTCTGCTACAGCTTGTGTATTTGAGGAGCCGCCTGTGTTATCTGGCCGTACCCCACCGCCGCCGCGCAAATTGATTGCTCTGCATGCCGTGGGACATGACTTTTTTGATAGTCGAGCAGCTGCAGGGTGGCCGTGCTTGCCCCGTGCTGTCATCAATATCTTTTCATCAAGCTGGCGCAGCGACCTGGGAACTTTCCATTGACCCGCGGGCCGTCTTCTGGTCCCAACCACAGCTCTGCCCGCCGTTTCGTATTGTGTGTTCCAATCGCACCGCCTGCGTGTCGATACCATTTTGCTTTTTCTGCAAGCAAGCAGGCAAGCAAGCAAAGCAAGCTGTCGGGGGCTCTGGCGATTGCACCACTGAGATAGTCTATGGGACTGCCGCCATGCACGTTCTGAGACATCGAACTTCTTTGACCGACTTGCCGCGAGCTGCAGATACGTCACCTGAGCTCGCGAATCATGGCATCTCAAAGCTCCGCCGCTGTTTCTCACAGCCTTGCTTGCTGCAGCGCGAAGGTGAGTCTTCGAAGTGACTGCTGCTACCCCTACCCAGGTCGCCGAGAGAAGCTCCAGCTCTCAATTAGCCCCAGACATACGTACGGTACATTGCCCGCGCGACCATCACAATGCTACTTTGTACTTGTTTTGGTTCCCGACTTTAATCTATTCTCCCGAATATCCCCCCATTCATGGCAATGGCCCAGCCGCACCACCGCGTGTCCCCAGGCATAACAGGTCGGCGTATAGCACCCCATATATTGTCGGTAAGAGTAGCTACGAAGTTGGCCAATCTACCTTCCCACCTCGGTAGCTGGCGATGCCCTCGCTCTCAGACTTAATAAAGGCGACTACACTTTGCGATCGGGTTGGTCCGCGTGTACCTGCAGCCTTTAGAAACCCCCCACGGCTTGGGATCATATGAGCTGGCAGAAAGGCCGGCAGAACTGGCTCGTATGGCCTCTGCAACCTGTGCCCCAATCGTCGACCCCCATCACCAGATACACATGGCTTCCACGGTGATAGTTGCCAGCGTTGAGGCGTGTCGAGGTCGCCGCTGCTTATCTCTGTCGTCCCAGATCTCCGTCCGTGGCTGGCTGGGCCTCGGCTGCTCGACGAATGAGATTGAGCAGCCAAGGCTGGAAAAGTGCATATCATGGGTTAGGGTCAAGGATGAGAGGCCAGGAGATCTGCATTCCAGGGGGGGCCTCATCTCAGCCATCAGCCATCAGCCGTGGCCTCGTTGGACTTTCGCCATGGACCCGGCTTACTGGGAAATATGAATTGATATTTTCGATCGCATATTGCCCCTTGCCCATTCTAAAGGGAGATTCGACCAAGCATCGGAGGGTTCCTCGCTGGTGTTTCCCTGGATAACAGCAACGCTGCTCCCTGGTTGTCTCGCCATCCCATTTGAACCAACTGGCTGAGTCCCGCGCCGCCTTCGCTTTAGCCGTGCGGTTGTCCAACGAAGAGCAAAACAAAAGGAGGCTGGGTATGCCATAGAGTCGACCTTATTGCAGCTCCTACCACATTTTACCCCTCATCGCGTCCCGGAACTAGCTTACGGCGCAGGTCTCCTCACTCAATAGCACCCCGCGCAGAGCAAAGGGGGATAGAGATTGGCTGGGACCAATCGAATGGCCCGCGGTCTCCAGGTTTGAAACCCAAGGCTATGCCAGCACACCAAGGAGGGCAGGCGAGACGGCACTGCGATTGGCGAATTGCCGCATGTTGTTATCCCCGGGTGGCTGGGGCACTGAACTGGAGGCGCCGATTTGATAGCCCTCAGCTTCCTTCGTTCGCTTGGTCAACAAGCTGCCTCCTCCCGATTACGAATTACCGCGTAGGGTCGGCGCAGCTGCGTCATGGGCGTTCCCCCTTTGGGCCGTGTCTCCGAGTCGTCGGTTCCATTCTCCATAGACACACGAGTCGAAACAGTCGGCTGGTCCGGCGGTGCGGAGCGGAATGATACCCATCCCCGCTATGCTTGTGGCACTGTGAGAAATCGGCGATATAGATCCAAGTTGGGTGTTCCCTGGCATCATTATCTGTCCTTTGAATTCTGTTGAAGGATTTGTCTTAGGGCGATGTCATGCTTGCCCCTCCCCACTGTGGATGGCATTTCCAGTTCGCAGAGGATTTCCATGAAGCAGACCTGCGGGGCTGATGACCTCTGTTCGCCAAGGACGCCGCACCAACTTCTGGCGTAGTTATGCACTGGCAGAACACAAGGCCTTTACCTGCCTGCCAGCCGGAGTCAAGACGCTGCCTTCGCCGGAGTGGTGGAAATGGCAGGCTGCCAAGGCTTACCATTAGTTCTGCGATTTGGGCAGGAAAAGTTCCGATGTTCATTGCCACCAGTAGTCATCCGCCGCAACCTGGCTCCCTCCCTCTGACAGCGGCTTGCTTCAGAGGGCACCGACACTAGCCTGCCAATGGCTGCCGAGTCGAGCGCTTTGGCGGTGAGGTTGTCTCGGCAGTCAAAGGTTTTCTGCACTTCTCCTCAGTTGCCCCGCCCTTCCAGCTGCCCCTCCCCGTTTCGCTGGTTGGTGACGAACTGCAGCCGGATCCAGGACGCATCCATGCGCATGTCAACGACGTTAAGAAATCCTTCTCTACTAGTCCCCACGGATACAGAGGATTTTTCTTCGCTTTGGCGGAGTCTGGAAGAATTTTGTGTGCGCCTCCTGGGGAGACCGAAGTTCACACTCCGTCTTCCTTTGACTTCCCTCGGCTGTTTCCCTGTTGACAAAGCCACGGGCGGAGAACGCGGCGAGGATGACATGCTCAAGTTGAAACCCAATCCCAGCCTCGCCCAGCTCGGCACCTGCTTTACGCGAGGGTGGCACCTATTACGCCCTCTTGCTCTATCGCGCACCGCGACGCGAACCCTTGACCGTGCTTGTCGGAGGGGACGTGAGGATTTGATGCATAGTCCGTCATGTGGATTAGAACAAACGCCTCTTTTCCCGTTTTTCTCATGCCGGCGCTGACACGTGCTGCTAGCCGGGTCTCGGACGGTGGCACAGTTGACGTTGGCCTGCCGAGGGGGGGCAAGCAAGCCCCCGAAACCGACCCCGCCAATCCGTCCAACTGCCCGCTTCGAGAGGATCCAAGTGCAGTCATGCCTTTGCCTCACCGAATCCTCGAAGGAAGCGATGTCATCGGCATCTTGAATGAGATCGCTCGGTGAATCGGCAAGACAGAGAAAAAGAGGGACCGTGTTTTAACTTTTGGACAAGGGAGGGCGTGGGGTTGCAGCTTGAACTTCTGGAAGATCGATCGAAGCCTTCTTTTCTGGCTGCAGCTGAGCAGGACGGTAAGGCTGAGCTAGTGGTGTGCCACATGAGGCTGTGGTAAGCGGGATTGCGCAACGCCAAAAGATGTCTGTGCTCCGGGGTGGTCCGTGAAGGTGGGGTGGACGCGCCGGCGCGCCGGGATCTCAAATCCCTCCCCGCCTTGACCCTTCCCGCACAGCCGCCAGAGCACCCTTAGGTAAGCCACCAAAGTGTTTGGTTGAGGCACAGGTTGCCAAAACCCCCGAAATGCAGAGCAACCCTTCGAACCACGGTTCGTCCATTTCGGCAAATCCAGGAATAGTGCGTGCGCTGGAGACCTTGATGTGCTCATTTGGATGTTACGTGCTAGTTTCTTTTCGTTTTTGATGTTGATCTACAAAGCCCCGTGGCTGTATGCAAGTAACGCCGATGCCAGAAGCCGTCTCGACGTTTGGAGGTCTGAGCGAGACGAACCGGGACGAAGGCGATTAGCCGATTGGGAAGGAAGTCGCTGTTCGCCCGCTGCCACGAGGTGCCAGTGGAGAGCGGGAGCCCTTTTTGGAGCAGGAGAAATACCGAAGCGGCAATCGCAATGGGCGCCGAAAAACCCTCTCATTGCCAATATGGCTCGATATGGCAGGTTTAACAGACGGGTCTCCCCTTCATGTTTCACCAGCGACGGATTAACATCCGTGCTGCGGTTCGTTTCCCCGGCTGAGCTAAATCGTTTACCTGGACAACGGTGCCGGCTGGGCAGTTGTCACGGACGGACAAACCCTTGATAGAGCTCATCTACGGCCCTGGCTAGCACAGCTCTTTGACCTCGCGACATTAAATGGCAGTCGGCAATGATCCTCTCGAGCATCTTCTTCCAGAAAGAGAATTTGCAGACGTGCCCGAGCGGCCACGACATCCGGAGGTTTCTCTGCAGAAGCGAGACGCGAGCGCAAAGCATAACGTTACCGACGGGGACAGCGTCTGCAGGCGTCAATTCTCAATCGCATCGTCATGAGGGCAGTGCTGCAATCACACAGTTCCTGCTGCTGAAGCATGACAGCCAACGGCGCCGGAGAGGGGTTTCGGTCCTAGGCAACGCCAGGCTTGCAGCGCCTCTGGCTCGCTCTGGCTGGCCCTCCACACGCTGCCGCTTTGCTGGGCCTTCTGGGCCGTCGTTGCATCACCAGAGAGGGGGACGGGAAGTCGAGTCCAAAGCGCTGAACCCCATCATCGAAACCGTGGAAACATCCGACGGATTCCCAGCGTGCCGTCTCGCACCGCCAATGAACGGCCATTATCCGCGTGCTAGCGGCAGGTCTGTGGGCAGCGAGACCCTGGAACCGCAACACAGCGAAATCTGGACATGCGGCCAGCGTCTCTTTTCCCCGCGACTTTCTCTTTACGACAAGTGCGCAGGGCCAATTTTCACGGTTCGTGTGGAGAAGCCTCGATCTTCAGATTGTGGCATCACCAGTCTGGCCACTTGGTGCAGTGCCGCTGTTTCACTGTGATTAAAGTGGTCGGTCCGCTATCACAGTCGCACCAAAGCGACCCCCTGTACGCTCCGTGTTGGGACTTTCAAGATATCCGGGGTCTGGCGGCACTCTCCGGGCTTCCTTCGCCGCCGTGCTCCACTTATCCGGAGGCCGTGCTCCCGGGCCTGAGAGCCAAATCAACCCATGCATAGCACAGCACAAATTTGCGATTGAGCTACTACTCTTCAGACCTTCAATTGTATCTCTCCGTACGCTGAAACAAACGATTCGGGGCTTCCATATTCCATTTGTTGAGTACCAGCTGTGTTGCCCACTCGGACAGGCGCAGACAGACGACTGTGTCAAGCCGTGGCGTGTCAGCGGTACGGTTGTAGGCAGCCGAGAGCGAGTCCCGCGGCACATCGTTGTGCGTATTCGGTGTGTGCATGTGGGGAACGCACGCTCATCCGTGTTCAGAAAATCGTTGGCACAGACTCGACTCCGCCAATGCCAAGGAGTAAACAGGCGCGAAACAGGCGCTCAGGCAGTTGTGATACCCCACGCCTATCTCAGACAACTTTTAGAGGTTGGCCAATTGACGGGCGAGGCACAACAAGACGCCGGCAAAGGTCACGCGAAAGACGCGATCGTGCAGCCGCAAGATCATGACGCGTTTGTGCAGCACTCCAACGCTAGTTGGTAGACTCGGCCTGTTCTTGCATCGCGATTTGACGTTCAAGAGAAGGCTGGGGACCAGGGTCGTACCGGGCTGACTGGCGGAGTGCTCTGGGCCGCCTCGCAAGTAACCCCAATTCGATGAGCCAGCCGTATCGGGAAAATCAGCCGCCCACGAGATCGGTGCTTCCAAGACGCGGATCTGGTCTTGATAATCATGAATCCTTGAAACCTCGTACCTGAACCTGGTTTGGGGTTTGCTTGCAAGGAATTGAAGTATGCTGACAGGATCACTGGCAGCTTCACGACTGCCAACCTCGGCGAGGACGCAAGAAACGGCTGGGAAAGGTATCCATGAGAGATGGCACGTGGCTCTCTGCCCGCTAAACAACATTGCTGCGGATGCGGACCACAGGGTAAGGGCCGTTCACCGAGACTACAGGTATTGCAGGTTGGCGGGGAGCGGGTCCCCGTTGTAATTCCGATTTCTCTTGTTGAGCTCAAACAACCGCGGCGGGGCTAACATCCTAGGTTACAGATCCTTTCGTTCGTATGAGAGAGTTACTGTTTGCGGCAACAAGAGCCTCAGCGATGGCCGGCCCATGCGACGCTCCTATGTGGTTGTCGGCTAGGATGAAGATCCCGAAACAGACAACAGTCGGTTCTCTTGTCTCGAGCCTGTTCACACAACTTGAGAGAACCCCGGTTCCACTTGGTTAACTGTTGCGGTTCGAGACTGGTTTCTCCACCAGCAACAGGCGCCCATATTAAACCAGTTGGAATCTGAAATGGAAACATCCCGTGGGAGGCAAACCATGATCTACAGACGCTTAGCCTTTCGGGCAAACAGTCAGCAACCCAGCAGCCCATATCTCAGCCTCATTGGTCAACCAATTCGCGGGGCAGAGGATCAATGAGGAGAAGGCAAGGGATGAGCCACTGCTCCGCCAAAATGCAGAGTGCAGCACACCATCATGTAAGCGCTGTATGGCCCGTCAGGTTAATTCAAAGTCAGAGGTTGCCTCCCCTTGAGCGGGGCCGTCAACAACCAGCGGGGCACGCGAGACACTTGACCTGTGATGTCTATCGGCGGCTTTCTCGGCGTCGCTAGCGATTCTCTATCCGAAGGTGTTAGTTGGTGGAGCTACCTGTTTGAGTCGATGAGCAACGATGTCACGTCGGCACCTCTGGGCTCTCCTCTTTGAAGGCCTCCATCGATCTCGAAAAGTAATCTCGTCAATTGAATGGATTCCAAGACGAGGAGGCGCCGTGAGGCTGACCACCTGCAGCTGTCAGAGAAAAGAGGGATTTAAGAGCCCATTTCAACCAACGCATTTCCCTGAATGAGGAAACAAATGTCGAAATTACAAGCAGCCAATGGCAGGGTTCATCAGGAGACAGGACTGCAAAGACACTTTACGCGTCAGATTCTCGCGTCGTCCAAGGAACAGCAACAGCGGGATGGGTCCGTCCACCTGGTGCCGCTGCATTGCAGATGACGGGGCTATCTGCAAGCCACTGCTCATAGCAACAAGACCAGTCATAGTCGTTGGTGCGACATTGATCGTCCGTGAGTCTATTTTGGGGGCGATTGACTTGGGCGGGCTCGTCATCAATCACAGCCCGTTCCAGCGCTGTCCCATTTCCCAAGATGCGAAATTCGAAATGCGAAATGCCAGGAGAAAAAAATGCCGTTCCCCAGAGTCGGTAACACATCTTGCGACCAATCTTGGTGAACCTGCCCAAGAACGGCCATAATGGAGGGCATAACAAACCTGTTTTATCGCACCCCGGTGAGCATCATCTCCGGTTCTGCCCCCGTGCTGAATTCTCCGACTGGGTGGGGGAGCATGAGAAGGAGGGGCGGGCAGAACACGGCGTCGCGGCGAGGTGGTGCCGCCAGAGGCTCAATTTTACCGGCCCCGGTCACCTATTCCGTCCTTGGTCGCTGCTTGGTCCGTTCCGGGAAGCTCGCTCGCACGCGATGGAACGATCCGGGGGTTCGAGCCGCGGGAGCATTTTCGCATTTTCGGACTGCGAAGAAACTACTGTTACTGATGGTAATATGCAACCAACCGCCAATAGTTGGGTCGCCCCCCTGTGGCAAGTTAGGAGAGAATGGGATGGAACAGGAGCGATCGATCAGTTTTTTTTTTCTCCTGCGCAGCACAGCATATAATTTTTCGAGATGCTGGAAAGATGGGGTGTAACACTGGCTCAAACGCCCCGAGACACGGGAATCCCAGCCTTGTGGCGCCTGCAAACAATGAAGGAGCGAGGTCCTTTGTTCTCTCTGTTTGACCACGCGGGCAAGCCAACCCCCATTCCCTTTTCCTATCGGCCTCTTTTAGCTCTGGCGCTGACCAGCTGAAAACGCAAGCGACAAAAACGTGGGGCGCCTGTCCAATTGCTCTCGCGGAGAAGGAGCCCAAAGCGCGCGAGCAAGGGGGCAGAGGCAATTGTTCTTGCTTGGCATCTCTGCGATTGCGCGATGGGCAAGGGGATTGGGCCTCTTAGATCAGCGAGTGGGCGTCCGCGGATCGAGGCCCACGGCTTGGCGTGGCTAGGGGCTTCCAGAAATACCGTTAGAAGCCTCCAGCAAGGGAGAGAGAGAGACATCAAACGGTGGTGGTGTGTGTGATAACCGACCAGGCTCTCGACGTCTGAACGCGAACGCGATTTCCGCAAGCAGCTCGCAGATGCAGCAACTGTCGGTGCGGAGATGATGAGGTTCAAACCGACAGAGGTACCCGTCCCGAAGGCTTGCAGCATCTGGGTTACTCGTGGAGGGATCATCTTTGGTTCGCCTGGAATGAGCAATGAGCACTTATTGAAGGGCTCGATCCAATCATGCCATCCGAGCCCCTTTCACCTGCAGTCGGTCTGAATTCGCCGCCCTCTGAGGTGCCCTGGCCGGAACGGTGCAATTGCAATTGCAAGTCCACTCACTGCAACTACAAACATGTTCGAGGTGAGGTAGCGGAATCTTGTGTTCGCAGGCCACGGCATGAACTAGTGAACTCGACAGCTACGGCAGTCGGGCAGTACCTTCGTTACCCAGCAGCAGCTGGCGGTGTATGTATATGCACATGTCCAGGCACTAGGTTATGTGCTCGGATTCGTGCTGCCCGCTGCCGTCCCCCTCTCCGTCAGTTTACGCCGTGCGGTGTCTGCCATCTGCAAGTCGAAGAGAGGCCAGGGGCGTACGGCGGACGGAAGTTCGTTCCGCTGCTTCGTACCTACCTATCTGGCGCAGGGCTGAGTTGGCCACTGCAGTAGACCGACATGTTTTCAAGGCCGGTTTTATTCTCAGCTGCGTAGTGAGAGGGGGAGTAACGGGCTTGACTATGCATCTGTACTAACGTAACGTCAAATTCGCCGGTTGGCATGATGCCGGGTCCCGTCCGTCTGTCCGTCCCGATAGTTCTGACCTTCCAAGGCATATCGCACCAGGCTCTGCGGCTGATTGAGAAGCAGTGCCCTCGCAGTCGGCCCGGGTGGGGAGGGTACATCTGCCTTGTGCCGCCGGTGACGAACGGTTCGAGAGACGGATGTCGTTCGTGGGCGGTTGTGGATGTGTGACGTGTTCGGTCGGCGCTGCGAACCGTTGGGGAAGGCTCTTTGTCGTTCGTTCGCTGGTTCGTCACGGCCTGACTTATGCCGCCTGCCTTGGTGGATGTGAATGAACGTGGGAACGAACGGCTACTGTTGATTGGGGTGGAGATGGCGGACTTGACTACCTGTCTTGGTTCGGCTGAGTGGCTGTTTGTATTCCGGTTGCGGAGGGAGACTTCTTCTTCTTGCTGTCTTCGTCTCTCTGTGGGCGTGGTGGTCGATTCACCGTGTCTCGGACAGGATGCGTGAGAAGGTCGGTCGACGGTAGGTTGCCTGCATCTTGGATTCTGCAAATATGGTTCACTGGTGTGCTAGTTCGCTGTCATGGCGAAGGGGGTTGAGGTAAGAGCCGTCTAGTAGACACCGATGCTGTTCCGTTCCGGTACGTTCCGTTCTCCCCTGTTCTGCCGAGCTGGCAAGTGAGTACTAGCGGGTACTTCACAGTACGGCGATGACTTGCCTCGTTTGCGGCCTGTCTCGCGGTGATGCTTGGGAGCGGATGCGAGGCGTGACAGCTGGCTAGTGTTCTCCACGGTCAGGGCCGGTCAAGGGGGGGTACGATCACAGGATGTCCGTCCGGTCTGGCGGTGACCGACTGCTGTGGGTGTGGATTATCAGTCCCATTCCTTTCTTCAGCCTGGAGCAACTCAACTTAAACGCCTGTGACTGACGCCGGAGTTACTATGGGTCTTCGAACGACCACCTCAAGTGTACGGGGGAGTTCCTTGAGACTGCCCGGAAGGGATGTCTTTGTCCGCTCGGCTCTGCCCGTTGGTATTGGCACTTGACTGACCGAACAGGAGCAAACGAGGTGCTGCTGGATTATGTGAGGCTATTCCAAAGGCCACACTTGTTTCAAGTGATGGATGAAGGTTGGTTTATTCTTGTATACTGGCTACTATATATCATCTATGAAGCGATATAGGTCCATCGGTGGCCGGCGATCAATGAGAAACCAGGAGAGAAGAATAGCTATGAAGCAACTCGTTGTCTAACTGGAAGTTAGAGGGTTGGGAAGGGTAGTCATGTCGTGTATAGCATGAGGTATGCATCAGGGAGCTTCACGTCTCCGTTGGTACAACTGACTTTGAATACAGATCCATACCTTCGATAGCCTCGCCCTTCGCGTCGCATCTGTCAATGAAAATCGCAGTTTTTCTCGGAGGCAGTGACGACAAGTCCGATTGCTTGCTTGTTTCTATTTCTCCCTTCCCATCATACATTCCCGCAACAAAGCAATATTGCCTGAGACAAGCACACGGGCAGAGATAGGACAACTAAGAGCGAATTTGCCAAGCGAGGTGCTATCTTCGCAGCTGACACGCTCGCTCACCTTGGTACAAGGGGAGTCAAAACGTCCAATCCACTCTCTATCCGCAACTCTGGTGAAGGTCTCCCTGATGGGAGATATCAGCCAACTACATGTACTCTTGTTCTAGAGGGGAAGTCGGATTGAAAATACTCTCCATTGTTGAGACTGTAAACCCGCGGGAAAATACGTGGGTGATAATGTTGCTCACATTCCATCAGCGAGCCAACACCGGTAGGGATTGGGGAACGTCTACGATCACTGAAAAACAGGCAGCACACCGGGACGAGGAGATGGGGTAGTGGCGCATTGCCACTCGTAGGCTTCACCATCAGTCACAGCCATGGGATAAACTACATCTTACCTTGAGTGGGACCAGCCGCAGACCGCTGTGTTCACGGGAGTGAAGTGGCTTGACTCATCCCCCAATGTATGCTCACCTACCTTCTTAAGATTCCGACTACCACCTATTCGGTTTAGGGCCTTCTTTACTTCAGTCGCTACATGGGTAAGCAGTTTAACCGCAGTGGGATGCAGATGTATGGGCTCAAGACTGGCAGAGGCGTACTTTGGGGTACACCTCAGGGTTCGATCAATCCGAACTCTAGAGATTACATACAAACTACCAGGCTGGGACTGCGATTGAAAATATCTGGGCGGTGACTTCATGTCATTAGGACAGAAGGGTATATCACAAGAACTTTGGTAGGGAACGACTGGCAAAGGGAAGATTCACAAAAAGGGGGCCTAGGAAGAAAAAAAGGCCCAAAAACATACAACACCAGGGATTCGCTGGTCGTCAGCGGCCCAGCTACTAGCCTGGCCCTCATTGGTTTATCTATGGGAGAGCAGACGGGATCCCGAGTTCTCCAGTGGGTATGGTCGTATGTGACAGGTTGGCTGGCCAATTTGCTACTTGACGGGCGGTTTGTGAGCTGGGGCTTGCAGCCTACCTACACCCGGGGAGACTCGGATGGTAAAACCAGCTGTATCGAAGGGGATAGGGACTTATGGATCACGGTACTGATATTCTCTGGTACTATGGAGCTGATTCCATAAGAATGAATGCATGAGTTGCCTCCGTAGTAAGATGTGTTGACATCGCCATCATGGAGTTTCGGCCACCAGCTAAATGGGATACCTAACACCTAGCAAGGGTGATTGATCACACAGGGCTTCTGCCGGTAGCAATATGAGATGGTTAGCTACATGACCAAGTTCCTTAACTTGGTTGCGCACATATCCTTTGGACGGGAAGGCAGCGTACCCTGTAGCTAACTCTTGGCGTACCCTACACCAAGACCTAAACCTCGACAACTCGAAGCCCAAATCCAGTCACCAAGTCCCCAAACTAACAGACGTGTTCTTTATCACCGCCACCCAGGGAACATAAACTTGATTGGTACTAGTTGGGTCTGGCCCAGTCTGGTAGCTACGGCACATAGCTCGGATACTCGTTTCACTCGGACATCAAAAGTGCAAGGACTCTATTACGTCTGTGGACACCGTAGAATTGGTTGTCCATGAACCAGCACCTCGAACAGGCTGCTTGAGAGCGCTCTGGCCAACACGAAAAGGTCTGAGTAAAACT
>Ga0247770_1001724_pt1 | contig 15457 bp, 21 predicted proteins | sample UWRJL136409B6_FD_179943 | JGI IMG/M metagenome (GOLD analysis project Ga0247770, IMG submission 179943) | Plant litter microbial communities from Arlington Agricultural Research Station in Wisconsin, United States - UWRJ-L136-409B-6 | ecosystem: Environmental > Terrestrial > Plant litter >... | reverse complement strand
CCCCCCCCCCCCCCCCCCCCCCCCTTTTCCCCCCCCCCCCCCCCCCGCTTTTGCTTCCCTTCCTTTGTCTTTTCCGTCTTCTTCGCCGCCTTGGCAATCTTGGCCTTTTCTCCCCCTGCCGCCGCTTTGGCAGCAGCAGCAGCCTTGGCTGTCTCCTTGGCTTCCCTCTCGCGCGCCAGGTCCGTGCCGACAAAAGTCTTTTCGCCGTATCCGGTGGAGAAGAACTCATCGGGTATTTTGCGCTTGGGTGGGTGCTTGCCCGTTGCATGATGTATTTTGTATTCCGATATGTTGAATGGGATAGCAGAGCGTAAAACGGGCGGGGAAGCTAATGAAGCAACTGAAGAGGTTTATTAAGTAGTTCTTGGGGAGGAGTCTGTCATCCCACGGGTTTCCCGCTACCTAGGTGTGAGAGCTGTGATAATACAGCCATAGTGCATAAGATCAGCCACCTTAAGACTTCCAGGTATAATTACTGTTAGGGAAGTGTATGGTGTAGCCCTTGAATGTACGGAGCTCCTCGAACTGAATCTCCCCACTGCGTTATTAATGTGTTATGTATTTCAGCCCTGCGCTTATGTCTGATTGCTTGGAGTGTATGGATGTAAACGTAAGAGACGCGTCTACTAAGACCTAGGGTGAATATGATCCTTATGTGTTAGGATCACAAATCTAAGATCCTTTTAAGTTGTTTTACGGTGTAATTCTAAATTTAATAATAATCTAGTACTATTTTCCAACTGTACTACAACCCCTCTAATTACATACAGCCATAAGCCTTCAAGTGCCTTAAATATAGAAGATCTATTGACTCGGGGCGTCTGTTTAGGCCGACCCTGTCGTTCTTTTTGGGCTCTGTATATAATATTACTGTAACCACTTTTATACATAGCGATGCGTTCTCTGGCGCGTGCTACCGTTAAAAAGGGGCCGCGCCGCGCGGTTCTTTAAACCGTGCTTCTTTCAACAATCATCAATCCGACGATTTTCACCACGAAGACCTCCCATTGAAAGCCCAGTGACATTCTGGCCCTTCGATCGAAGGAAGATGACCTGATCCACAGTCGCGTTTCCTTTGTTGTTCCATGCTAGGCTCCGTTCCATGCTAGGCACCGTCACATACTAGGTTTTGTTCCATATTACGGCAGCGATGATAAAATGTACGATTGCGCTTTGGTTCCTGGGTCTTCTTTGCATGCTTCGCTAGCAGCATCTTCACAACTAAGGGCAAAGGCGTAGATAAGGAGATCGTTGCAATCAAGATCCACAAGAGTCGTGCGATTTATTTTCTTCGCTACAATACCATGATCTCTCCTGTGATTGTACCTAGACGCCAAACACCTGTCGGTTGGGTGCTATTTACGGCCGCTTCTTTAATGCCTGATAGCCATAGTATTTCTTGTCGACCCGTGCACCAACCCAAATCGGCCTCAAACCACCGGCCATGTTCATCTCGTTTTGGCCCGATATTCAATGTCTACGGCTAGTTAGTCTCCAGACTCAATGCCGCTCGACCTGGCCGATTCCACGACGTCCTTAAGCAAAATTAAGGTGGGGTCTCAGCTCTGATTGTCGCGCCGTGGCAAACATGATGCCCTTTGCGCGGCCCTTCGTGCAGGTGGAGCTGCTGTAGGCAACGTTGAGGCGGTCGCTTGGGCTGGTTTTGTCATCAAAGGTGCTGTTCTCGGCCGAGTACTCCTGGAAGAAACCGACCACAATGTTGAGCAGGATGACGGCAGCAGCGATGCCGCCCTCAAAGTACGATCCAATGCAGAAACTAACGGCCATGGCGAAGATGAGCACCTGCCTAAGGGGTCACCGAGACATTAAATGCGGCAGCCTCCCAGCGAATATGCCAAGCAAGTGTTGAATCGGCATCAGGGGCCGAGTGGGATAACAGCATCCGCAGGGTATCGGAAAATCACTCTCACGTCATCTAGACCCCGCCAAGGTGCACAACCACCGCGTGGCCCAGCGACGCCTTCTGAACGACCCATCTCCGATGGAAGCACGGCATCAAGATCACCCGGCACACAAGCGAGGCCGCGCGCGGTGGGCGGCAACGGTCGAGGTTAGAAACTCCTCAAGCGCGCGCCGCAGCATTGCCGGTTGTCATGTCATCAGGCCTCTCATCTAACCTTAGATTGGGCCAACCGGTCAGAAGCCCGAGATGATTAAGCTTTTTCCCGAAATGCAACAGAGCTCAGTCAGCTTACAGGCTGCCGCGTGATGCCAGCCGTGTTGCTCGCTAACGAGACAGTCTTATTAGCGCAGACCACAATCCTGGTATCTAGAAGCACAACCCCACTCTCGGTCTTACTATGGCCGTTTTGCAAGCTTACCTGGGGACGGGGGAAGGACCTAACCGGAAAGGAAATGAAGAAATTTCGGCAACGTTGATAGATTATGCAATAGCGCAAAGCGAGGCGATTTTACGAGGGTCCGCCAAGATGTTGAAGGCCAACGCTTCCAACTTCTTCCTGCGCGCTATATAAGGCTTAGACAGGAGATTTCTGGTTCGTCATAGTTCCCAAGTGATACCATCCTCCACCTAACTCGTAATGCTCACGCCAATGGTCAAATTCGCCTATGCGACGGTAATAGCCGTTGCAGCCCTCTTAGGTGGGGCAGTCGCAGCACCGCAATTGCCCCGGCAAGCACCAACCAGCTACTGGTATGCTAACATCGACCATACTAGCGGGCCAGTTCGCGGGTATGCGCCTGACCTCGACGGAGACCATTTATATGCCATCCACAAAGTCGTTTCCCCCGGCGGGGGCGGCGCCGCGATTCAGGCCGCCATCCGGGAGGGAACCGGCGGCGCGATGCGGCACGGCATGTGGTTTGCATCGCAGCCAAGGGCAAGGTTTTCGATGAGAAGTCTGTGAGAACGCAAGCGCTGACAAGTAGACAATAGGTTGTATACCTTCAGCCTGGAGAGTACCTTGTCGACAGCACAATCCACATGAACACAGGTACTATCCTCATCGGTGATGCCACCAGAGTGAGCCTTAGTCCCATGCAGAGAAGTGTTACCCATCGCTAATGCCGGTTTCAGCCCCCCGTCCTCAAGGCTGCGAGCGGCTTCTCGGGCGACACGCTACTGTCCGGCATGGACCCATCGGTGATCGCAGACGGAGTATGGCGAGGAGAGCTCTCGTTTGCTATTGGCCTCAAGAACCTCATTCTGGATACGACAAACATCCCTGGGGGCAGTTCCTTTACGGCACTCTATTGGGGTGTCGCTCAAGCGTCTCAGACACAAAATTTGACAATCCGCCTGCCGCCCTCTGCTGGGGGGAATGGACACACAGGTATCCGTCTCGGCCGAGGCTCAACTCTTGGCCTTGCAGATATCCGTATCGAGAAAGGGCAGGTAAGACGACTCCTTTTCTTCTTTCGTTCTCTCTTCTCCCGAAATGAACCCCGTTAATATCTCGACTTCCAGAATGGTATTGTGTATGCCGGCCACCAGCAGGCACTTTTCAAGTCCATCTACTTTTACCAAAACAGCGTAGGCATGCTCATCGAAGGCGGCAGTACTATCTCCCTGCTTAATCCGACATTTGACACATGCGGTTTCGGAGTTCGCCACATCGGCGGCTTCCCCTGGATCGCCATCGTGGACGGAACGTCGATCAACTCTGGTGTTACCTTCCAGACAACTACTTGGCCCTCTTTCCTTATCGAGAATCTGAATAAGGACACGCTGAGCAATATTGTTGAAGGACCTGGGACTTTTGTCCTCCCGGGCCAGCCCCACGTCTCCCGCTTTTCGTACGGCAACACCGTCGGCGGCTCCCCCATTTACAGGCCCATCACCACGTCCCATACCCGCGCCTCGGCGGCCGCCCCGGGCGGCCGCATTCCAGTCTTCCCCGCGCCTAACTACGCCTCTCGCCCCGTTACCGACTTCATCAACATTAAAGATCAATCCCAAAATGGCGGCTACCAAGTCTGGGGTGACAACACCCGTGACGAGAGCGCCGCTCTCAACGCCATCCTTGCCTACGCCGCGGCTAACAACAAGATCGCCTACTTCCCCTTTGGTAAGTACCGCGTCGACTCGACCCTGTTTGTGCCTCCCGGCTCTCGCATCGTCGGCGAGGGGTGGGCAACCATCACTGGCAGCGGTTCCTTTTTTAGCAATCCATCTAGCCAGCAGCCTGTCGTCAAGGTCGGCAACCCCGGGCAAACCGGCGTGGCCCACATCCAGGACATGCGCTTTACCGTCTCGGACGTCCTACCCGGAGCCATCATCGTGCAGTTCCACCTCAAGGGCACCAACCCTGGCGATGTGGCTATGTGGAACTCGCTCATCACCGTGGGCGGCGTCCGCGGTGCTCCCGGCGTGACCGGCGCCTGCTCAGACGCGTCCGCGCAATGCCGCGCTGCGTTCCTCGGCCTGCATCTCGCAGCCACCTCCTCCGTCTACATCGAGAACGTGTGGAACTGGGTTGCCGACCACACCGTCGAGGATTTCTCGGGAGGCAGCCGCATCGCTGGCGGGCGTGGGACATTGGTCGAGGCCACGCAGGGAACCTGGCTCCACGCCCTGGGAAGCGAGCACTGGTGGTTGTACCAGCTCAACATGCGCAACGCCGCAAATGTGGTTGTCAGCATGCTCCAGTCGGAAACAAACTACGACCAGGGTGACAACAATCCCCAGCTTCCGCCGGCTCCGTGGACGCCCGATGTGGGCGGGTGGGGAGACCCGGACTTCAGCTGGTGCAACCCCTCAGCTGGAGACAACAAGCGCTGCCGCATGGGGCCGGCGAGCATCTTTAACGGTGGGAGCAACATCTACTCGTACGCGAGCGCGAGCTGGGCCTTCTTCAGCGGGCCGAACTACACCCCTTGTCCGGGTAGCTTTCAGTGCCAAAAGTACATGCATTGGGTGCAGACGACGCCGACGAACTTGAATGCGTTTGGCCTTTGCAGTAAGGATACGTATGCGACGTTGCGGCTTGCGGATGGGGCGGAAATTGTGACGAGCCCAGACTACACGGGCAGCTGGCCGGGTGGTGGTGGTGATGTTGGGCGGTACACGACCTAACCACACTGTCCCAGATTCGTGATGGTGGCTAACTGTAACAACCTCGATTGGCCACGTGAAAATGCTACCTGCCATAGCCCGACTCACCCTTGGGGGGGTGGGTTGTGCCATTATATCTTTTGGGTGGAGGGATGTGTCAATAGAAGGCCTCTTTTAGCCCGAACCTTCGCAATATACCGTACTTGACAGCACGAATTAACATGTCTCAAGGTATCTATTAGTAGATAGGCACCAGGAAGCCCAAAGTTTGTGCTTGTCTTGTCTGTCTGGCCTCTGTATTTCTATTGCAGTGAGCGCTGACTCGGGCGCTGTAGGGTTCTTGTGGTGGAAACTGTGCCAAAGCCGCAAAGAACCATCCGCTGCGATCTCGTCGTAGCGTAGCCGCGACGCAACTGCTGATGCCTTCCCTCTGCAGGTCTGCACCGCTATGGTGGCTGTAATGTAGGTGCTCGTACGACTTGGCCTTCTTAGCGGGACGCAAGCGATGCTTTATAGCTTGCTTTTATGTGTCACTTCGTTGCTTTGTAGTTTTTGATCTTAGCTCCGCTATTTACCACGGCTGTTACCACTCTTGTTGTGGCATCTCGGCCGGTCCCTATCCTCGAGGATCGATCGACCTGTAAGAGCGTGACGGTTTTCGAGAATAATCTAAATGAAATATGCTAATGCACGAATTAGATAACCTAAATCAGCTGGTATTTGTGCGGTTCCGACTACGTCCGTAAAGGCAAGCGTAGTGCTGGGTGGGCCGCTCGACGGGACCAAATACAACTTGTACCTACTGGACTTCTTCAAGCACGGGCGTAGTGTCTATAACGCGGGACAACGGGGTTCCGTTAGGCAACGTGTGGTTCCTGCTAACAGACTTCTCGCTCATACTCGCGACCGTGGTCACGAGCCTGGCGGGGTTCCTGCGTCCCGGCGCCGGGGAGAAGGAGATATCCGAGACGTCCGAGTCTGAGCTGGAAGAGAGATAGAACAATGAGGATGACGGTATGTTAAGCATGCTAAGCTAGGCTGGCGATAGAGGTAGCCAGTCCCTCGTCAAGGTGTATGAGGCGTTTCGGATGGTCCTGGACCAGCTCGATGCCAAGTTTTTGAAGATGTGGTTGTAAGAAAAAGGGCTGTATTCAGCATTCGTCCTAAGGGTGAGGCACGTTGGCCCTCGCGGCCTAATAAGGTACCAATTATGTGATTATACTACTGTCGGAGGTTTAATTGCTAACTAGTACTAATATAATTCTATTGTAGCCAGTTCGTATTAACCCTCACCCTAGTCTCCAGCGGAATTGGCCTACCTACTTCCGAGACCTTCCACAGATGCTGGCATTTTACCCACCAGATGACCTCGAAACAAAACATGGTCAAGCACAGGCCAAACCCAATCGACGCAGCAACGGCCCAGGGTGCCGTTACTTTGTAGTTCTCTCTGACAAAGTCGAAGCTCTCAAAGGTCATGTACCCCCCAGAATACGGGAACGCAAACCACGTTGTGTTGCAGTAGCAGTTGCTCGTTGCTCCGCTCAGCTACCCGTATGTCAGCTCCAGAAGAATCCCGAGAGATGGCACTGAGAATACGCATGTCACTTACCACCAACCCCGTAATAAACACCAAAAACACCATGGCGACCAGATTAACCACATGGCACACGACCTTCAGCCAACGCCCAAACGACCGGTTAAACATCATCACAACCCAACTGAAGCTAGTCAAACCCCCAAACACCAACAGGCTCCCAGACCAGCACCCAATCCCCACCGTGGGCGATGTAAACGACACGATAAACGCCATCAAGATCGGGATCCAAACCAGAAACAACGCCCGGATAGCACACCAAAACCACAACCCGGGCCTTCGGCCCTTGTGAAGCGCTGCCACATCCCGTGCCAGATCGGTAAACTTTGCGAGGTCATTTGAGTCGGGGTATCCACTCACCCCCCTGACGCACTTGATGGTCGGGTACGCAAGTCCGCAGTACGCCATCTGGCGGCCTTGGCCGTTGAAATTGCCGACTGTGAGCTCCGCCGGGATTTCGGGGTTGAGCCCCGTCGGGGCCACGGTGGGAGGCTGCATCTGCGGCAACCCCGGGGTAGTTGGTGCCGTACTGGGCGTTGGTGTCGACGGAGCTGGCGTCGACGTAGCTGAGTTCGGGACCTCCGCGGGGGGCCACCAGGAGATCTGATTGATTCGGTTGTGGTCGGCGCCTTGGGTTTTCCAAGCCCTGACGGCGTTGACGTTGTACAACCAGCGGGACATGAGCGTCCTAGAGTTGGCCTGTCAGCTTATACCGGTGATGAGAAAGAGAAGGAAACATACGCGGTCCGCTCAGATGACACGGGATTCCGGTCGATGATGGTGCAGATGACGAGGATGGGGACCCAGCTGTAGAGCAGCCCCAGCGTCAGGGATGTGACATCGATGCCGTCGCCCAGCTCGCCAAAGGCAAGGACTATGGAGATGACAGCGGCCGCCAGGAACGTGAGGAGACTGAGCATCATTGGCACGACGCCGCGGCGGCGGAGCAGCCGCAGTTGGGAGGCCAGGAGAGCGAGGAGCTGGCTTGTTAGCTCAATATCCAGGTTTTCTTCTTGGCTGTTTCGTGGCCCATCCCGAAGCGGCCGAAAGAGGCCGTAGATGAGCACGGCAACAAAGTCATGGTGCAACTCCGTACCGTCCTCGCTGAGAGGCAGCTCAAACTGGTTGAAGCAGCTGAGGACGTAGTATGTGTCGTCGCACTTGGCAGCAGAGGCCTCGCGATGGCATGCCCGGATCTGGTCAAAGTTGAAGAGGGTGGCTGTCATGGCGGTCTGTGGGGAGCCGAGCCAGTTGCTGACGGCGGCGATGGTGCCGCGGAGTTTCTTTTTGTGAAGGGATTCATAGGGTAGGTTGAAGAGAATAGCCAGGGGAAAAATCCATGTCGTGATCATTGTGAGGGGTGTCTGGGGTGTGTTCAGCTGCGTGTTGTTGCCACAGAGCTCGACACAACCTGAAGGATTAGCCTAGGTTCAAAAGTCCCACAGCCAGAACTCGAGACTAAATGTACAGAAGTTGCTCGCTTACCTTTGTAGGTTATCGCCGTGATGCTTGCTCGCAGAATTTCGTCCTTTAGAAAAACGATCGGCCCTTCCCATATCCATCCTGTCGATCCAAGTGTCTCGTTTGTGATGCCCAGGTACGTAGTTGTGCCGTTTTGGATACCCTTCAAGATCTCTTGGCAATGCTGAAACTCGAATGATGGGTGAGACATAATGTCAAGAAGGGCGATATTGACCGAGCAATGAATCCGAAAAGTTGTTAAAAAGGGGGGAGGATCGACACGAACTTTTGTAGGCCAGGCAATTGCCAAGTTACTTGAGGACGGGTCTTTACTGGTAGGTAGGTCAATTAGCACTTGAGAAGGCTGCGGTGGCATACTCCGCCTACCCTGGCTGCATCTCAGCAAACATGGACCCAGCCAAGAAGTGTTGTTTTTTGGGGTTTTCTTCTTTTTTATATTTTTTAAAAAAAGGAAGCTCGAAAAAGCATCTCCCTTCCTCTTTCCCTATAGGTCACTCTATTTTCATTTTCTCTTTCTTCCTTCTTGTCTGCTTTTCTTGCTATACAGAGCTTACATTCCCAGTCTGGATTTCATCGAGTTTCGGATATGGTAAGTTGCCTTAAAGTGTGCTTGTAGCACGCATCTGGTATTTCCCTGTAGCTATCTGACTGGCGGCAGCATTTCCGGCGCCTCTAGACGGATGAGGCGAAGCGGGAGGTGGTATGGGTTGCCTTGCGTTGTGGCTTTCCCTGGGCGCAAAATGGCGCTTCACAGCGTCTAGGTACGTACAGTACTGCATGCAGACATTTGCGCGCCTCCGTTCAGCTGCGCCCCCACTCGTCGGCACCGTGCACATTCGAGCTCTTCCGTCCTGAGGGTATGAGGAGGCCTCTAGATAGGAGTGCCTTATCCGCTACCGCGTTGCTTCACGCGCTCCGCAATTCCCCCTTATCGACAGTGCCGAACTCTGCCTATTGATTCGGCCAGCGTACTTGGGCGCCTCTGCGAGCAGATTCGAACCCATTGGCGGATCCTCCCTGGGCCTGGTCCGAGACCAGCATCACCGGCGCCACACAATCAACAAGGCAAAACTGGAGGCATTCTAAGATGCCTTTTGCTGTAAGATTATCCATGCGCAAACGTGGGTCTCGGGGCGGCTACCTTGGCGCTTCCTTCACGGTTAACGGTTCAGCCCTCAGGTCTGGGATGGGACCAGCATCGCCACCGCTACAATACGGACGAGTCTATGGGCCGCCTCGAGTTGTCCTAGATGCAGACGGTGATTCTAGGGCCACTCTATTGTTTGAGATGTACTTCTCAACTTGAGAGGGCCACGTTACAAAGGCCCCGAAACCCCAACGAAAAGCAACACCCTGACTCCTATCCCCCTCAATGAGGACCAGACGGCTCCTGCCGCACTTTTGCCCACCTACGATAGGTATGTCCTGCCCTGCTGTGTGTGAGCCTTCCGCCGGTTTTCCAGCTCACGTCAGAAAGAAGCCTTGCGTCCGAGCACGTCTGTCCGCGCACCGCATGCGCGCCCATAGCTGCAGGGTATAGGAGGCAAGCCATAACCTAGGCTGCCAAATGGTTCGCGTACCCACGGGCCTCCTCACGACAATGGGCGCTCCTCGTGCCAGCTTTCTGCTAGGCTAACGTGTTAACGTCTTTGGCTTAGGTTGTCTCGCTGCGGTATCGTCTCACCACTAGCCAGCTAACCAGGCGGCCCTGGCCACACAACACAGGGAACCGCCCGCTCTTGCTTGCCAACCACTTGGCTGCCAAGGCAATACCAAGGGCAAGGAGGGCAGGGAAGCCGCCCGCTCTATCAGATCAAGGCACCTAGGTAGGTAAGCGGCGAAGAAAAGTCTTCTTTGAGTTGAGTGAAGCGCGGGGCTCAAGGTGGGATATCCATGAGCCTTACCGATAGGCGCATTGTACATTGGTGGGGAGGGGGGGACAGAAGCGACTACCGGTGTGACATAATCGACTCCGTCATCAGACCTGCACTGTGTAAGGCCTTACCCGTGTGGAAGACAGCCCAGATACTGGCTCTGCACAGAGACTCCAGTATCCCACCCACCCACATCATCCCCACCGACCCCAGGGCCTCCTTCATCAGAAGGGCGAAGTACAAGGGCAGAACCCACCCTATGGGGTCCCAAGCATGCTCCCAGGGTAGGAACGAGCCCAGCTCGCCCGCAGCCTCAACAACCCAAGCTGCGACGAGTACGACAAGGTGGCGGAATCCACCCGGTATGGGAAGCAAACCACCCGGCGGCTTACGCCAGGGTTGCGTGGTTCACTCCAGTCAAGAAACGCCACACGCCCTGGGAACTCGACCTCACGCGCGGACACCTACACCGCCTCCTGGCGGAGCATTCCGGGCACGGAGACTTCGAGGCGTACCACAGACGCTTCAACCACCCGGACCCCGAGATGCCCTGCCTTTGCGGTGGCGTAGTGTCAAGGTTCTACTCTAGGGTTTGCAAGATCAATAGAGGGCTGCTGCACCAGCCCCCCCACAAATACGTCCGAGGGCCCAAACAGGTTGCGCAAATTGCAAACACCTACGGCCTATACGAAGCAAGGGCCGACGCAGTCAGAGCCGTGCTGGCCTCCGGCAGGCACCCAGTATGGAGCACCACCCCCCGCCAGGCCCGCCAGGCCCGAATCCGGAGACTGGGGTGCCCCTAGGCCACAGGTCGACCAGAGTGTCATGGGCCTAGTCACATGCACGCAGTGGGCGGCGAGCGCTCGCAAGCTGAGCAGCATAACTCCTGCGAGCCGAGGCGCTCGCGAAGTGTAAAGTGCAAAGTGCTTGTGAGACAAGCACCTCACACCCCACAAGCACTATAAGGTACTTAATAGCTAGTTAATATGGATAGCCATAATCGTACCCACAATAGAGCGTAAGGACTTATGTTTCTCACGCTAGTATTGCATTATTTATTTATATCCTACTGTTTAGATTCCATCTGTACATCATAGTGACAGCGACCTATAGTGATAGTGTACCCCCGTCTAGGAGTGCTAGCTTAATAAACCGTCTTTAGATCACCCACCCAGCATTAGTGTCCTGCCAGACCCTCACAAGCCTGTGTCAGGTGTAGGTTGTAACACATGGCTTATATTATAGTCTGGTGGCGCACCGTGGTGTGGTGGTCTCAGAAGAGTTGGATAAACTTGTTAAGGCCTTGGAGTACGGGGTGGATCCACGAACATGTGCGCTCAGCCTCGGGCAGGCTGGTCACATGTTTCAATCCACGAATGATCGCATCCCAGAGATTAAATAGCGGGAGCGTAAGCATCCACACTAAGGCGAGGACAAGTGTGGCTTGAAACCATGTGGTGCGGAGCGGAGGCCGGACGTTGTCCTCGATCTGGTGCAGGACATCAGTGAAGTTTCTCAGGAACTGGTCGATGCCACCGATCTGGCCAGCTCCTCGTCGGCCCAAATCTAGCCCAAAAGGCCACGAATTTAGGCCCAGAATATACCAGTATATGGCCTGGGATAGGACATGACATCCTAACTCGGAATTTAAGATAGTATATAACATAATAACTGAAAATATTCTAATATATAATGTGATATCTCAGAATACACTAACATATCATATCACGTCTTAAAATGTACTAATATATGCCTGGGATAGTACATAATATCTTTATATAAAGTACCGTCCTAGCTTTAAAGCTAGGATATTTATATTATGTTATATATTAAACGAGGATGACATATATTATCCCACGCCATGTACTAGTATAAGCTAAACGGTCTTAAATTTGGGCTGTACTTTCCTACTTGCCAGAATTTGTGCTAGCTTGGGGAAGAATCAGGGAAAGCTTAGAAGAAATCAGCCACAGCTCACCCTAGCTTAGGATTATGAACGAAAAAGGAAATTTCGTGTGCCCAGATTTGTCGCAGACAACCAGGATGTTTTAGCACATGTTACTGGGACAAGTGCGGCCGAGAAGCGACTGGTATGTCCTTGCACACACTGTCCAGCGTGTCATCGGGCGATGCGACTGCAGCGAATTCTGTTTTCTGCATGTTGAAAAGCTAGCCTTGTGCTTCTTGTTTAGGTTCAGGTTTTGCGAAGTGGGAAGTAACTCGATGCTGCCTTGTTGGGCTCTTAACCCTCAAGAGCGAAAGAGCCAATCACGCCAGATCGGGAGGTGCCGATGACGTAATCTGGGATCTTTGTATGGGACGTTTATCGGTGCGTACCATGTGACAATCATACGACAGGGCAGACGTATTAAGACGGATGATATTCCGCCTCACTCTTCAAGTTTTTGCCGTTAACTCTATCCTAGGTAACCTCGGCCCGTATCCTTTCATCAATAGAGCAACACAAACAAACCAGCATGGCCCAGCCTAACTCACCATCACTCTTCCTAGCTCGCCTGATGGGGCCAACAGCCATCGCTTTTGCAGCAACAGAGTTTAAAAACTCCGATATCCTGCCAAGCCCCGACCCGGCCGTGACCTACCTTAACGGCGCCATCTTGTTTATCTCTGGCCTGTCTGTCATCCTGCATCACAATTGTTGGAGTCGAGGCTGGACAGTCCTGATCACCATCCTGGGATGGCTGATGGTTACGGTTGGCTTATGGAGAATGGCGCAGCCGACTGCCCAGCCAGATGGGAATGAGGGTGTTGTCTGGGCTACAGAGGGGGTGTTGTTTGTGGCCGGAATGGTTTTATGCTGGAGGGGGTATGTTCATTCTTCATGAACTGCTGCTCCTGGATAAAGGGTTCTCGCATAGTGTCAAGTACAACCGCGTCCGTGACGTTCTGAAGTTTATCTACACAGGCTCTGTTTTGGGCTCCGCACCAATCGCCGGATACAAGACATCTGGCAACTTCTGGGCGCTGCTAACAGCTGCGCAGTGAGCGAGACATTGATCAAAGCGAATCGCAGATCCAACAGAGAGGCAGAAGATAAAGCCTCGCGATAGCCGCCCTCGAGCGAGGTGGTGGTGCAGTAGCGGCTCGACAACAGGCGAAGCGCGGCACTCACCGAAGCGTATGGCCCCACGACACAGGGAACAGTGACCGTCACCCAGCGTATGCGGCGCAGATAGTGCCCTGGGAAGTTCATGTCGAGAGGAGGACCTCGGAGATTACAAACTGGCGGCGTCCTCCTCGCGCATGCGGAGCAGCTGGAAGGGGTCTATCTGGGGCAGGAATATGTTCTTGACGGCCTCAAGTCGTGGCCCTTGCTGGAGATGTAGGACGCCCCGAGACACTTAACTACACGTCAGAGGTGCTCGCCAGCCATGTAGAGATCAGCGATGCGTGGGAGCCAACGCTAGGAAGAGCGTTAGAAACCCCGGGGAGAGAGTGTCTCCGTCTGGTAGCAGTGACAATAGTCGTGATTGTTTAGGGTACCCCGCCAAGTTCCATTTTTTCCCTCTACATTGGCAACAGTTTTAGCCGCCGTGGTTGACTAGAGCCTACAGTTTATTACTAAACTCCCGGACTTTGGACGACGCGTTGCCACTGGGAATGGCCGAGAGACGCTCGCCGGCGAGCTGCAAGGCGGTTTCCTTTTCCTTGGCCGAGAGGAGTCTCCGAGCGACTTCACAGAGCACAATGCAAAATGCCTACGAATCGTCACGGGAGCCCGGAATAAACCTCCCAAAGGAGATTGGATAAACGGTCAATGAGAAAACACTAATAAATTGTCGAATCTAAGTTAAATACAGTGCCGTCCCTAAGAACGTAGGGTCGTTGTAATGTGGGTTGAAGAGAGAAAAGTAGAGAATGACATTCAAAGAAAATGGGGGGGAAAAGACCTCAGTATTGAGCGCCATCAAATGGCGAGCCACCACCTCCGTTGTACCTATTAGTATCAGGGGAGATACCCCATTCCATGCAGTCGTTCCAAGTGGATCCGCCTTGTTTCCCATTCAAAGTGGCGCAGTTACAGGCGTCGATGGGGATCTTTAGGTAGCGCATACAGACGTCCCGGTTGTATGCCCATTGGCACCTACCATCGAGTGAAAAATAGAAGTTCACAGAGAAGGAAGGTGTGACAAAGAATTTTCGTTTCATGTCGAAAACTTCTGAAGCGTGATTCCCGACTATGTCGCAAAATTTGCCGGCAAAGTCGACGAGAACCGAGTTGTCAACACCGTCCCCTGAGTCAATGCACGTAACATGATTCTGTGACGGGTGTGGTTGTGCCCTGGGTGAGGGAGTAGGCTTTGGGCGGGTTGTCGTTGTTGTACTGGACGTTGTCTTGGGGCAGTCATTGTCTTGCTCGAGGAACGCAATGCTACCGTCATCATCGTTGTCGGGGTCGAAGGCATCCCCGAAAGTGAACGGTTCCTCGAGGCACCCATCGCCGGGAAAGTAGCAGCTGTCAACTAAGGGGCTTGCCACCAAGCCTTGAACCGCACGCATCGCCACCGGGGGCCAATAACCCTCAGGAGGTGCCAGCACGTTGGGACCTATGGAGGCAGGCAGCGGAGGCACAGCCACGGTGGGGGCGATGGTAGTGCGTGATCCGTCGGGGCCTGTATAGACCACGGCTGGCCACGACGTCGCAGTGGCGGGGGTGGGGTAGAAATCGCCGAAGGCCTGGCGCTTGTTGGCGCCAGCACCAGCCGTAATAGTCACTCGCTTCAACGCCCACTGCGTGACGGTCAGGGGCGCTCTGGTAATGATACTCTTCCATGTGCCGGAGCTAACGGTGATCAAGGGGTAATTAATGGTGCTTGTCGCCTCACTCCAAGGCGGAAGCTGTACGTGGCACGGGGGGCTGCAAGTGAAGGCCGGCTGCAGCATCTCCCAAACTTTGGGGTCAATCCAAAGGACGTCGTCAAATTGAGAACCATTAGTGGCCACATATATAACCGAGACCTGCGACCAGAAGGGGTGCGTGGCAACGTTTAGACTGTTGAAAGCGCTTATACCTACGCCGTTCATCACAGCCATGTACTTGGCACCAATAGTGATGAGGTGTTGGATACGCACGCTGGGTCCATTATTATCGAGGAGGGCCAGGACCTTTGGCATGTCTGCGGGTCGATACATGTTTGCGTGTATGTCGAGAACCAGGAATACAGGCCGGCGCCGGCAATGAAGATGTCGTTTGACTGTCGTATGATAAGACCCCAGGACTCATCACAGCCACTGAATTCGTTATTAAGCGCGCATTTTTAGTCAGGGTCGCCAGGAAAGAGCCCGACCTGCTTGGTGAACGGTTCCGGCGGTGGCGGTGTTGGCTGGTAGTAAGGTGACTCGGTCTGAATCATGCCAGCAAAGATGTTGCGGGCCTTGTGGAAGTTGTATTTATAAAATACAGCGTGCTCGGATGCGGTGCCGTAGATCCTAACATCATCGACAGGT
>Ga0247770_1001723_pt1 | contig 15462 bp, 14 predicted proteins | sample UWRJL136409B6_FD_179943 | JGI IMG/M metagenome (GOLD analysis project Ga0247770, IMG submission 179943) | Plant litter microbial communities from Arlington Agricultural Research Station in Wisconsin, United States - UWRJ-L136-409B-6 | ecosystem: Environmental > Terrestrial > Plant litter >... | reverse complement strand
ACCTTGTTATATCCTGTCTCTGCCGCTCCCTGCGTCTCCTCCGGGATCCGAAGCAGGTCCCCATGCGGTGCGAGTGGGAGAGGCCGAGAGCCTGCTGCCCGAAAAAGAATGGCTGCCCCCTGGACACGTCGTACATCAGCTCGATATTTTGCCAGGGGCGAGGTGCCGTGGGCTGAGCCCTGCTCGGCCCGCCTGGGTGGCAGGACGTCAGAAACGGCGCCGCGCTTGGAGCTGGGCGTGGAGGGTGTCCGTAATCCGTAATCCGCATTCCATTCTCGCGACTGGCTGTGGACGCTGGAGCGTGGTCCGTATTGCACCAGCACCCACTGGCCACCCACTGGCCACCCACTGACGGCGCGTATCCTGGTTTATGGGATTGCCCCGCAAAATGCAACATCCCGTGCGCGTGCCGACTGTCCGTTTCCCAGCGAGCGCCCGCTAGCAGGCGAACAGCAGGCGAAGGCGCTCACTAGAGAACGGAGCATTGCCAGAGTGCGGGCCTGTGAGGCCCTGATTCAGCCTATAATGCAGCGAGCCATGGCAACGGTTCTCGCACTGCGGCTCCTGCTATCCGCATGGACAGATTCAAGGTCATCGAGGGCAGCTTCGCGTGTCCCCGGAATAGAGTGCGTGCATGCGCAAATAGGGGGTGGTCAATGTAATTTGTCCCGGCCGTCGTGAGCATGGTTCATGCCAATTCGGATTTGGCACAGGCAGGCACACCATCCTCGCCCGTCCCCCACAACGATTCGACGCGACCCGGGAAATTTTGGGGGGGACGGCGCTGCCAGCATTGCCAGTGGCAGTACACTGCGCTAGCATGGGTGCAGCTCTGATCCAAGTTTAGCGACGGGTATTCATGTCGTCCTTTCGCTCCAACAGTCCCGTCCGCTGTTGACTCTTGCGCTAAAACTGACGTTCTGCCAGTGTCAGAGCCATTGACTTTTTTATTGCGTGGTGTAGGCGTTGACGAATGATAACGCCGCGAACGGACGCCGGCTAGTAGGGTGCACTGGTCAAATATTGAACAGCACAGCGCCCAACCGATTGTCATCGACAATGAATACTCCCCGGGGCTGGGCGTTCGAAACGGAGGCAGTGAAGGCGGGCTGGTTTGGGGCTTGCTTGTCCGTTATGTGAGAATCGTGTCTCACCCAGACAGGGATTGTGCGAATCCCCTTGCTGTGTGGGGCGGGGGTCTGGACATTGCTTGGGGATGTCCGTAGCAGGTCGCCTGTCAGGGCCAATCAGCCAGCAGGCTGCGCCATGGCACTTCTCCGAGGCCTAGAAATGATTCGCCCAGCGCCTGCATGGGTGGACTTTGGCAGGCGGGTTGCTGCGAGTGCTGATAATAACGAGACGTCATGCCCGTATCTTCGGGACTCTTCATCTCAAAGGGCTGACGGACATCTGACAGCAGATTTGAGTACGGGATGAGGGCCGTTCAGATGATCCGTGGTTTGGGTTGGGGTTACCAGCGGAGATTCCGGATCCGAAACGGGACACACCGTGTGTGATCAACTTGGATGCCCGCGTCAACACTGCGATTGTGGAATCTGCAGACTGCAGTGCGGAACAAACGACAGTGCGCGTGCTGGGCGTTTGGCTTGGTGAACCCTGGATGATCGCCAGATAGGAGATAGGATAGGGCCCAGCTCAGAAGCTGAGCCGCGACTAGGCCAGAAGTACCGCCCTTGCCCTATCCTGGGATGGCGGCAGCTACAGACAAGGGCGAAAACTCCTAGCGCTGGAGGCGTCGGTTCTGCCAGCCATCTCATCCCGGACCGTTTCAGACGGAACGAACATCTCTCGCAGCGTGCTGGTGATCGCCAGCTGTGCTGTCGATGCCACAGCCTGCCAATTCGGGTAAATCAACACAGATATGCATGCGTCAGCACCTCCGGACGAGTGCAGATGTTCGGGTTTCCTGCGTACTGCGATGGTGAATTTGCCGTGCCATCCGCAAGCATGTAAATACCCATCTGCCGCAGGAATTGACACGTGATGTTCTGAGAACTGCGCTGAGATCTTGGAGAGCCGGCCGATGTGAGCTGCGGGTTGAGGGTTGCGGAGTGCGCAGCTGGGTGGTGTGGGACAATGTCCGGAGAATGCGCCGAGACCTCTGAAACGGGTTCACACCACAACAAAGCTGTTCGTGATGAAGGCCAATGTTCTGGATGGCGTTTCCACTCTGGACGGCGGCTTCTCGGACCTCTTGCTGCTCTCTTTATTTCTTGTCACAGCGTGCATCGCCAAGACAGGTTGTTGAGGTAAAGTTGATCATCCACTGCATGTCTTGCAGCTCCGTTGACCGCTCCAGCAGAAAGAGGTACTTTTTGAGGGCTGGAACCCTGCTAACACTTTCCCGACAGGTTTCGCTGGTGGCATCTTAGTGCTCCCGGGGTGGAAACGACCCAAACGGCCAAGGCTTGCCTTGCGCTAGCGCAAGCGCCACTGGCCCAAGTCTTCCGTTTTCTCAACAACCAGTGCTGGCGTGCACTCGTAACTGGCCGCATCTTCGACTTGAGTCCCAACCAGTCGCCTCTGGCAGCCCGCACCGCTTCGTGTGTTGCACGGCGTCAGGACGACAGATCGCGATGCAACACAGCGAAACGTCAACCAATGCGAAGCCAGCAGGAGGGGCACCAGAGCGCCATCAACCCACTTTATGATCGCCGCCGAGCCTCAGCTGCTCGCCCAGCCCATCGATAGCTCGCAGGCGGTGTCCAGGCGCCGATGGCCGGTGGGCTTTTGGTGGCCCTAACAGTATCGTCGGGACCGAAGGGTGCATCAAATCCGGCCAATTGCTCGCCACGCGAGGTATTAATGCCCAAGCCCTACGGACACTGTAACGGAGGCGTCCAGAGGGGCATCCCACATTTCGACACTCAACCAGCAAATCCCGCGCCTTGCCATTCGGTGGGCAGATATGTCTTGGGGGGTCCGACGACGGCATGCGAAACTCCGTATCTGCGCAGTCGCCGACCACCGTTCGGCCTCTAAACGCCGGGATTTTCGGTTCTCGAATGCCAGCTCACTGCTCACCGCAGAAATGTCAGGCCCGGATCCTGGTCTTGGGTCTCCGCCGGCGTCCGCCCGCGTCCACGGCCATACTTGTAGGGCGGCTGTCTCAGTCACATCGGTACTCAGATTCCGTGATTCCGACAGGGAGTGTGCTGACTGCAAGTCCCGAAGGCATGCAACTCTGGCGAGCGACGCCGGGGGGCTGGAGCAGATAGTGGGTAAGACGCTTCCGGTTCGTCCGTTTTGCTGGTGCCACTGCACCAGTAGCGCTTCGAACGGGTGCTGTGTCTTGCATCACCGCCGGCTCTTAGCTGAGACGTCTTGTGCAGATGCAGCAGGCGGTCGGTTGTTCGACCATCGGAGGCGGAGCGGTGTTTGCTGTGTGGGCGGTGAGAGCCGCTCCATAATAAGTAACGACGGGAAGCTGTCTCCCGTGTCGAGTTTGCTGGGCTTGGCTTCAGTTCAGAAGAAGATAATCACGCCCGAAAAAGAAACCGCAGGAGGGCTTGTGCTGATGGTCAAGACAGCTGCAATATGGAGGCTGACGCCGACCATTAAATATAAACCCTCGAGGGCAACGACCGAAGTTGGCATCCTTCGGCCATCTCTCCTCATCAGTAGTCTAGTGTGGGGGGCCGCTGACAGGTGTACGCAAGATGCTGATTCTTCGGTGAGAACGGTGAAAACGGCAAAACTGCCGACGACATAGTGGTTTTTGAGACGAAAGTTCCCGCTGCATGCAGAGCTAGCTACCTAGTAGATCGTTGATTTGCAGAGGTGAGCATTGAGCAAATCGACCTGAGGAAGTCGCGAGATAGACCCAACGGTGAGGCGCCAACTGATTGCCAACGAGGCGATGGGTTACCCTAACCCTGGTGCCTTGCCAAGTCAGAGTGCCAAGTAAAAGCCACCAGCTGACGCGCAGGCGCCAAGCCTGGTGCCACCTGCCTATCTCCATTCCCCACAACTCGAACCCCGCCAAAGTCCGGGCCGCCGCCGCCTGATGTCATGGCGTTTTGCGACACGAACTCCGCGCGAGCTCTCCCCCGCCAACGTTGTCTCCTTGTGCGTGTCAATCTCCAGATGGCGACGTGAGTATCACCGCGGCCAGCGCCGGGTCCGGGGTGACGAGCTAACGGCCATGCAGCTCCAACCTGTCGCTTCCGTTCCGGAAGTCGACACAAATGTCGCTTGCCACGCCAATCCAGCAGTACATCTCCAAGAAGTACGACCAGCACCCCGACATGTTCCGCCATGACCTCGATGTCATCGATACCCTGCGCCGCGACGCCATCAACGTGCGCGAGGTCCACCAGAGCGGTATCAAGAAGCTGCAGACCTACGCCGGCCAGCTGGTGTGGATGGGCGGGAAGTTCCCCATCGATGTGAGCATGCATGGATAGCCTCCGAATCGCACCCCATGGCTGACCGGTGTCCATACTCACCCCGTAGATCGGCGCCGACTTTACCTGGTATCCCGCTCTCGGCTACCACACCGAGCACCCGCTGGTGCAGAATAATCTGAAGTACGAGCTGATGAACATCCTCTACAACCTCGCCGCGCTGTACTCGCAACTTGCCATCTCTTCCAACCGTGGCGCGACGGAGGGCCTAAAGATGGCCGCTCACTGGTTCTCCCAGGCGGCCGGCGTTCTTACGCATATGAGAACCGAGATACTGCCCGAGCTTCGAATGGCGAACCCACCTGATGACATGGACGATCCTACCCTGGAGTCGTTGATACAGCTGCTGCTCGCGCAAAGCCAGGAGTGTTTCTGGATGAGGGCCGTCATGGATGGCTACAAAGATGCCTTTATTGCCAAGCTCGCCGCTCGCGTGTCGGACTTGTATAACCTAGCAGGGGAGGCCGCCATGCGGAGCGAAGCCATCAGTTCGGCTTGGATCCACCACATGAGCGCGAAGCACCATCACTTCGCCGCTGCCGCACAGTATCGGGCAGCATGCGACTGCCTAGAGAAGAGGAAATATGGCGAGGAGGTGGCGCGGCTGACAGATGCCGTTGCCTGCGTCAACCAGGGGTTGAAGGAGTGCAAGGGCGGCTACCTTAGCAAGGCTGTCGTGGATGACCTTAACGGTTTGAAGAAGCGTGTCGAAGATGACCTCAAGCGAGCGGAGAGGGACAACGATGTGATCTATCTACGTGAGTGTTTTGTACGGCCTGATGTGGTCCCTTCGCTAACCATGTTCAAGAGGCTGTCCCACCCAAACCCGAGCTGAAGATACTCGACCGAGCGAACATAGCTATTGCCCAGGTTCCGCCCGAAGTCGCGGAGCCGTACAAGTTCTTCGGTGATCATGCTGAATTCGGGCCTGCCCTTTTCACCAAGTTGGTTCCCTTCGCCGTGCATATCGCAGTCTCGATCTACGAAGAGCGGAGGGATCGGCTGGTAAACAACAGCATCATTACTGAGCTCGAAGCCCTGACGGACAGGCTGCATGAGATCCTTTCGAGTTTAAACCTTCCCGGCTCGCTCCAGGCGCTGGAAAAGCCATTGGGCCTACCAGGTCCCCTCGTTCAACATGCAGAGGAGATCCGGCAGGCAGATGCGCTGAGTAGGCTTCAGCGTGGATTTGCAGACATCGAGAAGCTCTGCGCAAGTGACCGGGCCGTGTTTGACGAGGGAAAGGCGCTTCTCATGGCAGAGGAGGAAGAGGACAACGCGATGAGGTTGAAGCACGGAACACGCGGATGGACTCGGCCTGAATCGAGGGCCGACCCAAGTCGCGACGGGGGCGCGAAACTGTGGAACCAAGCGGCCGAAATTGAGGGTTACTTCGCCTCCAGCACCTCTAGTGATGCTGTTGTGCGGCAGAAGTTTGCGGCGGTCAAGGAGACGCTCGCCATCCTTGCTGGCCCGGATAGGGGCATGATGGATTACATTCCGAACAGTCGGAGGACCGAGATCCCCGAATCCCTGAAGCCTGCGCTCGGGAGGCTGAGGGGCGCCTATAACGATGTGTTGCGCCTTGAGTCGAGGCGACGAAAGCGGGTAGAGACGCTGAAGAACAAGAGTCGTGCCGACGACATCAAGGGGGATATCCTCGGGGAGGCGGCTCGCCTTGAGAGAACCTACCCCAGCACGGCGATTGTGCCGGCTCATTTTGAAGACTTCTTTGAGAAGCGCCTGGACTCCCTCTATGAAGCTGATCTCGAGGGTCTCGAAAAGGAGCGTGTGGACCAGGAGAAGGCGCTTGCCGAGGTTGAGCGAGCGAACCGCGAGTTTGAAGCACAAAAGAGAAGCGTAGGGGACCGAGGCAACGCAGAGCGCGAGAAAGCTCTTCAACGACTAGATAACGCGTACTACAAGTACAAGGAGATTGTCAGTAATATCGAGGTTGGGAGGAAGTTCTACAACGACCTTAGTCAGATCTTGGAGCAGTTTCGCAACCAAGCAAGGCAGTGGGTGAACGAGAGGCGAAAGGATGCTCGGAGTCTTGAAGAGTAAGTTCATGATCCAGCCGTGCCACGCGATGGGAAAACTGACCGTTTCGCAGTGAACTCTACATGCCGCCACTGGCTTCCATGGCCATTAGCCCAGCCCCAGCTCCAGCGCCTCTTACCCAAAACTACGCGTCCCCGAATGCGAGCTCCTACTATCCGCCACAACCGCAACCACAGCCAATCCGCCAGTCCCACCACAACCCACCAGTCGAGGCACCGATACAGAGTTGGGCCGACAACGTGGCGCAGCAGCAGCCCAAGCCGATGACTCCCCTTGCCGCCCCAGTTGCGAATATGCAGGGTACGTGGATGCCGGGTATGGGCATTAAGTTTGGGCCATCGCCGAGCGGGGGGGCAAATCCGAATGAGCAACAGGGCAGTGGGAATGCGCAACCAGTCAAAGGGACGTGGGAACCATCGAAGGGAATCCGCTTTGGTTGAGCCGGGGAGGTCAGCGAATGGTTGTGATATCACCCGCTAGAGCGGCTCGCTCCTGGAGAAGGGATCATCTAGGGGGCAGCGGCAAGGTTACATACGTAGCACGAGAGACACGAGCGTTCGTTTCTGTTCTTGGAATATTTATTTGGCGTGAACACGAGCGAGCGGTACGGACTCCAGCTGATGAAGAAAACGGTCCTCTAAGCTAAAAAGATGCTCTCTTGCTGTGATGGAAGGCCTCTCGCAATGTGTGAAAGCCTGCAATGTTGTAAGCCACTCGGTTATGGGACTAAAGGCCGAATTGCAGTCTCAACAAGGCCTCCTCCAGCTGCTAAGCCTATCCCAATGTAACAGAGGCCCATCCGGCACAAACGAGGCCTACGATGTAAAAAGCGAGCCCTCGCTGTTCTGGCACAAAGCTATGTGAGGGTTGCTACAACGCATCCTCGCACGAAGCGGCGAGACCCCTCCAGTCCACCTGGCCTTTGTAAAAACACACGACGAACTGTTTGTAGCCTTCCTGGGGATGAGAAATGTATTTCACGGATCGGCCAAGCCTCCCCGTCCTCAACTCAAGGCTTCTTCACCATGATTGTCACCACAATGCCGAAGCCGCTGCGGCTCTCCCAAACGCCAAAGTCATTCTCCTTACGAAACGTGACTTCCTGAGCTCGAACTACCATGCTCACGCGGTCATCGCCCTGCACGATCGGCGCTGCTCCCAAAGGCGACAAGGACGATCCCTTCTCCGGCGGGGGACTTGCAACTTGAGGCGACAACGGCGACGCGGGCGACGAAGACTCGCTCTTCTTGCGCCCCCACCAGAACCCCTTGTCCTTCTTTGCGTCCACGACCGCCTGCTGGATCTGCTTCCGCTCAACCAAGACTTCGGCCTTCGGTTGCAAGTACCCCGCCAGCCGCCGGGCCATGCGCTCGTCGCGGAAGTACGTCCCGGCTCCTACTTCCGCCAGTGCGTCCTCGTCTCCGTCGTTGAAGCGGCCCCATTCGTCGAATCCTTCTGAGCGAGAGCCCGTGTAGGTGTATCCCCCGTCATCATCGTCGTCGTCGTTCGCAGAGGAGGGGTTGAATCGGGAAGACCCTTTTTTCCCGCCTTTTCTGTCCCCGTTGGCCTTGCTCCCACCCTTGGAATCCGATGTCGTCTCCGAAGTGAGACCCTCCACGCGCACAATCCGCACGATCTCGCCCTCACGCCGGCGCTCTGCACCCCCGCTTAGCGCCCACCCGCGCGGGACGGCCGAGGCGGGGACGAGTGTGAGTTCTGCTAGAGGCGGGGGGCCGCGGGAGGGGTTGGTTCCCAGGTCGCGCAGGAAGGCCTCGATGGCTGGCGCGAGGACGGTGATGGTCTCTAAATCGCGCGCGGCTTGCTCGTTGGCGTGGGCTTGCTGCGAGGAGCGCATGCGCGCTGGGAGGGTCTCGAGGTGGAAGGCGATGGGGGAGGTGAAGGTGCTGGTTAGCGAGGAGGGGAGGAACGCGCCATTGTTGCTGCTGCTGCTGCTGCCCCTCGGGCCGGAGAGGGGGGTGGATGATGGAGAGTTGGAGGTGGTCGCTTCGGAATAGGATGGGGGGAAGTCGGCGTCGCCTCCGACAAAGTCTTCGACGACGGAGAGGAATTCGGCCATGGTGTTGACGGCGAGGAGAGTTGGGGGAGTTCCCGGTTGATAGGAGGCAGTTTACGATCTTCAAGGCACACCTGCGTGGAAGGTGGGGTTAAGGTCGGCGGTATCGCAGACCCCGATGTCAGATGACCTGGGCTCACTCAGTTACGCCCGTTCGTTGGTAAGGCAGATGGATTGCTGGAACTCTGTTTGTCTTCAGGTGTGGGATGATGAGCCATTAAGGTTTGCTGGTGGTCTTCAGCTCACACCACGTGAGGTGGCTTCGATAGCACTTTCCTAAAGGATTTCCGAAGTGGTGGGATCTCGGCGCCCTCCGGTGCGGTGCTTCCAGGTTCTTGGGGCTCGACCAGGCAGTCTCATGGGATGATCAAGGTGCCCCCAAAGTCCTACTAGGTTCTAGTGGGCGATGAAAGTCCCAAGCCATGCACCAGTGCTCCAATGGTCTTGGAAGATGAGTCTTGAACGAAATGCAGTGCGCCAATGCTGAGGTGCGGGGGTACAACAAGGGCGAAGTGGCACGTGGTGAGGCTGTGCTAGCCCGTCCACTGACATGTCGTTAGTGTCGTCCAGCCCTGTTTGGCGCTAACCGTGTGGAGATTGGAGAAAACAACAATGACCAGGCTGACACCCCTGATATCGCTGTTGCTGTGTTCCTCCGCTCGCATCCAAAACCGCATTCGACAAAGCGCTCGCTGCTCAGCCTGGCGCCCGATCTCACCCTTTTAAGCCTTCTGATGCATCCCCAACGGCTGCGGGATGCCTCGCGTATTTTGTCACCGATTGGGAGACAAGTTGAGACCATCACCGCTGCCATTCTTCAGAGGTAGCCATCGGTATCCGAATCGGTCGGGCAGGCGGGGCGGGGTGGAGTTGGTCCCAGCCCAGGCGGATATTTGGCTCGCAAAGAAGTCATGCCGTCTTACCGCGCCGCTCCAGAATCCGACGTTGAAGGATACCCCACCATTTCGTCACTCCAATCATTTGGCGGCACTTTGCGTCCGTAACAAAGGGATATTCTTCATGATAGCACTAATGCTCGGGTTTAATCTGCGGACACATGCGGTTGATACGGACGAAGATGCGCTTTTCGGGTACGGGATGAACAATTGAGCGGCAGGCAGTGCACCATTATGCCCTGGAAAGACCACTGGGTGAAGAATGGTTTGTGCTTCTCCAGCAGTGACTCCAGGGCACGTCCGTGTCATTTCCACAGTGAGGGTCTCCGCACTGCCACGGCAGGGTTTCCCAGGGGTGTGTCAAGGCAGACCACTAACAACTAGCGCAAGCCGCCCCATGCCGCTAAGGCACGTTTATCCAGGCTATCACGAAGAATGAAACTGAGGGGCCCAACAAGGCTGTGCAACCTCATCGCTCGCCGGATTGGCGCATCGCAACGAATCGAATACCGAGACCGCAAAGGTCGCGGTCAAGCTTGAAAATTGGTATATAGATATCATTGGCGTAAACCGCCATCTTTCTCTCACCTGCTTTGCTCCTGCATCTATCGCCAGTCAACTCACTCACTCAGTGTTTGGCACCCCATCTTACCTTATTCCATCTTAACTCCGTTCTAGTCACGTTTCCTGGTTTGTGGCTGCATCACATCACCCGTTTGTTTGACTTTTAAGCTCAGCAACCTTCCGGTCTACCATTGGGCCATTCACTTGCGTTCGATTGACATAAAACACCTTCCTTCCCTCCTTCCCTACGCATCTTAGGGTTCGCCGCACACCAATCGGGTCTTTTCTCTCTCACCAAGCTACTCACCTCACAAGAATCAAGATGGCGTCCTACAGGATTGCGGCTCCCGACGAGTATCTTGCCATTACTGGCATGAACGTCAAGAGCGGTGAGTGGTTGCCGTCGCCTGCGTTATCTAAGGCGGACACGCGCTGACAATTCAAACAGTTAAAATCACCAAAGCAGCATGGGTATGGCCCTTCCAGCGATGCATGCGCTTCAGCGTGCAGCCCCATGATTATGGCATGAACCTGCAGGCCATGACCAAGGAGAAGCTCCAGTTCCTACTCCCCGTGGTCTTCACAATTGGTCCCGATGTCAACCAGCGCGGCGCAAACGCCAAGGCCGGAGACGTATCGCACGACGCAGCTTCCCAGCACGCCGTCTCCCAGCACGCAGATGACGACCACCACCATAACCTCGACGGTCGTGAGGACCGCGGCGACGCCCTGATGAAGTACGCCATGCTTTTGGCAGACTCGGGCAGCAAGGACAAGGGTGACCACCAGTTTCTCGAGAACATCGTCAAGGGCATCATCGAGGGTGAGACCCGTGTTCTGGTCTCCAGCATGACCATGGAGGAGATCTTCACCGAGCGCGAGGTTTTTGTGAGTTATCCTGCAGCTGCTTCTTGACCATGAGACATGTATGTTAACCTCGCTTTAATAGAAGCGCCGGATCTTTCGCAACATTCAGAGCGAGCTCGGACAGTTCGGCCTGAAGATCTACAACGCGAACGTCAAGGAGCTTAAGGATGCCCCCAACTCGATCTACTTCGAGTCTCTCAGCCGCAAGGCTCACGAGGGTGCTACGAATCAGGCGAGGATTGATGTGGCCGCCGCGCAGCTCCGTGGTAACGTTGGTGAGGCCCAACGCAAGGGCGAGCAGGACCGAGAGATTGCCAAGATCAACGCCGAGACAGCCGTCCAGAAGACCGAGCGTGATATCGAGCGCGCTTCGGCCGAGGCCGTGCTCGCGACCCGGAAGACGGAGCTCAACCGTGATGTCGAGATGGCCCGCATCGCCGCGTCGCGCAGGACTGAGGCGCAGGATGAGGAGCTCAAGAAGGAGGTCGAAATCAAGCGTGCAGGCGCTGAGGTCGAACGCCTGCGTGCCACCGACGTTGTCAAGGCCACCATTGCTCGTGAGGCAAAGCAGCAGGCCGCCGATGCGCACGCTTACGAGATTGAGGCTGAAGCCAAGGCCAACTTCGAGCGCCAAAAGCAGCTGACAGACGCCGCGGCCTACAAGACTAAGCAAGATGCCGAGGCGTTTGCCTTTGCCGCCATCAAGAAGGCCGAGGCGGAGCTTCAGCTCAAGCTCAAGGAGGCTGAGGGTATGGCCGCTATGGCTGAGGCCTACGCCAAGATGGGCCAGGCATTCGGTGGTCCAGCCGGTCTCATGCAGTATATGATGATTGAGAAGGGCACGTACGTCGAGCTCGCGAAGGCCAACGGTCAGGCCATCCACGGCCTCCAGCCCAAGATCAGCATCTGGAACACGGGTGCCGAGGCTGGCGCCGATGGCGGCGCTCAGGGCGCTGGCAACCAGAGCAGCGTGGCTACCATGCGAAACATCTACCAGATGCTCCCGCCTCTCATGAGCACAATTAACGACCAGACGGGCATTACACTCCCCGAATGGCAATTTGGCAGACTCGCCAACGAAGTCGCCACCCCCGCCCCCCAGACCAACGGGAAGCGCCTCGAGTAAGACTGATACGTTGATCATTCGCCCTATCATACCAAACTAAGCACCCTCGTTTCTTTCCTTTTTCTCGTTATCTCGGTGAAGGATACCCAGAAGGGAAGTTTGGATTTGTGGATATCAGACGACGGAGGCGTTCTCGTGGCTTTCCTTGCGGGTGCATTTCTGGGACGGCAAACCTCAATTCTTTGATGATACCTCATTTGTTAGCCAACGGCTTGTTCCAGTAATGATTTTCTTTTGTCTCTAATTATGTACTATCAACGGATCTCGTAGAGAGAGCCTAAGCAGAAAAGAGGGGACTGGTGGACACCTGTTCTACATGGAGGTCCCGGAGCAAAAATAACAGCCTGGTAATCTGCGACGAATCTGGGCACACAAAATTTCTTTTTTCTTTCGTAATCCTGAGCTGGGGTGAGCTATGGCTGACTTGTCCTGAGCTTTTCTCAATTTTTCCCTGAGGTACGGTAATCCCACATGCCGCCGCAACATAGCCTCGGAGGCCCGTTTTCAGTCCCCGCACCTAAAATTTCCTTTCGGTGTCCCCCGCAGTGTCCACGTTTCTGGCATATACTGGTACATGTTGTGGGATAGTACGTAGTAGCCTAATAGCAAAGCTGGAATGGTATTTAGTATACCAGGATAGTATATAGGCATAGTATATAATATACTAGCACCTAGAATATACCGGTACATAATGTACTGGCCTAGAGTATACTGGTACATAGCATACCAGTTTAGAATAATTATACCAGTATATCGCATATACCAGTGCACGATAGACTAGCTCAGAAAGTCTGTGTCTGCTATTGGCATGAAGCAATCCGTCTTCTCCCAACGGCACGAAAATCATTTACTTTACACATAAAAAATCGCGGGGCTACCGAAGCCACTCGTTAAGCGAAGGTCTTCGGAAGGTCTGAGGCATTCGGATATTAGCTGGCGAGCCGGGTTGCCGGACAACGTTAGCGGGGACCGTGCGTCCGCGACACCAGGGGTTAAGCGGCCGAAAACAACGACATCTGCCGCCAGACTAGGAAGTCAAGACTGTAACTGGCTGAACCCTATGTGTACAGTACACCGGTGGTTGGGCAAGGTGGGGCTGGCTGGAAGATATGATGGAGTGACCTTGCAGGCCACACTAAACAAAAGATGGCCTTGTCGGTTGGTATTCAAGTTATCGATAGGTTAAAGAAATACATGAGGGTGTTTCACGGCCTGTATGATTCGCTAATGGGACTTCCGCTGTGCATCACTCTGCATCACCGTGCATCAGCTGTGTGAGTGTGTGGCTGGCTGAGGGGCCTCCCTGTGTAACCGTAACTCTCGGGGCCTTCTTGCGAAGAAGCGAGTAACGTTAGCACAAGCTTCTCCTCAACCCCCAAAATTTCGGCCCAGCCCAAATCTTCAGTCAAGCACTCTTTGGTCATTCCCCTTTCAGATTATGGCAAAGACAAGGCAACATGGTGATGAGAACAATGGCTGCTACATCTGCGAGAGCGGGCTATTCATCTTTGACTGGGGCTGGCGCACGCCTGGCGAAGACCAATCGCGTCAGCTCAGCCGGACTCTATCAGCCCAGCTTTTCCACCAAGATTGCGAAAATTGCAACGCTGAGGCCATTACAAGCAAAGATTCTGACCTCTGCGCCTTCTGTCAACACCTGCGCCTCCGACACTTGCTCCGCTGTGTGAGCCCAGACGAGCCGCCAGTGGATGGGACGTTTGTGAAGTTCTGCCGGGTCGAGGATATCCCGGAGCGAGCGCCTTTCTGCTTATTCTGCCGCCTGGTTGTGCGCACAGCCCTCCCGTATCGGTATTTTTCTGGAATCTCAAGCTCCGCGGACTTCAGTGACGGGATCGTCGCCATCTCGGTTGATAGAGAGCTTCTCCGGACAAGGGTAGAATATCCTGTTGGTTGGGGACATGGAAGAACGATTTACTTCGACGATGAACTGTCGGAGACGAAGCAGCCTTGGAAGACGGTGGAGGAAAGTCCCTCAGATTCACCTTGGGTCGGTGCTATTCGACCTCCGCAAGCTAAGGGACTGGTTGGGAGCCATGTGAACTGGAGTCTCGGGTTGCGCTGGCTGGAAGACTGTCGCGAGAACCACAAAGAGTGCACCCGCGAGAGAGCTGGCAGTCCCCCGGTTGGTTTCCGGCTCATCGACGTCAACAGGCGGTGTGTCGTGGAAACACAGGCAAATTGCCAATTTGTCGCCCTTAGCTACGTTTGGGGCCGGCATCCCGACCCGACCAAGCTTTTTGCCACCAGGTCGAACAGGGAGAGACTGAAGATCGATGGCTCCCTTTCAGTTCTTGATTTGCCCAAGACGGTCGAAGACGCAATCGAAGCCTGCAGACAGCTCGGCGAAGACTACCTCTGGATCGACCGTTTCTGCATAATCCAAGACGACTTCGAGGACAAGGGTCATCAGATCCGCGCTATGGCTGCCATTTATTCCCTGGCCAAGTTCGCCCTCATCATCACCGACGGCGACAGCGACAGCGGCATTGCAGGTATCAGCCGCGAGAGGACGCAGACCCAGATGCGCGAGCAGATATCCGGCTTCGCCTTCATCAGCGAGCCGGCCGAGTGGCGCGAGATCATCGGTGGTGGGTCTGTCTGGTCAACACGCGGGTGGACATACCAAGAAGCCATCCTCCCTCATAGGAAGCTCTACTTCAGCGAGTCCCAGGCCTTCTTTGAGTGCGCCACTCACGTCGCCGACGAGCGTGGCGCGGTCCAACAGGCCATGTACTCACCTCACGGACTCAACGGGCAGCCGTGGCACAATCTCTACTACACCTTCTACACGCACCTAGCGCTCTACCGTGGAAGGTCGCTCACAAACCCTGACGATGTGTACAACGCCATCGATGGCGTCGCCAGTGCTCTGTACGGCGACTTTCAATCTTTGCTATCAGGACTCCCACGACAGGAATTTGACGAGGCCTTGCTGTGGTGTTTAGATGGACACACTGATTCAACACTCCAAGGCGCCGCTTTCAACGGGTCGATTCCTAGCTGGTCATGGTCGTCGACAGACAGAGAGATCGTCTTGCTGAACGACGCAAACCGGCGGAGGATTGACTATTGTGACACTCTCACTGCATGGAGCCGTGTTAGCCAAGACGGAAAGTCCCTCGAGAGCGTGAGAACAATGCCCGGAGGGAAGCCGCTCAGCCACTTCCAAGAGAACTAGGATAGTTGTGGCTGCTGCCGCAACAAGTTTGACGCCAAAAAAGACGCCGAGAGACTCCTCTTCTCCGTCCTGGCGTGGAGTCAAGGGTGCATCAACCGCCCATGCCCCTTCGCTCAACCCCATGAAACTACCTTCGCCGCGACGCGAGCCGGGATCCGCGCTCGATGGTCCTGCCACCACCGGTACTGGCTAGAAGCACTGCAAGACGTCGCCACATCCCCCACCGAGACCAATGTCCCCCCGTCTCC
>Ga0247770_1001722_pt1 | contig 15474 bp, 24 predicted proteins | sample UWRJL136409B6_FD_179943 | JGI IMG/M metagenome (GOLD analysis project Ga0247770, IMG submission 179943) | Plant litter microbial communities from Arlington Agricultural Research Station in Wisconsin, United States - UWRJ-L136-409B-6 | ecosystem: Environmental > Terrestrial > Plant litter >... | reverse complement strand
AGTCGGCCATGCTCGGCCGGTGGATGCCGGGCGACTTGGGCGGGGGGCTGAGCCCGTCGAGCACGGAGCTCTGGCTCCGCGACAGGGAGACGATGGTCGTCTGGGGAGAGCTGTCCAGGTAATCGGAGTTGGAGATGGGACCTTTGCTGCTCGATGCCCACTCCTCGGGGGGCCGCCTAGATGGACACGAACGCTCAGGGTTAGTCGACGTCGCGATCAAGGTTGCCACAAGAGGAGGGTGTTGAACTACCAGAGCGAACGCCAGCGCTCGCCATTGCTTCCCTTCTGGCTCTCGGCCATCTCCAGCGTTTGTGGTCGTGACGGGCAGCCTTCGCTCTCGTAGCCCGAGCTGGGGCAATGATATCGAGAGGATGAACGTGACAAGGTGGGAGGGCAACTGGCGGTCGGGGAATTTAACGATGGAAATCGCACCTGCCCCGAGGCCGTGAACAGCGATGACGCTGGCAATTCGTGCCTCAGGGCCAGGCCCCTTTCCTCGGGCATTTCCACGGTGGACTCGGTGCTGATCCACACTCCTGAGCCCGAACCAGGGCCTAGCCCGGAGCCGCTGCTAGACTTTGCCTGCCAGCGCTGTTGATGGTGGGTAGAACTCAAAGTCCGAGACGTCTTGCCTTTGCCCCAGCGAAAGACCGACGGGTTCGGCACGCCGTGGGAGCTTTTCACCGATCTGCTCCTGCCTGTCGGTGGTGCCTCTCGGGTCGATGCGGGTTCTGGGGGCGGCGGCTTGAAGAAGGGTGCCCTGTCGTCGGTTGACTCGGTTCTCGAGCCCACCTCTGTCACCGGCGCCCATGATAGTTCCGAACTGAACATCTTTGTTCAGAATGCGGCGGTGGTGGAAGCGGTGGAAGCGGTTATGGTGTTGGCGGTGGTGCAAAGATTCGGGATCCTGCGCTGGGTGGTGATGGGCCATTTGGCCCGCCTTTCTTTGGTCTCCCGGGCCGCAGACGAGATGCATGGTATGATCTCGGCATTAGGGCGTCTGGGCTCAGATCTCTGTCATCTCCATTCGCCCACTTACGGCATCAACAGCTGTCACCTGTGAGCGGCACGTCTGCCACAAAGACGCCACGCCCCACGGCGGTGTCGATAGGTTTTCGGCTCCTGATGGCCCAGACAGGGGTTGCCCAGTCGGGGCCAATGCTGTGGAGATGGCGCTACCCGAACAGCTGGGTGGTCCGGGGCCGAGAGGACGGCCAGCGATTTGCGGCCGTCTCGCCGCTAGCGGCCACCGTCTGCGCGTCCCCCTCCCGGGCGCGGTCTGAGCGGGCCTGGCCTGAGCGCACCTGGCTCAGCTGGACCTAGCAGCGTCCAGACCACCTAGAGGCCAAAACCACCGACCCCGCCATCGGCCCATGGCAGCAGCTGGGCTGAACGCCCCCAAATTGTCAAACCCCCGCTAACCCAGGACAGAACAGCGGCAGAGCCATCTGCATCTCGAAGCCCTTAGGTAAGCATCTTGCTCACGCCTGGCACACCATTCCTCTCAAGGCTCATCTGTCCCTCTCCTCCCTTTTTCTCTCCTTGATCCCGCCCCTGGCTGCTCTCTCGTGTGTTGTCCTGTTCGTTCGAGAGCGATGTGTTGGATTGTCTGGGAACCACAGCCCTGACTCTATACTCTAGACGCTGAGGGCGCGGGAGGACTGACATGATGTACCTCGACGACCTCATCAGCAAGGTCAATGAAAGCTTTGCCCGATCCAGCATTGGGAGGCTGTTCAGGCTCGAAGGTTCTGGCCATGTATGTTTCCCCCCCTCCCCCTCCCCCCCGAGATTGGTATTGCTTCCATGTTGACCCTCCTCGGCAGGAAAAAGCGTTACCGAACACTCGGTTTTCAACCGAGATCAGGGCCGGCCTGACAACCTTCTTCACCATGGCCTACATCATCTCGGTCAACGCCGTCATTCTCAAGGATAGCGGCGGGACTTGCGTGTGCACCGACACGACTGATATCACCTGCCTCAAGGATCCGGCGTACAATGCGTGTCTACTTGGTGCGTATTGCAGCTCCTCGCTGAGCAAGTTGTTTTATTGGGGACGCCGCCTAACCTGGGTGCAGACATCCAGCGCGAATTGATCACAGGAACTGCCGCCCTCGCCGGATTCGCAACGACGTTGTTTGGCCTCTTCACCAATATGCCTGTGGCGCTCGCGTAAGCCCAGCCCGGCCTCGTGAATGCGTGATCCACAAACTGACTTGTCCTTAGTCCCGGCATGGGTCTGAACGCTTACTTTGCTTACCAAGTAGTTGGCTTCCACGGAACGGGCATCATCCCCTATCGTCTTGCTTTGACGGCAGTATTTGTCGAAGGGTGGATCTTCATGGCCCTGTCTCTCCTAGGCATGCGCCAGTGGTTGGTGCGACTGCTCCCTTCCTCGCTCAAGATCGCAAGTGCCTGTGGAATCGGCCTCTTCCTCGCCGTCATCGGACTGTCGTACCCGGCGGGGATCGGTGCCGTGACCGGTTCTTACCCCGCCCCCCTAGAGCTTGGCGGCTGTCCCCCAGAGTACTTGGATGAGGCTGGACGGTGCATCAGTCACAAGATGAGCAATCCGGCCCTGTGGATCGGCCTCGGCCTCGGCGGGATGCTCACTGTGCTGCTAATGGCGTACAAGGTCAAGAGCGCCATGATCATCGGCATCATGCTCGTGTCAATTATTTCCTGGCCGTGAGTACCTTCCCCTATGCATCACATCCAAAAGAGAATCTCTCTTGGCATGGCTAACTTGAGCACAGCCGCACCACATCCTTCACCTTCTTCCCCTATGATGATCAGGGGCAGTCAAGGTTCGACTTTTTCAAAAAGGTCGTCGGCTTCTACCCCATCGACAGGCTCCTGAGGGCCAACGACTGGGACGTGGGTTCCAACCCGGCCCAGTTCGCCCTAGCCCTCTTCACCTTCCTGTACGTCGACATCCTCGACTGCACGGCAACCCTGTACAGCATGGCCCGGTTCGCCGGCGTCGCCGACCCCGCCAGGGGCGACTTTCCCCGGTCCACCATCGCCTACTGCACCGACGCCCTAAGCATCTCCGTCGGCAGTCTGCTCGGCCTGTCTCCGGTGACGGTATTTATCGAGTCGGGCTCGGGAGTCGCCGAGGGAGGCCGAACCGGCCTCACCGCCGTTACCACCGGCCTCTGCTTCATCATCTCCATCTTCTTTGCGCCCATCTTTGCCTCCATCCCGCCGTGGGCCACCGGGTGCACCCTAATTTTGGTAAGAGCAGTCTAATGATATCCCCCTTCCTCCTGACTGCGGCGGATCGTCTGACAACTACACAGATCGGGTGCATGATGATGCGTCAGGTGGTAGCCATCAACTGGAAATATATCGGGGACGCCGTGCCCGCATTTGTGACGCTCATGTTTATCCCATTCAGCTACTCGATCGCCTACGGTCTTATCGCGTAAGTTGTCTTTCCCCCCCTCCCTTCCCTCCCCCCCTCTCTCTCTTGACAGCTCTCTAATAACGAGGTCTCCCTCAGCGGTATTCTCACCTACGTCATCATCAACGGTCCCATATTTGTGATTCGAAAAATTTCTAGGGATAACTGTCTTCCAGAGAACTTTGACAAGCGGGAGCAGTGGCATCCGTTTGTCGGGGAAACGGGCTTCTTCCGGCCTCTCCGCTCGTTCGCTGAGTTTTTTAACATCGACAAGGACACCGCTTCCACGACGGACACGGCCACCGAAAATTTCAATAAGGCCGACGAGGATGGTGTGACTCTTCCGTCGCACCTGAGCTGAGAAAGGTTGATATCGGACGAGCATCGCTCGGAGTGCGTGCGCTTGGAAAGAGGTATTTGAAGTCGCCGTAGAATTGCCTGTATGTTGCATTAGTTGTTGGTGAACCACTGGCTGGGAGAGGTCGGATTTGCATTTTCCGCCAATCCTCTGTAACTGCTTGAGATTCGTAGTGTCGATTTTAGGGTAGCGTACATGTTGTTTCCGCCATAAGTGCCTATGGTTTTCATAGTCCCAATATTGCAAAGAGTAGGCGATGGAAATGGCCTCCACACGCTTAGCAATCGGCGTCCTCCCACGGGCACATGAGTGAAGAGCCAGCTTAATATCAACAGGCTGCAACCCTACCCGGCAGACGCACCCGTTATTTCAAACACACCCCGAGGCCTGCCCCGCGTTTGCCACGTTTCCCCTACGGCAAGAAAGCGCCAGGATCGGGGCCCGCAAGCTGAGAGAACAACCCTCCGGGCGAGGGCCGGGGGGGCGGGGGTGCTGGAGAAGCCGTCGCAGCGCCGCGCGGTGGAGGTGCAGCGTCGCCATGCCGGTGCAGATGCGCGCGAGCAGGGCGTCGATGCTGCCGTCGCTGCTGCCGCGAGCCGGGAGAGGGCGGTGGTCAGGGTTGTCAGGGCGGCGTCGATCTCGGCGTGGCGGCGCCAGGAGGGGCTGCCGTCAAGGGCGGTGGGAGTCTCGTCCGGGCGGGCGGGGGTGGTGGTGGGCGCCGTGGTCGAGGGTGTGCAAGAGCTCCCCGGCGGCGAGGATGCGGATCGCAAAAGGGGACAGCCGGCCGCCGAGCCGGAGCTGGTCGAGGCCGCCCGCGAACGGGGTTGGGGGGACGCAAAAGGCGCCCTCGGTGCCGGGCAGGTGGGTGCGGATGTGCGTCTCGTCGACGAGCGACGGCCAGCCTGTGGTGGACGCGAGGTAGCGGTCGGCGAGGAAGACGACCCACTAGGACTGGCGGCGCTCCTCGGCCTCGGTGCGGCTGCGGGGCGGGGGCAGCACGGGCTGGCGCGCGCCGCGTCGTCGGCGTCGAGCTGGTGCAGGCCGATCATCTGGGCGATGCGCACGGCGCAGGCATCACACTCGCGTTAACGATCCGCAAGCCGCGGACGCTGTACACCTTCAGGTCCGGCCCGGCGCAGCCACCCAGCCGCTCCGGCATTATAGCGCACGTGTATGACGGATGTGCCAGAGACAGCTGGAAGATGGCATTGTTTGTCGTAAACTCGCCCAAAATTTCGTCGTCTGTCTAAAACTGCGAGCTAAGGATAAGCTTAGACAGAATAAAGGTACTAGCTTAGGATTTTGCTAGAAGGCGCGCACTTACTGGATAATTGTGGCGATGTTCTTACTGTCTATTAAGTTCATAAATATATGGAAAGACATGATACGTAGCTTATTTGGATCTGCTAGGTTAAGCGTGACAGTACTGTGTAATAATAGCTGTTAATTTCTAGCCCCTGCTACCCTGTAGGCAACTGCTAGAAGCAGTTGCCCTCCATTACTGCGTACCCTGCAGTTACGGCTTGCACTGCAAAGCCGAACCTTCTAGAAGGTTCCAGGGCCCACAGGACCCCTGTTGAGCCTCCTAAAGCCTATAATAGGCCCTGAACTCTCCTGTATATAGTCTTCTCTAAGCAAGGAACTTTATTCTTTTTCCAGTCATTATACAAGGCACTGCCTTCCGGATCTTCTTGTTTCCAGCGTTAATATTCGCCGTGACACCCTTATTTACAGTAGCACCGCTCTGTGACTCAGGCCTTTCGTTTGCTTCCTAGTAGGACCAGTACGCACTTCTTCCTCTGAGCCACAGCCGCTGTACTACAGCCCTGTGGGTTCCTGAAGTTTAACAGTACCTTTTAACTATTATAATTAGCTCTACTTCTACAAGAATAATTTATACTATTAACTACAGAGCCACTACTTACAATAGTTATAATAGTTACTAAGTATATTAAATTATTAAATTTCTTATTAGGAGCTGATAAGACGAAGATTAGTATGCTTATATTAAGTAGATTCCCGTAGTACAGAATAATAGCTTAAAGCTTATTATTAAAGTCTTCTCACTTCATTACTAGCACAGACGCTTTTATTATCAATTCAACCGTGCATTAGGTGTTGAGTTTAGAGCTTAATATACTATAGCGATCTTTAGTTAACTGATTAGTAACGACTAGCTTAGCGATGCCTGCACTGACGATGATGTAATCGTATATGCTATTATTATGAGAAGGCTGGTTATGCCTGGCGGAGTCGGATGCAGCTAAGATGCTAGGAAAGAAGCCTGCTAGATAAATAGCCGCCACAGACCTCGTCCACATGATTGGCGGTCTTTTGGAGTTTTACCATATATTGTCGAGACCGCGCAGCAGAAACTGCTGATGGCTCTGGCGACTGGGATGGGCGAGACTTAAGGTTTTATGCTCACAACTTCAAGGCCTTGATGGCATCCCGCGCTAAGCCTAATATGAATCTTGCCCAGCCCATCAATACATATATGTGTTCAATACAGACCAGAATCGTGGTTGTCATATAAATCCGCATCAAGCAAAGCTCTGGCTGATAAAGCGGTTCGATGGTGCGGGGCAGCTTCTGCTTGCCACCCAGCACCTGATTCAGCTCGATGCTGGTCTCAAGTCCGAGCCACTCACCAATCATAGTCCAGAGGAGCGCGCGAGGGTTACCTCTGATGAAATGAACGCTCTAGTAGGTACACTCGCCCGCATTTGCTAAAGATTAAACCTCTTTTTCTCATAGTGAGGAACTTGCCTTAGTTTCTCAACGCAAGCAATTGTGGTTCCTGCCGGTCCGCGCACGCTGGCTCAATTAGCCCAGGCAGACAGTAAGGCAGCTGGGACACGAGCCCGCCACCTAGGCAGAAATCGAGCCAGCTCGCCCAAACGCGCCCCGCGGGTTACCATCCTGTGCAACTCTTCACCGTCAGCATTCTGACAGGGCAAGATACCTCGTTGCGAACGACGGGGAATGCCGGGTTGTGTTGTGTGTGAAAAAGTGGAAGCTTGGCTGTCCGGCCAACCCCCAGATAAATGCAGAGAGATGTGATTGACGGTGGTGAATGGTTTTGGATTTTCCTCGGCTGGAGAAACCCCCAGGTCCGATCCCGGTTCCCCATCTTTCCCTACAATGTAGTGTCGGGCAGATCTGTGTGGTCTGGGACAGGTGGGATGTTTCCGAAAAAGGAATGCGGGGCCAACGTCAACCCCACACCACACCGAACTCAGCCCAAGATTCAATCATCAACTGTCGGCGACATTCAGGCCACGCCACCCCCTATCAACTCATGCTCTTGCGGCAACAATCGAATGGCATGCATAGACCCTGCCAATTCTGACACGACTTTGAGCGGAGGTATACGCACCTCTTGCCGATGCACATTGGCAGCAACACCCCTGCCATAACCATAGCCGCGTGAAGCGTGACGAACGTTTCATTCCGACTAGTTTGTCGGAGACTTTCAGAATGCATGACCCGGCCACGGCCCGGCGTCGCGTTTAGCGGAGACGCGAATGTGGGAGCCTGCCACTTCCCACAAGGAGCCATCAGTGCCTCACGGGCAGTTTTCAAGCGCGAGATGCCGTAAGGTAAGCCCGTTGGGCTGCTTCGGACGGGCTGGACCGCAGTGTGTTCCGAATGCCGAAATTTGTCAGCGGTGACGGAGATACGGGAGATAGGCTGGGGCACGGTCTGCACTGTCTGGTACAATCCTACCCTCCCTTTTACAATGGTGTCCCGCCAAGGTATAAGTAAACAAATCCACCACCACTACCATTGCCACCACCATTCTGCTCGACAAAACGCAAACACACAGCAAGCAACCCCAGACCAGAAGAAGAAAAAAAACTTTTTTTTCTCCAACCATCAATCACCATGGCCTCCGTCATCATCTTCGGCCCCACCGGCCACGTCGGCTCAGCCGTCGCCCTGGCCGCCCACTCCTTCGGCGCTTCTAAAGTCGCCCTCGCCATGCGGGACCCCACCAAATCCATCCCCGGCCTCACCGCGGCTGCGGAAGCCGCCAAGCCGTTCCAGCGGGTGCAAGCCGACCTCTCGGACCCGGCCAGCGTGTCCGCCGCCGTCCGCGCCTCCGGCGCCACCCGCGCCTTCATCTACCACCAGCACGGCTCACCAGACCACATGCGCAGCGCCATAGAAGCCTTGCACGCATCCGGCGTGCAGTTCATCGTCTACCTCTCCACCGGCACCCTGCCCCGCGGCACCGACCTAGCAGCGGCGTCGCCGGCCGTCAACCCCATCGCGTGGTCGCACGCGCAGGTCGAACTTACCCTCCACGCCGTGTACGGACCGAAAGGGTTCGTGGCCGTGCGCCCGGCCTTCTTCGCCACCAACGCCATCTCATGGTGGGGCCGCGCGCTGCCAACCGGCCGGGTAGGCGTGGTCGCGCCCGACATGGAGTTCGACTGGATCACGCAGGACGACATGGGCCGCGTGGCCGCGGCGCTGCTGGGGGCCGGGAAGGTGCAGGAGGGGGACGAGGAGGCCGTGTTCATGGTTGGCCCGCAGAAGACGACGCTGCGGGAGGCGGCCGTGGCCATCGGCCGCGCGGCGTTCCCCGGCCGCCCGGACGTCGTGGTCGAGGAGATCAGCGCCGAGGAGGAGGCGACGCGGCACGTGGCGAACGGCATGCCGCCGCCCATCGCAAAGCACCTCGCCGAGACGTTCGTCAAGCTCAAGAACGCGCGCGCCAACGGCATCGAGTGGATGCCCGAGGGTGACGCCTGGGACGCGGCCGTGGCGACGGTGAAGAGGTACACGGGCGCGCCCGGCATGACGCTGGCGGAGTGGATCGAGAAGTACAAGGGGGAGTTCTACGCTTGATGGAAGCGGCGGCAGCGAGATGGAGAGGTGGCTACCTGTGGGGGGATGTTACATAAATGGCATGCTGGAATTTATTTTATAATCTATCACTCTCTGGACCTTAATATCTCAAGCCCTCTCTCACTTTTGCACACTAAGGAGCCCAAGGCGGAAATAGGCCGTAGATGTAGGGATGAAAGGATGATGGCTTACTCGTCGTTAATTGTAATGGGGTTACAACTAGTCTGGTGTTCTGGCGTAGCGGAACTCACTGAACTAAAAGCGGATTCCACATTACCATAGCGGACTTCTCCTTCTCTTCTTCTTTATGGATCGTTTAATTGTCCTATAACTAAAGTCCGAGCTATCTCGTTTAAAACCGTCATACCGAGGGTACTTTTACGAATACTTTTTTCACGGCACACGACGATTTATTACGGAGGGAAACGAACTGCATTTGAACAGGAGATTTTCACCATCGATGAAACCGCCTGACGTCCATCCGTCACAGGCCGCGATCGACAACAAATACACGGGACGTCACCTAGGCATCGCCTTAGCGTGCGTTGTAAAACGACAAAAGTGCACAACTGCCACAGTCAACCGGTTGGCATATTTTTAGCTATGAAGGTAAATTACATTCTTGGAGCGTCAGCAGCTCCCGTGTCATTTTTTTCGGTCGCCGTTGGAGCCCCCTGGGTGGGCAACGCGAAGGATGGCGTAGATGGATACGAACCGGAACCACGGCACGGGTAATTCCCCCGACCAATGTTGTTCAATCCCTCACTTTAGTTAATCCATTCCGACGCCAGCGTTCTCAGCCGTCGGCGACGATTCAGCGCCACCCCACCTCCACCTGCTGCGAATGAGACAACCCTCACCTGGTACACGGCGTGGCCAACTTCGGGTCCCTCGACACGCTGCTCCCGAGGCATCACAACCGTCATGATGCTCTGAAAACGCCTCCCTGCAGGGACGCAGTTTAGAATATTCTCCTACGGGCCACGGGTTCGGATGCACGCAAAGTAAATGCGCTCTGTATCCTTCGCCTTTCCAGCGCCTCGTAAAAGACACCTGGCATGGTTAGGTCCCTGGTGTTGATGCTCAGATACCGCGTGCAGAGCGATCTGAGGTTGCGAACATGGCGTGGCCGGTCGTTCGGCGCGCACACAAGCTCGACTGAAAGCATGTTGATGCGCGGGGTGATATCGCCTTCAAACAGAGGGTCAAACGGCATCTCCCGGAAGGCGAAGACGCCGCCGAAGTCGCAGAAGACTGCGACCGTGAAGGGCGCCATCTCCAAGGACGTTGAGCGATCGGTCTGAGTGCTCGGACCAGCCGAGAATGCTGACTACCAGAGGGGGGACCTCGGATTCCTGCAGCCTGTTACCGAAGAGGGAGGAGAGGGTGGGGAACCGTATCGTTCCAAGTAGATGGGTAGTGCTCAAGTATCTAGGTAGTCTTAGGATGAAAATCTTTAACACTCGAGGTAATGTGCTACTCTCTTTCGGCGCAGGACGGGGGAGGGGGGATCTCGGTGTGTTTCCCATACTGCGGCTGTGGGAAGCATCCCTTTTTCATTGGAGACATGGCTCTGTGAGACAGCTGATTTGTGGGTCAATTATATTTGCTGTTAACGTAGAGTCGTCGATTTTGTGGTCAGTTCTGCTTCTCCTCAGTTATAGTCAGTACCTCCAATGCTGGCATAAATGAATCTAAGACCGCACAATTTGCATAATTCCCACTTAGCCCACTTCAGCGCAGTTTGCAGACATGTCTCAGTTCCTCCAACCCGCTGAACGAATCGTTCCAAGTGCATGCAGGCCGTCACCTCGCCAAAACGAAGAAGTGGAGGAAGTGGAGGCCAACCAGCCAAAGAGAACTAGCCAGATCGCCATGCAGGCCGTCACCTCGCCAAAAAAGAAGAAGTGGAGGAAGTGGAGGACATTCAACCAAAGAGAACTAGCCAGGTCGTTATGCAGGACTTTCAGGTTGCGATCTTGTGGCGAGGGCTCGTTCTGGATCTAGGCAATTTGTTCAACTTGTGTTCAGCCAACAGGCGCCCGCAGGCCCTACTATTCAATCTCACTCTGACAGGTAATCAAGGCAGGTTGCTGGCGGCTTTCCCTTGCGATAATGTTTGGTGCTGGCCGTGCAGCAACGGCTAGTGCGGGAGGTAATGTAGCCACTTGGTCACTTGGATCGTCACTCACGTTCCTGCGTGTAGACAAGATATTTGCTTTGCTTGCTGCTTATATAGGTAGTAACTCCAACTGAATTTTCCAGCACTGTCCCATTTCATCCTCTGGTATTACCTCCATGCTTCCGGCAGACTTCCATCCCCGGGCCGCTACCTCCAACATATCATCACGACACCACCCTTCAAGTTCGCCACCACCACCGCACTGGGGCCCCAGTAACGAACATGGCAGACCAATACCACCTCTTCAAAACAACCCAAGAAATCGATACCTTCCAGAGCCTCCATAGGCTCATCAAAGTCGACGCAACCCCCACCAACGCAGCCATGCAACCCGGCTGGCCCCAAGGCCTATGGATCTTCCTCCTCAGCATCGGCATCGTCGTCTGGAGCTACCGACCCTGGGGCGTGAGGCCGCCGCCAGCCCTCCAATGCTTGCTGAACCTGCTCCCCGGTGTGTTCTTTGATCTCTTCCTACCCGTCGTGCTAGCCATTTGGTGGCTCATTGGATTCATCACCGCGGAGCTTCGGTACTCGACTGGCGGGTGGATCTCGGCCAATCTCACCAACACGGGCGGGATTATCGCCACGGCGATGGCCTGGGCGATTTCGGAGGACTCGATGCTCATTTCCTTTGGGCTTGTGGCACTCGGGGTGGTTGAGTTTATTGGGACTTTGGTCATTGTGATTCAGAGGTGCAAGACTTCTTCAGGATTTGGGATCATCGCTTATAACATCACGGATATGCATGGCTGCGTCCCCGGGAGTGTCGAGTATTTGCAGAGGGGGGCAAGGTCGCCTATTTTCAGGTATCTACAGCTCGGCGAAACGCTCTTATCCTTGGTTATTGTTGTCATCGTGTACATGAAGTTCGATTCGGCCTACGACTTCCGCGGCCCAATACATTTGCGACGCCGTCTAAAGGAGATCGAAAGATCTAGTCGGGCTGAGGAAACGCCTCGGGTAACACTCCAAGTCCGCCCCGTCAAGCAACTCCAACCTCCCAGCGCGGCAGCCACCCCAACTGACACCATCGACGTGGAGCGGGGTACTCCTGATTCCCTCACAAGACAACCCAACACCGCAACTAAGACCGGGGCCGAGGATGAGAAACGCGAAGCTAGCCCTCACCCTTCCGTTAGCTTCCGGCCCACGGCCAGGGGCGGCGGCGTGTCCCCAATCTGTGTCCTGCCGTTCATACTTCTTAGTGCATTCGGTCAAATATTCTCCACCCTGCTCGGCGCGGTGAGGAAGATTCCGGCCCGACGGCTTGGAGCTGGGAGCATCATTGTTTGTCTTCCGGGGCTGATCTACACTTCTGCCATTTCCACGCATGGTATGCCTGTGGTGGTGTCGGGGAATTGTATGCTAGTGGAGACGAGCCCGAGATTTGGGTTTTACGATGCGAGGATTGAGACTTGGTGGGTGGTTATTGTTGGTTTTGTTGGGGCTTAGTTCAACTTATCAGGTCTTTTCGCGGTTCTTCATTCCGTCTGGAGTTCATACGTTCCAGGCATTTTGGTCGGCGTCCGTGACAAGATGCCCATGGAACCCAACAGGCGCACAAAAAGGAGAGGATGGTGAGGACAACCCCTGAAACGAACAAAGAACTTACATTCTCTTTCCCGTGATTGCTTCTGGGACAAGCGAGTTGTCGTCATGGCCTTCTTGTGCCTTGCCCTCTGAGCAAAGCACGGATGCTATCCAGAAAACCGCCCGCCTAGTAGATAGTGACGTTATTATTGCCACTAATGTCGAGAGCTTCGAGGAGCTCAATAGGCCACTGAGGGCACGGCATGGATCGAGATTCCGGCGTGGCTCCGGCTCTCCACAGATCTATCTCCTGAACATCGCCGTCAACCGCGAGCCAAGCTCCGCTCAGTTTCTTCAGCGCCTGGAAAAAATCCAGCATGAAGATTTGATCCCACCAATACCCCGAAAATTTAACATTTATGGCACTGCATATGATGATGATGTGGGGGCGGGAAATAGGGGCGTTTTTCTGGAAGTGGGGTAGAGGTTCGATGAGGCTTTTGGTGTTTGGTTCTGTAGGAGGATCGATTGAGCTTTCGTAGGTATGCTGGGATATCTTGGTGTTGTGTTGGAAAAGGGCTGTTGTGACATACGCAACAATTGAGTAGTATCTTGTGGTATTGCTATGGTGAAGAAACTACATCTCTGAGTGGAAAACTCTGGGCCAACTACTAGGAAAATCTGGTGGGCTGAGCCCGGACGAGCCCCACATGCCGCGCAGTGAATGGCACAGTGAATGGCAGTGGGGTCTCTCACAGCTGTCCGACATCGCCGCTGAGTGCGAGGTTCAAGACAGACTTGGCGCGGTCGAACGGAAGGCTCAGGCTCAGCGCGATTCAAGTAGCCCCCGACTGTCTGACCAAACAACCACTGTTATTTTTGCAATGGTGTTGCCACCGAATCTGAGGGGCGTTTTCCTAGCAGTCAGCCCACATCGCCACAATTATCGTGTTGGCTTGATGCTACCGGAGACATTTCTCTTCCTTGCCAAAGTTGCTGCGTGCATCCCACGATGAAGACCACCAGACGCCGTTGTGCTGAGGTAAGTCCCTCCGGGCTATCCACCAAGGCCACAAGAAACGAGACATACACGTGGACTGGAGATCCGTTTGATGCCGAAAGCCGAGTAATCCTTCACCAGTGGCGACGATCACGGCGAACCCTTGGCCAAACTCACAGTTGACATGCCGGGGGAGAAGGTAACATATATTGTTGTATCCTTCGAGGGGTCGTTGTCTTCCCACTCGGCAAGGCCCTGATCTTCTCGCGAACAGTACAGGCTGTTCGCCGCCGAGAATATACAACAGCCCCCTGTTGAACTAGGACTCAGTAGCGCACATGCCAAGAAGTACTGTATGAAGCCCTGGTTAGTTGACTATCCGTAAATAGTGTAGATTAGCGAGTGCCGAGGATATACAAGATCACCATCAGCTTCTGCTCGGTAGTCTGATACTGCGTGCCGCGAAGGCCCTCGTTGATCTCCAACCACCGCACGAGGGCTTTGAAGGTCGCCTTGCCCATACGAAACAGATCTCTGAATTGCTTCTCCGAGCCGAATTGAAGACGAGCGGCAATACGGCGCGCCCCACGAGGCCCTTGGGGATGGATAACCTCACAGACCGCAGGCCGTCTCCGGGGCTCACGCTCCGCCGCAGCGTTGTTGGTAATCGTCCCCAGGAATGTGTGGGCAGCTAGACCAGCCGCGAGGATAAAAAGAGTGGCCATAGCCAGAAAGATTAATGGGAATCCTGTTCTCTAGGAAAACTACATACAATCGCGATTGCCAGCGAACTCGGCCAACAGATCTTGGCACGGCCGTTCGCGCGCGAACAGAGCTTTCAGAGCATTCGGAACACTGGCAGTATTCGCGAACAGCGCCCCGTTTTTCACACCCTTTGCGGTTAGCCGTGGCCTGCATTAGCGTGGTACCTGCCGTTGCAGGGGGTGAAGGCGAACAGGCTGTTCACCCGGATTTTCCAATGAAATTGGTACCAGAAACGGGAAAGCGTCCCTGAAAAAATGCTCCTTGGCATCCCTGGGTCCACCGCTGTTGGCGAACAGCCTGTTCTGTTCGCGAGAAGATCAGAGCCCAAGCATCAAGCCACCCTCTCAATCCTCCACTCCAAATTCGCCCGCTCGTAACTGGTCCCCGTAAGAGTCGCCACAAACGAATAGTTGGCCGACGGCACATCAGCAGGGACAACAATCCTCGCCGTCGTCGCCCCGTCAGGAAGCTGCGTGAAAACCTTGTCGTCAACCCTTCGATACGACCAATGCAAGTCCCCCTCGTACTCCTCCGGCCGCACCATCCAGAGCACCTCGTCAACCCACCGCGTAGCGTTCTTCACGCTCATCGACACATCCAGCGTCTGACCCCCCGCAAACGTCACATCGTACAAGCTCACCGACCACACGGGAATATCAATCCTTTCCGCCGAGACGCGTTCCTCGCCCACTTCGAACTGCAGAGGCGGCGCGTCCTCCCACCACCAATGCTGGCCCCCGGCAGTCCTCGGCCACCACTCGAAGTCCGGGACGTGCATTCCGTCGGGGTACGTGATGGTTTCCAGCACCAACGCCTGCGCAAACTCGTGCCGAAACAGCGCGATCACCTCCGCGTCGTTGGTTTTCCTGGGAAACACCTGGGTGTCGAAATGTCGCTCATCCTCGGACACGTCCGGCGCCGCAACCGCTTTGGTCACCATCCAGTTGTGAATCTTGGCGATGGACCACGGATGCGCGGCGCCCGTGTGCGCGAACATCCAGAAGAGCCAGTTGTGTCTTTCTGTGAGAATGCGTTCGTAGATGTTGATGATGTGATCGAAGTCGTCGGGTGCCCAGTCCGGGCCGGGGTCGACCATGGCGCGGGTGGCTGGGTACGCGATGCGCGCGAGGAAGGCAGCGATGCTGTTGCGCCACCAGAGGTAGGGGGGCGCGTTGGGGTGGTGGTAGGTCATGACGCATTCGTACATGGCGTCGACCATGTCCCGTCGTAGCTTTTCGAGCACGCGGGTGGGGGACTCGTCGATGGGGGAGCGGGTGTTTTGGAAATTGGTGGGGACGTAGGCGTAGAGGAAGCAGGGGCTTTCGAGGACGGCTTCGGGGGGTGCGTCTACGAGACCGAAGTCGTCGAAGTGCACA
>Ga0247770_1001719_pt1 | contig 15521 bp, 20 predicted proteins | sample UWRJL136409B6_FD_179943 | JGI IMG/M metagenome (GOLD analysis project Ga0247770, IMG submission 179943) | Plant litter microbial communities from Arlington Agricultural Research Station in Wisconsin, United States - UWRJ-L136-409B-6 | ecosystem: Environmental > Terrestrial > Plant litter >... | reverse complement strand
AATGAACAATTGAATACTAGCGGGAGGAACCAGAGTCCCTCACGGTGGTTGTGGGCACAACCATGACTATCTATACTAACTGACTAGGAGGTACTTCGTACCTTGCTCGTGGCACCGCAAGTGCTTGTTGTGCGAGCACTTTGCACCGCGCGAGCGCTTTGCTCGTGAGGTTTTTCCTGCTCGCGATGCGAGCACTCGGCATGCTGCGAGCAGCACCTCATTGGTCGTAGGGGCTTCGGGTCTTTGCACCCCTGGCCCAGTGCGCCCGGACGGTGTACACCGTCTTCCCGCACTGTTCCTTCTGTGGGGGATTCGTCGGGCCGCCCCGGCCCAAGTGACGGCCTGCAGGGTCGTCACACTTAGGCCTCCTCCAGGAGTGCCACTATTCCTAAACCTGTTAGTAACGGTTCTAGGGGCTCTGGAGCCTCCTCTTAAGGCGTTACTGGACGTGGGGACTGCTTAGCCACCACCTATAGCTGTTATCTGGCTCCCCTCTAACACTATACCTTCCTATTACAATAGGGTACGCTGGATTAAGGCCCTAACTGTTCCCCCTTGTACTCTGGAAGCCTTACAGCCCCCCCTGCCTCTTAAGGGTTAGCTTGTTACTATTATAATAGTATTACTAGTTAGTATTAAGGGTATTACAGCCTTAGCGGCAGTACTTAGTTACGGAGGAGGTTAAGTAGCTAGTATAACCACCTGGCTACTAGTAGGAATAGATTCTGTAAGTCTTAGTGTAGAAGGATTACTTGTAAAAGCGGTAAACCCTTAAGGCCTTCTTCTTATAACTGTAACACGGTTAAACTCTTAATATTAAAGGTATACGTTATTATCGTTAAGGCTTCTTATAAGCTATTAATATAGATTAAAGTCCTTATAAACGATAAATAGGGTTTTAAGTTATAATAGTGAAGGAGATCGTGACTGTAAAGTATACTGTACTAACTGGTAAATTTATAAGTATAGGGTTAAAAGTTAGGTTAAATAAGGTATACCTTAGTTAAAATAACTCCTTACATAATCCTCTATTATTTAATGATGTGATCTAGGCCCCTTTTAAAGATAGTTTAAGGTGTTTTTCCTAATTAAGATTAGTTAAAAAAGTTATAATAAAGGGTGTTATGTTCCTTAAGGGTTACTTTACGGATATGGCGCTTTATAACCTTGATTATATAGTATAACTGCCTTATAACTACTAAGACAGTACTATTACTGTTTATAATAAAGGACTTAAAGTATTGGTTTATGGATTTAATTAGAAAGGTAGTCTTTTAGCTAAAGTTAAGGTTATTATTAATATAATACCTAGCTTATTGCTTAATAATAGGAAATTAAGTATCCTTAAAATATTAAATAATCGCTATTTATTATAGAAAGAAATCCTTAAGCTTAGCTTATACTGTATTATAGTTATTTACAGTCTATATGTAAATAACTGCCTTTTAGAGCTTATAAATGTTAGCTATTAAGTACTTAATCATTATAGGTATAACATTAGGCTCTTTGTTAAAGGGACGGTTTTTATAATCGATTATAACCTTGTCTTACTAGTCTATAACCTAATTAAGATCCTCCTTTTGTTCTTCTTAATTATAAGGTAGTAAAGCACCTATTGTAAAGGCGACCTGTAATATAGTGGTTTTATTTCACTTACGTTTAATATTAAGGGTAGTATTCCTGTTAATGTAGAAGATATAAATTTAAGGCTTAGTAAGAGGATAAACCTCTGTAACTGTAGCTTTTATTACCTTATTATAATCTGTGATAGTTACACTTAAGGTTTTTATGTTAATACACCTATATGCTTTATCGACTTATTATATTAATTAATTAAATCCTTTTTACCTTTCGTTATTAATAAGGCTAAATTTATAAGAGAAGGCTATTTTAAGGTTATTTAAACTAATTACTTAAAAGAAAATAAGACTTTTATTATTAATTTTATAAGTATTATTATATATCTAAACGTAATACCCTTAAGCTTACTGTTATTTACATTACTTATAAGTTTAAAATAGGCCTTTTAACTTACATTTTAGATTATTAACAGATAAACCTATTACTTATTTTATAATATAAAAACACCCTTATTATTAAGCAGCTTTATAATTGTTTAAAAGGGGGTGTAGTTAGTAAAAGCTGCCTTACGAAGCTTATATTAATAGTTTTAAACTTACTACTTTATAAATAAAACTTTAGGGAATTAAACGTGTAAGCTTATACTAACTTTACAGTTAAAAATGCCTACGTGGTCTGTAAATTAAGTAATAAAGGCCTTATATTTAATTATAAGCTTAGGGTAAGAATTAAAACTATTACTGTTATAATACTTATAATGTTTATAATTAACTTTTATCTTAAAGGTTTATTTCTGGTTATTCTACTTAAGTGCTTTAATGTAAGCTTTTTAGGGGTAACTTAGTTTCGTCGTACTAGAAGCTTTTAAAAGCGCTTTAAAGGCGTGATCGTTACCTTATTAGTAGCTAAATAGAATAATACTGTAACCTAACTTATTAACCTTACTAAAAGCCTTTAAACGAACAATATTGAAGCTGGTGGAGGCTGTGAATTCGTGGAGGTCGCTTTCCAGGTCCTTAAGGGTATTGTAGGTTTCGGTAACAAGCTTATACGGCGATGCGGGGTTGGATAGAGCCTCTAGGGGCGACTTATCGTTAGTATTAACCTCTGGATCTGACTTAGGGTCGGTCGGTATCGCGTTATTATGCGCCAGGTTGTATTCGGCCATCTATACACTTAATTAGCCTGGTAAAAGGTGATTTGATTAATGGCCTACCCTCTGACGATTAAAACTACGATGCTGCAGACGAGGCAAGATGCGGTGGTTGGCGTTGGAATTGGCTGGTTTGTAACGGAGAGAATTCAATTCACGGTGCTAAGGATCGCTGGCCCTGGCCGGATGTGGAAAAGCACGGACCTTTTGCAGGCGTTAAGTGGGGCTATAGTACGAAAGGTCAGAATGCTATAGTATAAATAGACATTCTCTATGTAAAATGCGGTTGAGCTGAGTTTGCGGTGCCCCGCGCGGGTAAGAACTACCTAGGTATGAGTAGGAATGGCGAACGCGCATCGTTGGTGCCGGCTCTCCACATCTACTAACGGTTCCTCGAGCCTAGGATTTTCACCATCTGAGCACAGCTGATACGATGGGTCCTTGCCATGTCATTCCCCCATCCCATGACACACCTCTCAGAGCCACATTCCCGGAAAATTCAACCAAACAAAGGGTCTGAACTCAAAGCCCTGACCATACCATGGAGCATCCTTCTTCTGACCTCCCATCGCCCTTTTTGTTCCGTTCCTCCAGCCGGTCCACGCCTCAAGGCCCGTAGGAACAGATACCATCTCAGTGTCAAAAAAAGAAAAACGCCACCTTGGATTCCCCTTGATGCCGGGTGAAATAAAGCTGGGGTCCCTCCCTGATCTTCTCCACGTCGGGCAGCTGCTACGCATGGCCACCCACGTAGGCATCGTTGGCCTCACGCTTTATCGCGGCGATTTGCCGCAGGGCCTCTGCAAGTTCCTCGCACGCCTGGGCAGCAATGGCCTCGGCTTCCACGCGCTGCTGGCGCTCTTGGGCAACAGCTGCCTTGGTTTCCTCCTAGTCCTGTGGCATCAGCATCTTCCTTAAAGCGCCCACATCGTCCTCGGTGAAATCGAACAGGTCCGGGCTGTGGGTATATCGGGCGTGACGAAACATCGTTGCCAGCTCTTGGTAAGTGAGGGTAACTTGGGGGTTCCTGTGGGATCAGGTAAGTATCAAAGCCGGCTTAAAAGGACGAGTAAGAAGAGTACTAACCTGTGGATTCCGACTAGAGGGCGACAATAGTCCGGCGGTAAAATTGCGGTATCGAGAAAGTCCGAGAGGTTGAAGCCAACCTCGCCAACTGGCTGCTCCTCGATGCTGTCGCTGTGGATAATTTCCCGGCGCAATTCCCAATGGAAGTAGAGCTGGAGAGGCGGGGGTGGGCATTCGCGATCGCGATCGCGCCAAGCGGTGAGAAACTCGACAACCTTCTCGAACGAGGGGCTGTCTAGGGACGTCTGGGATTCAAAAAGGTTAGCAGGGAACATGGCGGAAAATAAAAACCAGAAAAAGAGGCGAGAACACGAGATACTGAGCCAACGTGGTCATCTGGCTGACCGAAGGGCATGGAGGAATTTGGCATCGCCACTTTTAAGGCCACCTGAGAGCAGGCAATTGCTGGGCAGTTAGTCGGTGTGTGGGAGAAGGAAAGGGATTCTTCTTGGATTGTGCAGGGGGAACTTACCTGTGGTCCTCTTCGGGTAATTGTCAGGTGATTGTTGTAAAGATTTCCTTCCGCACCGTCTGTCCCACGGTGTTGTTACTGTGATGGTGGTGGTGGTGTGTGTAGGAACGGTTTTGTGCAAAATCTTTGAGTTCTTTTGTGGGGTCTTTCAGAATGAGAACGTCTATTTGCACCATGATCTTCGTCTAATCGCACTATGAGGGACTGTGAAACTAAACATTATATGTGTGATAGAGTCCTTTCCTGCTTAAAATCAGCTCTATTGCAGTTGATAGTAGGCATTCTATGCATTGTAATAGGCCTTATTTACATTTTAATAAGCCTTATCTGCATCGGAAGAGTCTTTATCTGCATTAAAATAGGCCTTCTCCGCATCATAAGAGGCCTGATTTTCATTTCTAATAGGCCTTCTCTGTGTTATAAAATACCTCTACTGGATTTTACTTGGGCTTTCTTCAAGGTAGGTAAGCATACCATGTGTAAATAGAAGTACCTTCCTCATCTCTGCAAAGAATAAATGCATCTCCTCCACCGAATACGAGAGCACTTGCGTCCCGAAGTATAGCCTATAGCCTTCGAGCCCCTGGTCGCGGCTGGCCAGGTTGAAGCAGCCGACTTCCTTAAGCTTCTTATCTGCGGGCCACATCCCCACGGGCGCCTTGTAGCCCTGGTGGAAGGTCCTGTCGGTGGGGAACCCGGCTTCCTCAAACCAGCCAAGATTAATGCCGTTGAGCTCGGGCGTCATAGAACGCCCCGTCTTCTTGGCAGCCTCGTTAAAGAAAGAGTTCCACCTAGGTATGATTTTAGTAAGAGTGCTGGGGCTACGGCGCGACATCCTCGGCGAGAGACACCCCGACACGATCGAGAGCATGGCGGACCTAGCCATTTCTTAGCGCCGTGAGAGGGCCTCTTTTTGCCCTTGGAGAGCCTCGGTTGTGAGACCAATGATATTACCTAATACAAATGAGGCTGAGGGCGGTGACAGTTGCTATTCTTATGCCGCCATCCACTCCGGACAGTTTGATACTACTTAGCAAGCCACACACCCAACAAACTCGCTCCATGGTTCATCAATCACGGCCCCAACGTGAGAAAGACCGACCAACACCTTTTCGTTTCCGCCTCCTCCAAGACCCTGGGAAGAATCAAATCCCATCCTGAAGAGCTAAACAGATCTTATAAAGAGTAAATAGTATAACACAGTCTTTAATTTAGCATTAATAATAGTGTAAGTAACGTGTCAATCGGCAATGTTAACAAGGTAGCATTATTATAAGCCACCTAAGTTTGTAAGGCTGTAGTTTGCTAAGCGTAAATTTTTTATTAGTAGTGGGGCAGCTACATTGACCGCCTTTACGTTAGCTACCTTAGTGTTAGAAAATAAGTGAAATTTCATTTAACTATATCCCATTTCCATCCTGGGACCTGTGTAACTACGATTAACCTATGACTAACCTGAAACTGGTTATATATACTATTGCTGCTAATTACTAAAAGGTATAAATACAGATGTTATCTTTAAATCTACTAGCCTCAGATGAAACGTAACCGTAAGGCCGGTAAGCAAAACACCTTTCTCTTCGGTGTTAGCAACAAGCGATGGATATCCGTTTCGGGATGGCTTGCAGTTTGGTTGGAGCTGGCCGCTGGCGTTGCTAATGTTGGCATTGGCATTACTGAGGCGAGCCTCAAGACGATAAGCCCAAGGAGGAGGGGCATCAGCGGAGCTCCCACCAGGCGCGAACGGGACTGCACCTAAACTGGAGGCACGGAGTCGGAGCCGAAGCCGCAAGCATGAGAGTGTTGGAGGGGGGCGGAGGCGGATGGTTGCACCCCAGGTCTTATTCTTGCTGCCCTTAATCCACTTGTCGAGGGCGGTGTTGTCAGAGAGACACGACAGGAACTGCACTAACGAATCGGAATGCTCATGAGAAGGCCCCAGCCAGGGCAGGACGGTTCTGCTGTGGCGATAGATGTCGCCCATCAGCCCAACCTCCCGGCTACGCTCGTTAGTATCCTGCTGGTTGATGTAGATCTGGTCGGTGAAGAGGATTCTTAACCGCTCCTTATCTCGGAGGTAGCAGAGGGCCAAGGCAAGCGAGGCCGTAATGGGGATTTGCCTAGCCGTATGCTGGGAACCTGGTGTCTCAATCGTGATATAACAACTGGATTCAAGTGTGGCCTGGCGGGTTAGTAGCGCTGCGAGCATGAGGCCAGCCGAGCAGTAGGATAAGGCGTCATACTCGGGCTGAAGATGGGTATCAAGCGTTGCTTCGATGATCTAGCCGTCGACGGGTTCTGTGTTTCCTGCATACTTGTCATATTTGCCGCTCGGTCACAGAGGTCGATATTGATTGCCCCGGACTTGGTTTGGTGCGCGAGAGCTTGGTCCGAGACACTGCATTTTGAACTGTTTCCGCATTGTGGTCTTAGCAGATCTAGGCATGGGCTTTTGCCTGTGATGAACGGATGCGTGTTGAAACTGGGTGTTGTTTGCTGGAATCCGGATACGAAAAAGGGGTCGAGGGTGCGGAGTCGGCGGATGTTGTCTTGTCCGAGGAAGTAGAGATTGAGTTGGGGGGTTGGGCTGGTGTAGCTGAAGGCTGCGGGGGGTGTTTTCGGGAGGATTGGTGTGGAGGTGTTGGAGGGTTGGAAATTCCTCTTCTTCAGAGACAGAAGGTGTGATTTTCGCGTTGGAGGTGAAGCAAGTCGTTAAACGGGGCGATGGTGCCGTCCTGACAGAGTTGGAGACGGAAAAGGAATCATTGCAGGGAAGATTGGTCAAGGAGTTTGGGGCTGATGCGTTCAAGGTCGGGGAGGGGGTTGATAAGGTCGGTGGACAAGAGTGTCTTGCTGTGCAGGCGAGTCCGACTTTTGTCGATGTATTGACGGCTGGTACGGTCAAGGTGGGCGGAGAGCATGGGATTTGGTATTAGAAAACATTTTGTTTAATTAGCAAGTGAGAAATCGGAGGTTACGGGCGTTTTTAATGAAGAAAAGATTACAGCCCCTTGTATAGCCCTTCTTTCTCTGTCGTCCCAAGATTCATCGGGTAGAACCAGAGGCCAAACTTGCCTTGCTTCCCCACCAACCCCCTTGCCAGCTCGAGGATGTCGCTCCCGTTGCTGACGAGCTTGGACATGAACAGCCCCGGCTCGTTGGGATGCAGGCCGAGTTCTAGAGACGAATTGCCACCGGAAAGGGAATACGAGCCGCTGGAATTGGCATCCGCTGCTTCGCGGGCTGCTTGTTCAGCCGCGGCGATCCACATCTCCAGGGACAACTTTCTGATGACCTGGAGGGCGGCGCCTGATTGCGGACCGGCGGTTAGGATGGAGATGCCGACATTGTGGGCGGGCGACAGGGCGATGAGGGTCGTGTAGGTTTGCCCGCCGCCTTGTTTGGTGAAGATGTCGACGATGCGGGTTGTCTTGCTTGTGGACGAGATGGGGGTGTGCTGACGCGCGATCTCCCAGGGGCGACCGATAGACGTAAGCAAACTGGATGTGTGGGTTAGGGGCTTCAGCCACTTGCGCGTGGTGGCCTGGGGCATCAGGGTTGAGTTGAGGATGGAGGCGCCCAGAGCCGTCAGGTCGGCCGGGGACGAGAAGTAGCCGCCCATGGGGGCGAGGTCGCCAAAGTCGCTGTCCCAGCCGCCGGCCAGGGTAAAGTCGGAGATGTTGCCGGGGTGCGTGACAAAGGTGCGGCGCAGGTTGAGCGGCTCGATGAGTTGCTGGCGGACGAGGGTGGGGAAGGGTGTAGCCGTGATGTTTTCGACTGCGTAGGCCAGGATCTGGAAGGCCATGTTGGAGTAGTTGGGCGTTTTGAAGGGCTGGCTGAAGGGCCACACTTTCAAAATGTCGCGGAGTGATTCTTCTCGAGTACACGGCTTGAGTCCGGTACCCAGACCGCACCTCACCACATCGGAATCCTCCAGATCGCGAAAGCCAGGAGGTTTTGGCAGGCCACTTACACTGAAATCGCCGTTCGAGTCTACACCAACCAGTCAGCACAACGAAACCCAAGAACAGCATCTGACAAAACTCGCAGTCCCTCCCAACACCGCTCATCAAACTCGCCAGACTCCCCAGTGTGACCTCGTCCCAGATCACATCATACGCCGGATTCCCCCGCTGCAACCGGGCCAACTCGGGGATATACTTGGTTACAGGCTCATCCCAATACTTATCACCGAGCTTGGCCAGAATAGCATACACCGTAATGAGTTTCGAAATGCTGTGCAGGCGGAACACGGTATCAGGGCCCACTTTCTGCGTCGTAGGAGAGTGGTACGTCTCATAAATCAGCTTCTTGGATGTGGGCGTGTACACCTGGATCGCGTAAAAAGTCGAGTTTCCAGCGATCCTTGCTTCGGCAACAGCGCTCTTCAGAGCGGCGTCGAATGCAGGAGCAGCCGCGGCAAATGCAGGAGCAGCGACATCGGTCGGGTAAGGGTATGCTGGTCCCAGGTACGGACAGTTTTGTGCCCTTGCGAGGCCCGAGAGCGACGCGGCGACAAGGCCAAAACCAGATTGAAGACGCATCTTTGAAAAATGCCCTAATAGCTTCGGGAAGGACTTGAAGGCGGGTACAGTCCTCTTAGTGATCGTGCATCATATCGAGACTTAATAGGTGGAAATGTCCTGCTATTTTATGTTTATCGACCAGGAGCAACCCCGCCTGTATCGAGTCCGAATAGAGGCCGAGGGAATACCACCAGATGGCATCTTCTGTTGTAGAATTGCCGTCTTTTAACGGCACGTATTAGCCGGACGAGACCAAATGCGACCAAAGTTACAGTGAAGGATGCCGCGAGTCCTTGGCCATGGCAATGAGTTACAGCTAGGAAACTCACAATGTCCTTGCCCTTTTTCGTATTGCGACTTTGCGCGGTCCTATGTTCTGCATCTCGGCAAAATATGACGTTATAGGCGGCCCCGGGAACGGAACTTGGGGCTGTTAGCGCGGGGCTGAGTCCTGAAGAAATTGTGCTGATCTTCCCGCTTCGGGATGGTGAGATGCCCCGATATCCCGGTCGGTGATGTTAATCCGGAGGGTGCTGGTCGCGGTGAGAGCGAGATGGTCCTCGTGGGGGTTCTCTGCGAGCCATGCCGCCGATTACAGAGCTGGCTGTCGGCTAACTGGAACGCCCTCAAACGTCAATCGCTACAAGCATCGGACATCGAAGGAGACCTTCCAGAGCAATTTCGCACCCATCACAACAGCGGACCTGAGCTCGAGGCCTCGTTTTGGGCAGGGTTCCATCTGTGCACGCACAGATTTTATGGCCTGGTTCGGGAAGGCTACAGCAACCCCCTCGCCGACTCGCCTCCGCCGCCAGACATCGGAAAGGGGAACCTCGAGCGTATCAGCCGTGGCACCCCCATCTGTGTCAAGGCCACGGGGCATACCTTCGAGGGCAATTCCGCCTCTACCTTCTTAGCAACACTCTTTTGCCGCCTTGACGCTGAGGCCGAACCTGCGCCGAACGAGTGGCACCCCAGGCTGTCAACTCAAAATCTCCATCAACACTGGCGGCCATACTCAACTCCGAAGTACTTGTATCCGGCACAAGTAGTGCTGCACTTCGCCTATGTCATGTCGTTTGTCGCGAGGAGTTGCGCTGGGAGAATACGAGCCCTGGTCAGCCTCGTTTCAGGCCCAGATCGCTGGAAGTCTTCCAACCAATCATCACCAAGCATGAATTGAGGTCGCCTCTTCGCAACACCTAATAAGTATAAAGACCCTGCATTAATGGCACGGCCAATTGATCGTTTAAAATTGAGACGGGCGCTTTAGCATGCCTTGTAACCTAGCCTGGGTATTTTTATGATATTTTTGTGATGTTGCTGAAAACGGGCTCTGTGATTCCTCACCATGCAAGGTCCTTGTGCCAGGCAACAGGCTAAGGGGTTTGGACGAGGCGTCTGTGCCAGACCCGCCGCGGACATGATTCCAATAACATGAGATAAACTGCCAGCTGTGCCGCAGAGCCTCTGTTTCCATCATGCGATGCCAATGATAGCTGACCCCCCCTAGTAAAGCCTCCCAAGCAACCTCAGATTATGCCGTATCAGTGAGAGACGGTTAATGCTACATTGAAAAGAAGGCTCATGTGGTAAACCGATGCTGGCGATTCCATGTATAAAAGGCATCGTCCTCTCCTGCCTTCAATCTCATCAACCACCAGACAACAAGCAACTCACACCCGACTCCAACCTACCGCCATTGCCACATGCCTAACTAGGTATCTTCTTTATTAACACTGACGTTTATTCCCACAACGAAATCCAACAAGGAAGTCCACATCAAAATGCACACCACTCTCTTTTTCACTGCCATTACCCTCTTCGTCCTCCCCCTCACCTCCTCCGCTGAAGGAATCAACTGCCACGGCAGCTCCCCAACCTGCGAGCTCTTCACCCCGGACCCTGGCTTCGAAGGCAAAATCACCGACCGCCTCATGGAGTACATCAACCAGCTCCCCAACGACAAAGTCTACCCTCCAGGCGTCAACATCATCTGCATTCCTGGCTGGTGGCCCCAGCCGCGCATCGGCTCTCCTAGCGAGCCCGGCCTCCCTGGCAACCCGGGAGGGATTGATAAGATCCCCGGCGGTGTATGTGCCTTCTTGCAGGGCGGGTCGCCGGCCAAGACGGGCTGGGAGGTTAAATATTTGATGGGGGCGTTGCGCGATCACGGCTGTAAGGCTTGTGGGAGCGTGCCGGTGACGTGGCCGGGGGATAATAACATTAAGAATGGGATGTTGACGTCCAACTTTGTGTCAAATCCGAAGGTTGGTGGATGTAAAGGGGTTTGTTGAGCGGAGGAGAAGGGGAGGGTGTTTTCTCTTCTTACAGTTTTACGATGGATAGTTCCATTCCGTCATTCTGTGGTTCCCTTTGTGGCTTGTTTATCTTGTCGATTGATGTCGGGATTTTGTTTTTTGGGGGGTTTGTTTTTTTGGCTTTTAGTTATACATTCCAACAAAGTCCCAGACAGCTTGTTTCCGTGTTGTGGTAAAGTGTTAGGTCAATAACTTCCTTTAGAAATATATCGGCAGCGTCAAGTACACCCATATCCATATACCTGAGGTCTTCCTCTTCGACTACGGTGTCGTGGTGATATGTCTACCTATGTATACATGAATTAGATTGACCGACTTGCTGCATGCCCAGCCCGTAGAACGCGATTTCGATAATTGGGAATTTATCCGCCAGAAGCTAAGCGACGCCCAGGGAGACATTGAATCCTCAAGCAATAAACGTCTCGCCTAAGAATAGGTAAGTCGCTATCGTGGATTGTGACTGAGTCCACGTTTAGGTATCAATCCCTAATGTCGTCTCCGATCTGGACCCAGAATCGCCTCCATAATTAAACCACACCTCTTCTCCGTCCGGGGAAAGTCCAATAAGATGCTATCTTCCCACGACGCCAAAACGCTACAAACGCTACGATCGCTTGTTGGTCATAAAGTTATCAGCTGACGCTTGGGCATCCCCCACACCTTGCCCTGGACAACCTCTTTGGCATCTGCCGTCGTCACTGTGTACCACCCGATATAAAACGTAACGATCATGATTAACACATAGAGAGCCAGTGCCCGCCTCAGCCACTCCTTCTGGGAGTGCCCAATGTATGTGCGGTACCCATGCTTTGGGATCTCTCTAGGATTCCCCGGAACACAACGGATCCACCATTCATATGCTTCCGGATGGCCTTTTGAGCTCGTCGTCAGTAATCGCGTCGGCTTTGATATCGTTCCGGCCAGATTCCACATCCATCGCGTGGCTGAGTTCTCGTATCGCCCTCCGTCCTCTCGGGACCTCGGGGTTCGAGGATGAGTAGAAAACGAAGTGGCAGAGGGGCGAGCACAAGCACCAGATCATGTCATTTCCATGTGACATGACCTAGGAAGAAGCGGGAGTAAACGTTCTGCGCATTAAGGTCTAAAGATACATAAAAAAAGCTTTTATAACTCGGTAATGGCAGCGAAGAACAGAGCCCAATAGCCAGACCCGCATCCACGCTGCTCCCCCAATGATACAACAGGACAGTCGGAAATCACCCGCCCTATCTGTGCAGGCAGCAGTAAGCCTAGCACTTGCGCCAGCACTTGAAGCTATGTCCAGTCCTGCCGTTGGGTGCATTGTAGCACTTTCCGCCGCCGAAGATGGCGTTGCCGGTCTCGCCCATCTGTTGCTGGCAATTGTTGTCATAGTACAAGACGCAGTTGGTGCCGTAAGTACCGTCACCAACGGCCTTGAGACTGGCGATGGCGTCTGATGAGTAGTAGCACGTTCCCTGGCATTTCTACACGGCGCCCATGTTAGTAAGGATGGTGGGGGGGGAGGCTGGGGAAAGGCAACGTGGAGAGTGAGAAGGGTAAGGGGACGTACGCCGGGATCGATGCTGCCAATCTGGTCCTGGCAGCCTGTGCCGCGGTAGTAGCGGCCGCATTGGCCGTTGACGACGCCGGCTGCGGCGCAGGCGGAGCGCCGCTGAAGCTCCGAGGCTTCGAGGCTGATGGGCTTGAGGGAGGTGTCGACGGCCAGACCAACGACGAGCTGGGACGCGAGGAGAACGAAGACGGTTTGGAAATGCATCTTGTCGGATATTTGGTAGTTCAAAGGGTGTGGTGTTGTTCTTTGTGGTCTTGTCTGCGGCGGTTTACTGTCTGATAATTATTGGAGAATGTCTCTGGGCGTAGTCAAGGAGACTTTATATACCCGTATGTCTGCCCTGTCCAGATGACCCGCATTATGTGTTTATTCTTGGAGTTGCAAAACCATGCATATTGTGCTCTTGTCAGGCCCCGGATGTCCCTTGACCACGACAACGTCGGTACAAAGGCCCAGATACAGAAGGTCCGAAGAAGCGTGGAAATAAAGGGGCTAGGCAACGACATTGTGCAACGACCACTAATGGCTGGTGTGTTTTTCGTCGGTAATACGGAGCTGACACCAAAACAGACAACCTAGATCCCTGGTGGTGCTCAGCTGGTGATAGGCGAGTTGAGCTCACCGCCACTTATATTGGAATCGTGATGATGTCAGACAGGATTGAAACTCGAGGAATTTTCGGAAAAGCCGCTAAGGATAAAAAAAATACAGCATGTTAAAATTAAGAACTGATAGGGGATGGTATCAAAAATGCAACCAAAGTTGCAGAAACCTCACAGCTCCCATATCGAGCGTGCAGTGTCAGGGCTCGGTAACTTGGGGATTGCCCTCTAGCAAGTTAGGTAGATGCGCATGAACTCTTCGCCACTTGGTAGGCAGGGTGAGCAATACGAAAACTTCACAACTGGTAGACCTCTAAAATTGAGTTGTTAAATTTCACAGAGAGATGCATGCACCCAATGCCATGCCGAAGCCTGGGGTTGGAACAAGCTTTCCCCTGAGCCTAAAAAATGTGGGGATGCTGACTGGCTCAATGTTTGCAACTAAACACGTCTATTGGCTAGGTCATATAAAGCTGAACGGCCTTATTAAGAGCCGAGTCGCCCTTGTGCTCCGACCTGTAACCGCCACTCAGCATGCAGCGGGGCGCAGTCTCCAATCCAGTAATTCAGTGCTACCAACCGATGGACGCGAAAATCCCAGCTACCTCCCGGTTACGAATTCCCACGACCTCGAACTCGCTTGACGCACGCCAACTCAATCTCACCATAGCCGATCATGCGGGAATGTTCTGGACTTTCAGCAACGGCAATACGTGGCTGAGGCTCAACGACAAGCGCCTCTTCCTCGTTCCGCACGAGGAGGTAGACAACTGGGATCGCGGTCACGAGGCTGAAGAGGAATGGCCTATCATGGGTCCGGCGGAACTCAGGGAGGTACTCGGAGTGGGGAACATCCCTCTTTTGAGGAACTTGACGCGAACTGGAAGACGGTGCAGTCACGGTTCGATGCAAACCCGCAATTCTGGAAACATTTGCAGGCAGAGCTCGACGCAGATTCAGAAGTCGCTTTCAAACGAGACGAGCAGAGTGAACGTAGCAGCTCAGCAACGCGCTGCCGTGGAAGCGGCGACTACCATATCGAAGCCGACCATATCGGTGATTTTTATTGGTGCAACCGTCGCGCCTGTATCTGGAGGGGTCGCAATCTGCCAAACTTCGTGGGCGAAATTGTCGGTGATGTTGGCGGCAGTGGCGGTGGCGCTGGAGGAGGAGGTCGCGGTCATCCAGAGATCAAGAGAGACGAGCCAGACCACCAATTCTGATCTTAATGCACGGTCGTATTGCGGGTGTAGTTGCTCCCTAGTTGCTCGTGCCATTATTGTATAGGCTCTAGGAGCCCTTGACGGCGGGGTTAATGTCTGCTGCTCATCATCTGGAGCACCTGGTTCTGGAATCCGACTCCGGATGGGAAGGCGTATTCCAAACATGTCGAAGAGATGCTGGGGCGGCTCCAGGCACAGGCACTTTCGTGTTTACATCAGGGAAGAGCTTTTTGTTCAATGCTTTTGGTTCGGCAGCGCGGTAATTATTGGCTTCGCGATTTCTTTAGACTTCTAAACCTTAACTGTCCCGATATCCCATGACTTTGGCAATGGCACCTTAAAAACTCTTATTTTAGCTGCTATTAGACCTTGAGATTGTATGTTTTAACAAGATCTTTTTGGAACTTTTTGGAGGCGCACCAGTCGCCCTTGTTGGCACTACCCTTGCTTTTATACACAAACCTGGGTAACCTGAAGATGGAGATGCTTACCTTGTAGATGGTGATGCGATACATTTGTATCACGCACTTTTTGACTCTACACTCTTCACTCTTGACTCTTATCTCAGCCCCTGACTTCGACCCCCACGCACCCATACGCGCGCCATCATCCACCACTGCCGAGGAGCTCCGAAGGCTGAATCAGCTGAAAGCTGACCAGCAGCGAGGCACGAGCATCGAGGCGCTGCCAAGGCCACCAAAAAGGGCTTCAAGATGCTGGTGGCGCACCCTAGCGCAGGTGTAGGCAGACAATATTGAGAGGCGGTGGAAATGAACATGATCAGACCGCTGGGACAACTGCCGCTGTTCAAAACCATGAACTCTCTCCCTCCTCACTCACGTCAATCCGGTTCTCCGGGAGTTGCGAACTTCCATCATCCACCAACCCCGACCGGCAATGGCGACATTCAACACGGGCGGCAACCGGCAACATAGGGGGTAGCCCCAAGACGACCCAGTTCTGGCGCTTCGATCGCTCGACTAAGTGCGCAGACGGCTACGA
>Ga0247770_1001718_pt1 | contig 15524 bp, 14 predicted proteins | sample UWRJL136409B6_FD_179943 | JGI IMG/M metagenome (GOLD analysis project Ga0247770, IMG submission 179943) | Plant litter microbial communities from Arlington Agricultural Research Station in Wisconsin, United States - UWRJ-L136-409B-6 | ecosystem: Environmental > Terrestrial > Plant litter >... | reverse complement strand
CCGTGAGCGGTTGTCGGGGTCGTTGGTTGGGCGGTTGGTGTGATCGTGAGTGGCGCCGAGTTCTGTTTGTCAGGGTCGGCTAAAATATTTGGTAAACAAAGTTCGTGATGTTTGAGATAGATAATGAGGCTTCCTCAGTTGGTGTCGAACAAGAACCGTTGAAACATCAAATATCGGCGGCTCCTGCTTATTACTAATGATGCTGAATATTTTCTGATTCTTGGGCACAAGTGACAGCTCACGGTGTGCTGCCAAAGTGTCAGATTGAGTGATCAATCATCAGCTGAGCAAGATGGCAAGGAACGTCCATGCACGTGACACTTTCATAACCCTAACCCTTTTGTGGTTAGAGGCGACTTGGGGTTAGCGCTGCTCAGATTCATGCCTGAGAATTGAGGCACTGACGATGGGTTCGGGGTGCCTTGCATTCCGCTCCATCAAATGCCGAGCTTAGCATCAACGACATCATCTAACGCAGAGCGCCAACCTACCAACAACAACACAAAGTCCCCGAGCGACGTGGACGAGCAATAGGGGCGTGCTAGCGGTTCCAGAGTACCGATCATCCTGACCGAGTCGTCGACAGGCTTGCGCCAAACTAGATTGTCAACATGAAGCCCCTCGTCAGCGCCGTTCAAGCATGGTCTTGGTATGCGCACACCTCGCCCCGGATGTTTCAATGGCGTTGTCAAGCTGACTATCAATAGCGTTGTCATCTCGGTATTCGCGATTGTCATTCTCTCTACCCTCGGTCTCCTGTTTAGAGCCAACCACCCCGAACTTGTTGGAGGCGATGAGGATCCGGAAGACGGGGCGACAGTTGCGGCAACAGTCTTCATTGCGGTCATTATTTACGCAGTAGGTTCTCCTCCTTGTGCCCGAATGCCGTTGAGCTTCAAGTCCTGGTTCTATGTACTGATGGTGTCCCATTGTTAGGGCTTCCTTGTCTTCTGTGGCCTGCAAGGCGTGTTGCATATTCGAGAGAGTCGGCGCGGCGCTATCGCACTATAATACGAACATACTTCAAGGGATTAGAACGATGGCATTGCGGCGTTAGGGTTATACTGGGAGGGTTGTGCATCGATCGCCACTCAAGCTGAGCGGTTGGGTGCTGTATAATTATTGGTGTCGGTGAGCCGATGGAATACATGGACTGCTGGCGATACGGTCATCCAATGAGATATTATTGCTCTCCTTCGACCGAGAACAACGACACATGGTGATGTACTTGTTGTGGACGGGCGGCGGGTGTATCGCAGTCATGCTCTTCTGGTGTTTCTGCAGTTGGGTGCTCGCTGGAACTTAAACATCCGCCGGGGGCCCTTTCTCCAAGATACCACTCTGTGGTCTCTCTCTGCCGCCTCTGAGATTTATGATGGGGTTTGTCGATTTGCTGGCATTTCAAAATACAGCCAGTCACACGCGATTGGTTGCACCACGATAAATATGATCTGACTTATCACGGTGAGGATAGGAGCTATGACAACAGCAAGTGATTCTATGTGATTTTCTATCCATTTCTGTTCTCTATGTTTGACCGATCATTTATGGTCCTGATCTGCCTGCCAGTTGCGCGTGATGCGTCTGTTGGGTTGAGGGTACGAAGTACCAAAAGTGGGGCCATGCTTTTGCAAGGACGAGACGGCGAAAGCGACCCCGGCCCAATGCTGCCTGTTTCCCCTCATATAATTTGGGACCGCCAGGCAACGACCCAGACTCCTCATTTAGCTCTTCATTTTCCGTACGGATTCCCTCGAGTTTACAGCCTTAGATATCACGGGACTTCGTGTTGCGCTCGCGTTCAGTCATAACTACCCTGTTACCCAGGAGGCAGCCCGCACTAAACACACCGCTTCTTACTTACAACGGCACTGGCGTTGAGGGGATTAGACGCCACGATCCGACCTAACGGACCTGAGCGCGTTGGCACCTTACTAGTTGCAGATTGTACCTAGGGTCAACATTTATATAAATGTTTCTACCTGCTCTTGCTATTCATTTCATGACAGTGAACCACACTTGTTGCTCAGGGGTTCGTCCTGACTTGAGCCCATCTTCATCTCGCATATTTGTCTGCCGCATTCGCATTCTTCTAGAGAATTGGTATCTTACTCACAAGCCAGTTGGCCCGTGTTCTTCAGCCTATCCATTATGAGTTCCAGTGTCCCCGACTTGCCGGTCCCTCTGGCGGACTTGGTCAAGCACATCGCCAAGCAGCCTGAGACGCCCCTGGCCGAACTAATCGAACCGTACCGGAGGTATGAAGCCCATCTCCGCCAGGCTTTCGCCCAGGAGCCGGGGAGCGGGCTGCTGAAAGATCCGCACGTCAATGTCCTGCCGCTGTTCACGGAGGACACATCTAGCATCAAAGTTCGGGCTCGCAATCTCGCCGCTGAATCAAGTGAAGAGAAGTCTAGGTATATCATGAGCTTGCCGAAGGATGTCCGCCGTCCTGACGGGACGCCTGCTGTTGTGACCACTCCTAAGGAATTCCAGCGCAACTTCAACGTGTTCTCCGAATCTTCTCTCACAGAGCTCGACTGGAGTAACGTCGTTGCAGCGGGTTCGTCGGTCGTGAACTGCCTCTTACCCGTCCCGGAGGAGTATAATAGCACTAAGCGTGGGCTTCGCGAGTTCTACCACGAGAAGTTCAGCCCTGCTTCAGACGTCGACTTGTTCCTATACGACCTCACCGAAGAGGAAGCTGTTGAAAAAATCAAGGAAATTGAAACGAGAGTCCGAGACGTTCTCCTCACTGAGACTACCACGGTCAGAACGAAGCACGCCGTGACAATCTGTAAGTAGGAGTCTAAGTCCTGGGGATTCAGTGCTGCTCAGACGACACCATTGCTGATACTCGTTCAAAGGCAGCCAGTACCCGACACGGCACATTCAGGCAACTATACATAATCCTTTGCCAATACAGCCGCTTACACATATCAGATTGTTCTCCGCATTTACAAATCGGTCTCTGAAATCCTCACTGGGTTCGACATTGATTGTTCAGGGGCGGCCTACGACGGAAAACAAGTATACTGCACCCCTCGGGCTTTGCAGGCATACATGACGCAGATTAACCACATTGATCTGACCCGACGCAGTCCCTCGTATGAGAACCGTCTTTCAAAGTACAGCCATAGGGGCTTCGAGGTGTATTGGCCTGACTTGGATCGGTCTCGTGTTGATCCGACCATATTCGAGCGGTCCTTTCAGCGGACTTTGGGCCTATCGAGGCTTCTTGTTTTGGAGCGTCTTCCTACGTCCTCATCGCGTGATTCATATCTCGACAAGCGCCGCGAGGAAAGAGGACGACCTGCAATCGACCGATACAGCAAGTTCTCCAAGTCCCTCGCAGGCAATATCAAGGATATTCATGAAGACGAAATCGCCGACTGGCTCAATGAGGATGATGTATCGAACTATCACACTTTCACGATCCCATACGGGCAGAGGTTCCATGCCAAGAAGATTGAGAAGCTCTGCTATACGCGAGATCTACGTGCGTCACACGCCGAGAGAAGGAACGGAACACTTGGAATCATAGCTAACTTGCCCAACTAGTGCTCAATGCCGAATGGAACCAGCCCGAGGATCGGGAAGTCTACCTCCATCGGCATCCCGCGTTTGTACGAACCGCTGCTGTACTCTGTCGCCCTCTGGCCGTTTTATTAATGAACATCTCGTGCAGTTTGGCCGGGTCCAGGACATTGTCAATGATTGCTGTGGCTACTGCCCCGTTCCTAAGACGGACGAGGAAAAGGAAATTGCCGAGGAAGAGGCAAAGAACTACGTGTCCGGGAAGATTTCCTTCATGAAGGATGACCCAGGAAGACAGGTGAGCGTCATTCACATTGTCACCTTTTCGGCTCTATTTCTAAACAGTGCTGACTCCTGGTTAGCAAATCGGCTCTTTCAACCCCTTGACCGAGGACGACTGGACTGAAATGGCTTATGTTGGAAACACCACTCGCCTATGCTCCGCTATTGTGGACGGCGATCTTGAACACGTTGAAGACTGGCTGTCTCAGGAGGGTGCCAACCCCGACACTAGGGACTTCACTGGCCGGACTCCCCTCCATCTGGCCGTGATGAGCTCAACACCTGAGGTTGTCAGATGTCTGGTTGATGCCGGTGCTCGCCTAGTTGCTCGCATCGCGGACGGAAGAACCGCGCTGCACCTTGCAGCTGCTCGCGGAAACGTTGAAATTGTCAAGATTCTTATGGACAAAAGCGTTGCCAACGAAGCCGAGTTTGAAGACAAAAAGGATCAGCGCCGCAAGGCAAAAGCGTCCCCCGAGAAAAAGCCCGCAGTTGAAGCTCAGGGAGATGAAGAGGGCGAGTCCAGTGACGAGGAGTCCGATTCCGATGGGGAGATCGTTGATGCCGAGTCCGAACTTGAGGTTCGAAGTATGGCGACCGGCTCTTTTGTCGAGGTCAAACATGTCTCGGGCGCTGAGGGACAGGATGAAACGGCCCTTGATGTTGAGGATGAACCGGACTTCTTCGATGTCAATGTTGTGGCCTGGGATACGCCTACATCTGCTTTGCACTTGGCCATCACCGAAGGACACGAGGAGGTCGTCAAAACATTATGCCAGGTAAGGAAGCAGTGGCCTCAATGTCTGCAAAATATGTCTCGCAAACTAACGCCTTGACTTTCAGGAGTACGGAGCGGATGTTCTCTTGCCTGTCAAGTTTATGAATGCGCAAAAGACACCCTCTGGCTCGCTGCTGACACTTGTTCTCTCATTGGCCCTGCCGGTGGAAAAGGCCGTTTCAATGACGAAGACGCTCCTGAGTCTGGGAGCTACTTCAGCCCAAGCAGACTTAAACGGTGTCACCGCTTTCCAGCGATGTGTTGAGGAGAACGCCGAATCGCTGGTCCGGACCCTTCTGGAAATAGATAAGACTGGTTCCAAGACTTCCATCAACCATGTTGTAGCTCCTCAATACCTGACACCACAGACTGCACTACAAGCTGCGGTGCGCAAGGGCAACCTCAGACTCACGCTCCTGCTGCTCGAGCAGGGTGCGTCGACTGATGTTGACTTTGAATCTTGGTAAGCTACCCATCTGAGTTGTGTCAAACATGTACGAATAGCTAACGAACCGCCATAGGCTCAAGAGCGCAAGACAGTCAACGTGGGGCGACCAGCTAGGGTCGTTCGAGGAGAATCAGGTAAGTTCCTGGTCAATTAGGGAGGATTTGCTCACGTTTAATCCTTCTTTCCCTCGTCTCAGGGGTCCTGTTGGCTGACATCCACCACAGAAACGGTTCGATGCGTCTATGGAGCAGCCGTTGATTGTTGCCTTGAAGTCGTCGAAGCCCGAATCAGCCCTCCTTCTTTTAGAGAACGGCGCAAACCCGAACGTGGTCACTGCCAACTCTCATACATACATGCAAAGTTCGTGGTCACGAAATCCTGGCGAGTCCGCTTTAGACCTCGTTACGGGGCAGCTTGAAACGCTGCGCGACTTCGATAGAGAGACTGAGGAGACATCAGCCCGGCCGCCTGTCCAGCAGTATGGCCTTGACAACTATCTCGAGCTATTCGAGGAAGGGAGCTATCAGTATTTCGTTATCTCCGATGCGACCAAGAAGGCCCAGAAAAACCATCAGGAGAGCGTCAAGACATATGAGAAGAATCTTGCAGAGTCCGGTACCGCCGCCGAGGGTGCGGCTGAAAAGGCTGCAGCCATCAAGGGAGCCATCACGACACTGGAGAAGATTGAAGAGGTCTTGCGCACCAAGGGAGCCAAGACGTTCAATGAACTCTTTCCGGACTATCGTGCGACCAACACCAGACATATAATGCGAAAACGGCATGATGGTGCCCATATCAAGGGGCCGTACGAATATGTCTTCACTTTCTGGTCTGCGACTGATGTGACCAACTCGAGACATGCTGCGTATCTTGAGCTGTAAGTTCATGTTGCCTGGTTCCCCGCGCCTGGGGAAGACTATAGGGTTCTTGTGTTTCAAAAAATTTGCTGATTCTTTTGCAGTTTCGAAGCTGCCTGGTCTGGCGATCTCGAAAAGATCAAGAAACTGACTTTGACTTCGTGGGACGGGGCTAAATCAGAAGCTCCCCTGAAGATTGCTATCACTGACAGCGAGAAAAACAGCCCATTCTCCCTTGCGTTTTTCCGTGGACACCACGCTGTTGCCAAGGCCATTCTTGAAATTGCTCAGGCGCAGTATGCACCAGAGGAGAAAACCAAGACGAGATTTGTCATGGAGGCACGGGACGAAGGGGACGAGGACTACTCGGACAATGGATGCGAATCTGCTGCCGATAGCGAAGGCTCGGAGCCGCGAATCCAAGCCCTTGCTATCGGTGGTGATTTCACCACCGAGAACGTTGGCCAAGTGTCCATGAAGGTCAACAGCCGCACCAAGCCGCTTGAAATCATCGGTTGGGCCTGCCGAGGTATTCGCAGGGACGGAACAGCCGGAGATTCGGGTTCGCCCTTTGCTCATGTCATCAATAACAACGATCTTCGGGGCCTCAAGACGTTGCTTGACTGGGCGGAACACTACGGCTCTCAGAAGCTTGACCCAGATGATGAGCCGTTTACCTTCTTTGCCTTCCCCGATCCTGACTTCACCCGTGCCGTTGAGCTCGGGCGGAGTGAGCTTCTCTCAGAGATTATCAGACGCACTGGAGCAGGTTTGCCGCTGGAAGATCTAGTCAAGAATAGCGGTCTCGAGCTCAAGGAGAAGCCGAAGTACTACCAGGGTCTCACTGTGTATGGGAAAAAGAGGTAAGGCCCATGTTTTGAGTTTTCAACTTTGCGTCTGTTATAGCTAACACCCTGTGAAGAAATGACTGGGCTACAGCGGGTCGAGAAGTGGTGCGTAGGGGAGGTGGCATCAACACATCACCCCTTCTAATTGCTGCCATGGCTGGGTGCCTCGATGGCGTGGAGTGGTTCCTGACAGACATCCCCCTGAGACACTATCTCGATTTTGCACAGTCTAAGGCTGCCCGAGGTGATGTGAGGGTGAAACATCTTGCCTCATCCCCTGGAGGCATTGCAGGAGCTATCACGAAGTGGCTTGACGATCAAAGTAAGCTACCGTGCCATGACTTACTGATCTTTACATCGGGACGTGATCCTGACAACAATTTAGGTGACTTGGTCCTTCATGCTGCGGTAATGGCACCCCCAAGCAAGAAGGCAACTAAGCTGGTCTCATACCTTGTACAATCTCAGCCGGCATTGCTCGAAGCGAAATCGGTTGGACAGATGACGCCGCTCCAGGCTGCTTGTCTCCTTGGCCGTTTGGACGTGATCGAGATTCTAGTCAAAGCTGGGGCCCAACAGTCGACCAAAGAAACCGGGTGGAGGAACTTGCTTCACTCAGCTCTCCATTTCAACCCAACAGCCAAGAAGCTCCGGTCTCTCCTGAAGCTCCTAGATGGCGACCTTGTCGTTCGGATGCTGAGGGAGCGTAGCAGCCTCAGTCAGCTAGGTCGAACACCGCTGCATTGCTGGATCGATTCAGCATCGAGCGCCAGTCGTACGTACAAGACCAACGATGAGGTCCTGGAGGTATTGAAACTGCTTCTTGAGACGTCCCCCGAGGCCTCGAAGCGCGCCTTGCACATGCTCGATGCCGCTGGCGACACGCCTCTTCACACGCTGATATTCAAAAACACGGGCGAATCGCTTTCCCTTGCTCGAGCAATCATCGACTTCGACCCAAGCCTCCTGTTTCGCGAAAATGCAGTCGGCCGCACCCCTATTGAGGTAGCTCGCGAGAGATTCATAGCCAACATGATCCAAATGGGGTCTTCGAACATCAACTACTGGGTAGATGACTCGGTTGGAGCCTGGGTGAACGCCCCTGCCGGGCACTTTATCAAGAAAAAGGAGGAAGACGAGCCCAGAGAACACGAGGACTCATCCAACGTGGCTAAGATGTGGCGCCTGTGCGAGGAATCTCTGGTAAAGTTCCCTACGGAGCCGAAACGGCGCCTGGTCAGCCTCTACGAAGCCAATGACGTCTCCAAGCGGCTGGGCGAAGAGCACATGCGAAGCCGGTACCACTTCCGCGTGCGAGCGTTGACTGATTCCGACGACGAGAAGGACAGCGAGGCCGGTAATGAGAAGGTAGCTCGGAAGAAGCACAGAAAGGGCGATGATATCGTCTCGAAGCAGATCTGGGGGAAATCCGATTACTGGAAGAGACCGAAGACCGACGAGGACGATGACTTTCTAAGCGACTCCGAGTAAGCGAATTCGCGTCACTGTTTATAGAACTTATGCCCATGAGTCTCGAAGAGAAGGAGTTGAAGGGTTTAGATAACGCAAACAGGTGGGCATATGCATGTGATTGTCCCCGTGAACTCGTATCGCAAAATAGCTGTCAGAAACGCAATTTGGCAGTCCACATGATAGCTAGAGCCTCTGCCGAGTTGGATCATATGGAATTTCATCAAGTGTGAAGAAAGTTTCTCGCGACGTCACAGCCCAGTGTCATGATTTTTTTTTAGCTCTTTTCATTTGTCCAATCCTACATCCCACCCTGTCCTAATCCAGTCCCTAGGTATAATAATATCGAATCAATTTTACAAACAGTCCGTTCGCCCTTGACAAGTGGGTATCGCTGAACCGACGACTTGGCCCCTCCGCCCGCCATCCTCCCACTCCCGAAGTTTTGGTATCAAGTATGTCTCGTTCTCTCGGCATTATAGGCGTAGTATTTGCATATCTGCAGATGCCGAGGGGTGGACACAGTCCGCCTCTGATTGCCATAAAAGCAGCTAATGCGTTGCTTTGCTTGCCTTGGCCCGTATCGGAAAAGAAAAGCACCAAGCCATATCCATATCCCAGACGCCCCGTGTCGCCTCACCCACCTCGGGTCCTTTCCCTTCCTGACCCCCCACCCCGTTGCTTAAAAACTACACTAACGAAAGCAATGCCCCCTCGACGAGATATTCAAGACGAGGACAGCAGCGGGGAAACGGCCCGCAAGGAAAAAGGTGCTGTTCCTGAGCGTGAGGTTGCCCAAGTAACCCGATCTTCCCCCACCGTAGTTTTATTTGTTCCAGAACGCCGGCCAAATTGAGTAGGACAGGAAACGCCCAAAACCCCAAGTAGGCTAGAAAGTAGCTTCCAGAGACCACTGACAGAATGATGGCAAAAGAAAAAGGGAAATAAAGGACCGCAGATTCCAGTAAGAAAATGGCGGTTTGTATGAAGAGTAAAGGCCTGAAGAAAACACATAGGCTAGTTTTATAACGAGCGTGGGTACTAGGATGATGGGGTGATGGCACAAGGGAAGCAGCGGACAAATGACATCGCTGCAGCCAAGTCGTTCCACCTCAACCCCTCCACCTTGGCTTCAGATCTTTTCCCTTATCCGACGACGAAGAACTGTTCTTGCGCATTGCAAATCTGGCGCCCGCCACTGCTTGGGGGCTTTCTCTGCCAGTGACACTCGTTCTCGGCTTTGGTTGCGGCAGGAGGCTTGTCCGTCTATTCGTTGCGAGCGAACTTGATGGGCGGGGTGTCGTATCATGTGATGCCTCGACAGGCCTCGGAGGTTGCAATGATGCTCTTCGGTTATTGAGGCTTGTCATTGAAGCCTGGCTGGCTAACCGTGGCTTGGGGAGCGCTTGCTGCAGGTGGTTGCCAGAAGAAGCAAGCCGTTCTCGGAACGAGAGCCGGGACACTGATGGAGGTTTGGATGATGACTCTTCAGGGACCGGGGATGCGGTTGCTGCTCGGCCAAGAGGACTTCGTAGTGTTGGTAACTTTGATGCGGATGATGGCGTCAAAGCCGATACGGAGCGGATGGAGGTGGGTGTTTTTTTAGCGTAAGGACTTGGAGTAGTCAAGCTGAGAGGCTTGAAGTTGTGGCCCGTGTCAACACCTGATGCATTAGTTGAGCTATTCCACTTGGGTCTGTGGCCCAGCGTAGACAGAGGCCGCGGTATCCGGTTGCCGGTAGGAGTTGCAGAGCCTTCTCGAGAGGGAGTCGAGAGGGTTGACATCCGTGGCGTCAGACGAGGCGGCTGGCTTGCTGACGATGGTGTAAGGGAGGACTGTGTATGGCTTGAGGGCTGGGGGAGGTGGCTTCCCATACTCGATGATCGCTGTTTTGCCGACTTGGCGCTGCTAGGTTTTGCGAATCCCAGCGATGACATGATCACGGACGAAGGTGGTGAACTCTGAGGTGTTTCTATCCCACTAGCAATCGTCGACCTGTCGTTGGAGAGCATACTAGACACGGAATCTCGGAGTTGTTGCCCCTTCTTGTCGGCCTGGATCTCCTCCAGGGTTGATTCGAGCTCAGCCATGCAATCTTTCAGCTCATCCCACTTTGTCTGCATTTCTGCATGCAAGCGCAATATCTCCCCATTGACTGTAAGGCGATCCTTGACACCTTTGTCGATGATGGAAAGTACTCGTTCGATGGCAGGGCCATAGTGCGTCTTTTTGGCTTCAAAGCTCTCGATCTTTTTGCTCATCATTGGCTGGTTTGTCAGATGCATTCCAGAGTCAAGTCCTTCTTTGAGCCTTGCCACGCTCCTCTCCACCGATTCATACATCTTCTGGGCTTGTCGGCCAGCACCGCGGAAAACAAGGACCCAGCGATCCTCTCCCAGCTCCTTACGGAGCGACTCGGCATCCTTTTCCAGCTTTTTGTAGCTAGCGTCAAGGCCAATTCTCCTCATCTCAAGCTCCTCACAGGCCGTGGGGAAAGTCGCGTCAGCCCTTGTCTCAAAGACGGATAGCCTCATGGGCAAAAAGTCCAGTGACGCTCTCAGAGGCTGCATTCTGGCGAACAAGGCCAGAAGACTCGAGTCGTCTTGTGATATGCTGCTTGATGCCCCAGGTGATGGCGAGCTTGGGCTGGTGGGAAACGCCGCAAGGCTGAACCGATTGTTCGTTGGCTGCAGCCGTGACGCAACCACAGGTGTTTCCTCGACGATAGTCTCCAAATCTCCAAGATCAACGCCATCGCCGGTATTTGCGGCCAGGATCGATTTATGTCTCCGTTCCTCCATCTCGAACACCAACCGGCTGAGCTCGTCCATCTCGTTTTGGATATCTCCTAGGACCATATTCCACAATTCTTCCCATTCCATAGCGATCTCGACCTGTCCCTTCACACTGTGGAGCGTAGTTCGAATTTTCGACCATTCGTTCATGATGGCCTCCATCTGCGCAACAGCCCTCCGAAGGTCATCAGTTGGAACGTCCACAATATCCTCTCGACTCTGTAGCTCCTCGATCGCACCGACATAGACGTTGATAAGCTCCTCAAACCGAATGATGGCGTTCTCGACCTCCTCGACGCCCTCGCGCCCGCCGGCGGCCGCCCATTCAACGTCATCCTCACTCTCCAAGCCTCCTATTACCTCAGTGGCCTTGTGAATCCAGCCGCGGATTTGTTCGGCAGCGCCAATCAGCGCTCTTGTCGCAGCTTGGGCTGTCGGAATAGCAGATACTTTGCTGGATAGAGACTCGGCATCGGGAAGTTGGATCGAGGTCAGTTGGGCGAGTTGGTTTGCGAACGACGCGCGCGAAAGCGTATAGATGGAGCCTGGTCGCTGGAGCCCTAATGGGTTAAAGTAGCTATATGCATCGGGGTCGAAAGCGTCACCAGAGAAGCCTTGTGAGAGTGGGGGTGTGTCTTTTGGAGGTGGAGGAGGAGGCGTTTGCGGTGGGCGCGCATCTCTGGCAATATGTTCCTCTCTCGTTTCTAGCTGAGCCTTGACACCATTCCCATTTGTATGATCGGGCAGCCGATACTTGTGCGTGTCCATTTCTAATGGCTGGGCGATGGCGATCTCCGGAAGTAACTCGGGCTTCACCTCGCCAGGGGCAGCTTCATGGACAAAGTCGTCGAGCTCTGACTTTGCGGCCGACTTGTTCGATTTCAGGCTCGATTTGGATGGGATCCGGGCGATTGCTTTCCACGGACGACCCCGCCGTTCGACGACAGCCGGCGTCGATGCTGCCTGGTGCCCTTGGTCGAGTTTCCTAATCTGTTCTTCGGGAAGACGCCCAACAGGTTCTAGATGGTGTGACGGAGGCGGCGACGTGGATCTCCGCGCGTTGCCGAAACCGAGGGCTTTTAATCGCGCTGCAAGGCCCGGCGACGGCTTTCGCGGAATTGGGGCAGGCGTTGGGGTGGTAGCAACGTTAGCTGGCGGGGCGTCGTTCGCAGCAAGATGCTGTTGTGTTGGTGAGCGGGAAATTTTAGGTTGGTCGCCGTTGTGGTGGCTGTTGCTAGTGTGGTGGGCTTCGTCGAAGGAGCGCAGATGAAAAACTTCGCTGGGGATACCGTCGGAAAAGGTCAACACGGGGGCGTCATTGCGACCGGCATCTTGCGTGCCCGTCGTCTCCACACTGGCAGTTGCGGAAGCCGTGATGCTGGAATTGCTATTGCTACTGCCTGAAGCAGCAGCGGAAAAACCGGTCATTTATTGCCGCGACCGACAGGATCTATTGGACACCCCAAGTCGCGTCTCGCTGCGGGCCGACGGGTCTTCGTGGCTGGCGGCCCCTCGCCCGAAGGAACAGGTTGCCCCAAACTTCCCGGTCTGCGAAGTGCCAGACTGGCTGGGGCGTCCGAATGGCCGGGCTCGCTGGAGGCCTAGGTGGGATTGGAAGCGGAACGCTCGATCAGCGTGGAGTCGTCTCCTCGAACTCGCAGGTGTTGGAGCTCGTCTACTGTTCCGCTGACATGCTGGAAGGGGTCTTTTGCTGGGCTCCCGACGAATGACAGTTGCGACTTGGGACGAAACCTTGCGCCTGCAGACAGCTGCTGCAGATAGGCTGCCGGATGCTGCAGTAGGCGAATGCGCGGGCAACGTTGAGGTGTCCCCTGAGGACCCGCAGCTTTTGGGCGAAGACGGAAAGATGAACGAGAGGAGACGCAGGACGCTGGAAGATCGAGCTCGAAGCGATGGAGAAAGATATCCTGGAAGGAGTGGCTGACCCAGGAATGGGCGAAAGGAGGGAACCAGGGCGCGGCTGGGTGAGCAATGTCTCAACGCGCGACTTCAGGAAAAAGAGAGATAAAAGCGGAAGTCACGGCAGATTCTGCAACTAATTGGCCAACACCGTGGTACCAGGGAATGCAACCCGTTTCAGCAAGTGAATGGCAGCAAAGTGATTCTGGCAAGAGTAAAAAGAAGAGGATAAAGGGCACCGAAACATTTTCACCGGGGCTACCGCAGGGAACAGTGTTTTCTTAGATGCCAGGGAAGCCTCCATGTTGCTGGGCTGGAGACCTGAGTACCTAAACTCTTGGCTGGGCTGCAACGGCCCAGCTCAGCTCGTATCTTGGGGAAAGCGCGGGCTGTCGGAACCCGATTGCCTCCCACTTTCCAGATTCTATTCTCTCAACCTTCTCCCCGCGCGAAAGCGAAGTTACAGCGTCGTAATAACGATTCAAGAACGGTAGTTGACGGGCCCGGGCGATGGGATTTGGCACCTTTTTTTGGCTTGGGAGCTCGCAGGGTTGTATGCAAATTAAGCCTCTTTTCAGTAAGGCGGGGTGCCAGGAAAGCCACAGAGTCTCCTCGGACCAAGCAATCGGCGCCCTTCGGCTTTGTGACGGCGCGCCGGCTTCGACCCTGTGCTAAGCCGGGGCCGGGGAGGGCGCATCATGGGGTTTTCTGGGCTTTTGGTCAGCCCCCAAGCCAGGATGACGATCAGCCCTGAGGTCTGCTTCTAGAGCTCGCATTACTCTGTCATGAGCCGAGCTTGCAGTTCGAAGACATAGGGAAAGAAAGCATCTCGTTGAAGCTCCGACTTGGGGTTGATGTTGAACTGGTGATTGCAAACGGGGACGGGTGGTTCTGTGGCGTATGGTCTCGTGGTCTCCTCGCATGGGGTTGCTGGTTGCTTTCCCCCTTTTTCTCGAACGGTTGCCCAGTCTGCAGCCGAGAGAATCGTCAGAGGAGCGGGTGATCCGGTCCATCCCAATAACCGTATCCTCTCGGAATATTGGGGCTAGCGGGACGATGCATTTATCTGCAGGTTCCCGACTGCAAGTGTCCAGCCTTGCCGCACAGCACGTTGGGTTGGTTCTCCCCACTGTGTTTGTTGCACCCACGACAATAACACGCCGTCATATGGAATATCAAACAACTATTAGCGTTTCTGACCTGGGGCGGGGCGGGTGAGTACCGAATACTTAATCAACACCGCAGAGGTTCCCGTCATTTGAAGATCGCTCATCTGACACCGCTATCCACTGCAACAAGGGAATTGCTCCTCCTGCCTCTCCTGCGTAACAGCACCTTCTCTTCGAGATCCCACAGCAAGGCAAGAAATCATAAATCACAGCCCAGTTCCGTTTCTCGGGGGTTTTCGGCAGTGCGGAATGAAGATGTCAAATGTTTGGATTTGTGCTCACTTTCGCCAGCCGTGTTACCCGTTGGGACTTGAAACAACCTATTGAGATTGATTTCTTGGGACAGAAATGTAGAGTCAGTGGCTCCACTGCAGTGTCACGATCTTCACTCTGGCACGTCATCAGTTAGAACCGCCCATGACAGAGGGTTGGCACCGCCAAATCATTAGCATCGCCAGGTATTCGCTGTGACCTGGAGTAGTGTACATGCTGGAGCGACGGTTGATGGCGGAAGGGCTGGCGGGTGGCTGGCGCAAAAGTCTCAGGTGCAACTTGCTCGTTGCCCAATCCCCATTCCATGCTAAGCACACCCCGACACGCCCCTGAATCTCTCCACTCTCCACAGACTCGCCTCGGGTGCCAGTGGCATCAAGGCGGCATCACCCCGGAAGCCACTCAACGCTCGTTTCGAACAACAATTCTTCCGCCTGACTTCGGATTCCACACCTCATTCATTTGCCTGCAGGAGCCCCCTTGTTGTACCAAACACCACTTCTTTCCAGAAGCCAGAAGCTGCCCTGCAGTCTTTATTTTCTAGCCGTGCAACAGCAGATCGTCCAGATTCACGCCGGGAACCAGACTTTATCTCTCGCTGCGCGTCTTAGGCGGCGAGCTGCATCTGACGTATTGTTTACCTCCGGCGGCATCAACAACAAAATCTACCCGCACGTTGACACGAGACACCTGCGCTCGCAGCTCGCAAAACGCCAGCCTTCTCTCGCCGGGTTACGCGACACCCTGGTGCTACCCCAGTGCAGTCATCTCACCAACCGGAATCACGAACACATCATCGGACTGCCGGAAAATAGCTACCTGCGGCAACCCGCGAGCGCCGTGGATATTGAGCTTGATAGCGCATCCGTGTAGCGCCCGGAGCTCACCATGGCCGCACTCCACCATGGGCCGCCGACAGTCCGTTGCGACTCCCCCCCGCCCGACACCACGCCGAGCCCAGCTCTCGGCCCCTCCGCCGACTTTGCCCGCTGTCTCTCTACCGCCTCCTCCACCTCTCAGGGATCCGCCACTACCGACGGGTCACACCTGCGAGAGTCCCTCGGCAGCGACTTCTCGGCCTTCTCTCGCCAGTCGTCTGGCAGTTATCAGTCCTCCCGCCTCTCCGACGTCAGTAATAGCAGCCATG
>Ga0247770_1001714_pt1 | contig 15563 bp, 10 predicted proteins | sample UWRJL136409B6_FD_179943 | JGI IMG/M metagenome (GOLD analysis project Ga0247770, IMG submission 179943) | Plant litter microbial communities from Arlington Agricultural Research Station in Wisconsin, United States - UWRJ-L136-409B-6 | ecosystem: Environmental > Terrestrial > Plant litter >... | reverse complement strand
TCCAACGGCCCCCCAGCGGCACTCAAGGCCTTGGACTCCTCGCCCGTCAATATCCTCTTGACAAACTTCACTCCATGGTTCCCTGTCAAGATCTTCCTCACGCGGCTCACGCTCGCGATATCCGTGCCCACATGCATCGCGTACGGGAACGGAGTCGGAGCGATCTTGCCCTCCACCAGCCCGATCGGGCGCAAAACTCTCGGAGAGACTTGCGAAGTGGAGGTCGCGGCGGCGGCGAAGGCTTTGCCTGTTGATGGTGGTATGCGGCCGGCCATTCTTGTGATGTGCGGTGTTGGTATTAGTGTTGGTGCCTCCTATGGTGGGGTGGTCGTGTGGTGTTTGCTGGGCTGTGGAAACCAAAAGAGTTTTCTTGAAAAGAAATTTGCCAGTGAGTGAATGAGATATCCCCGACTGGTTGCAACCCTCACGCCGCCTCGTCTAGCGAGGGGGCGGAACGGGGCGACACTTGCCAAAGGAGTGTCGGTGCGATGCCTGGGTCGGAGACGCGACGCGATGGGCAGGTCGGTGGATATTGACCAGAGAATGAAGGACGAAGTTCGGAGCTGTTGAGAAAAATGGAGCCCGCCTTCCGGCGTCAAGGCTCGCTAATCGGCGCAACGGCCGCTAGAACCAATGCGGCTAGGCGCCAATACGACCGCTGCTGGAGACATAGTGGGGCTCACCGACGTCATCGACAACTGACTGAGCCTCTGCTCATCAATTGTCGACCCTTCGGGTGTTTCACTGGAAAGACTCGGTGGCTGCCATTAATGCATTACCAGGCCTGACTAAAATGTCTGAAATGAAGCTTAGAAAGCGGCAAAGTCAAGAAACAATATTACACTACCGCCAGCTCATAGAAACGAACAACAGACCGTGCTACCGCACCAATGCTGCGAAACAATTCCATGCCTTTCCCATTACAAGCAATAAGCAATGCGCGACACCTGCCACCCTGCTGTCACCCTCGGGCACCTTTTTGCCGACCACAACCCTGTCCCCCAAGTCGGTGTCATTCTTTTTGATGAGGGCCTCTCTCGTCTCCACTTGCGGCCTCTTCCGTCTACCTACCCTTACGGGTCAGCAAGCAACGGGGCACGCTCAGTATCATTAGTTGTCTGGCGTCTGCCGAACGTAGTCTCCTTGCCAGTCCAGACAATGACAGTAAAGACGAAGAGTACCGCCATAATCGTGAACGCAAAGATCCATTGGAAGGCCACAACCTGTCTGTGGAACTGAGCGACTCCAAGTGAAGCTGACAAGACGCTCAAAGCGAAGCCCATGGTGTAATCCTGCAACATCGATCAATACAAGAACTCGGAACTTGCAGAGCAAAGACTTACCTTGTAGAGGATAATAAAGAACATGCCGTAGCCCAAGATCGACCAGATGAAGACATTGGCGAAGATGCGGGCAACCAGGCTGTTCTGGTGAGGCACCATGATGGCTCCATTCCAGTAGATCGCGACAAATGTCCATGCCAGCGGGCCCGACACAGCGGGCAGGTGGATAAACCGAGGGTAGCTGTTGTGGCGGAAGTAGAGCGAAGTGAGGTTGATAAAGTTGAGGATCAGGATGATCTCTGACCAGACGAAGTGGGAGTGCACGAAGAGCAGCACCCAAACGAAGTGAAGCAGGTTGTTGGTGATGAAGTGGCTACCGACAGCGCACGAGGCGTTCACTGTTTCGACGGACGAGGAGAACAAGTGGCCGATATAACCGAGCTGGAGGATGAAGATGGCGAGCCTAGAGAGGTGCGTCAGCAACGTTTGGGTGTGTTCTCGGAGGAATTGCTATTACCAGAAGAGGGACGTGATCAGGTAATTCTGGGTAAACCCAGAGTAGTTATGGTAGTTTACATCCCAGATTGTTCGGGGGTGGTAATGTCCATTCCAATTCCCTTTCTCGAACGTGTAGTATACCGACACGATAAACGACAGCAGCCATGAGAGAATCGTCAGGACTTTGTATGTGATCACTGAGCCTGCGCTGTGCGAGTCGCGCTTCGCGAAGGGGTTGATGTTGTTCAGCCGATCCATCTTGCAAGGTGAGTCGTACGGGAATTGGCAACAGGCGGCTTGCTCTGTTCTCTAAATGTCGAGAACTTTGGGGGGAGAAGTTGGCCGAAGGACGAAGCGGGCCGGCGATGTTCTTAACAACCAAGGAGGACAAGAGCCAAGGCCCGGCTGGTGGTGGCAGGAAAGGCAGCAGGGATCGCAATGATGCGGGGAAGAGATGGAAAGTGCGAGACGGATGCCTGTATTTGGAGGCGAAAGAGATTAGTTCCCAGAAAGAAGGTGCTACGCATGCACAACTGTGCAGCAAAGCAGGGTACAAAACTGGTCTAAGGAAGGGGCTGATCTGCTCCGTGTCGAGATGGATCGGATGAATCCCCACACTGTTTACGTCCGAGATCCAACCTAGCTCCTTGAAGGGCCTGGAAACCCGCAATATGGAAACTTACAGCGTTGCCAGCGTGCATTGTTCCTGAAGTTGGACCTCGTATCTGTGTTGTCGGGTTTGTTTATCTGGTGAGCCAGAAGAAGAGCAAGACAAGGAAATTATGAGAGCGTCTGTTGAACAGTGGGAGGGGATGTTGCGCACTGGAGAGGGGTGTACCTTCCACAGATGCGGGTTGTTGGAGATGGCCGACTGGCCAGTTGATCATTGCCCTCGTGGGATTGGCACTCAGATGGCATGTATTCTCATTGTCGAATGCAGAAACGTCCAGCTGTCCTAGCAGGCTGTCATCAGAACGAAACTCACCCACGGGGATACGAGCCTCTTCTTTTGTTTGCAAGTCTCCGGAGCTATCGACGTCATCGACGGGAGCCATCAAGGTGTTCAGTGCCCTCCGGCCTTCCGCCACTAACTTGAAGAAAAGCTATCCACGCCATCGTCTTCAGCGTTTCCGAAGAGGATTGCTGACCGGTGGAGTATGACAGTGTGAAGAAATGACCTTTTGCCCTGGGCATTTTCTGCGGGTTCCTCTTGTCAAGCACGCACTTTGGCGGTAACATAAAGCTCGACAGATGGCTGAGGGAGCCGTGAATTCGAGGCAGGGGGTTACCTTGGCCCTCTGCAGCAGCTTCAGTGGCCACTCTGATTGGCGGTCGTTGATTCCATTGCGTCACTGAAACCCCGCAGTACGTAACGATGGGACGCCCGTTCACCTCTTGCGAAGCGCTCATGCGTCAACTCCGCAATGTCTGCGTCGCCGGCTTTGTGCAATGAGGTGAACTGAGGTCCAAACGCGGCATCTAGACCTCAGCGGATCTGCATGAGGCCCGACCGGTTGATGCCGAGGCATACTGGGCTGTCAGGGCTGTCAATTGCCCCAGCAGAATTCCAATTGCCCAAGTTTCGCAAGGCAGCAATGACCGCCGTGAACAGGCGAGTGCAAATAGCATGGGAGTGTGTCCGGTGGAACGCCTGCCATAAATTTACAATTGCCCGCCGCGGGCTAGTCGCTGTCAGCTGGCCACAGAGCGCCGATCGATCTGCCAACCACTTCTTTTGGCGCGCAGCAGGCTGATGCACCTGCAATACACCACATGATGTCTCTCATCAGCGCGGTCTCGAAAAGGGCCGTCGCTTTCTCACGGCCCAAGGCAATCCTCTCAGAAAGACGTTGGTTCGGTTGCAGGTGGGCTCGGGGCGATGATAGGTGGTCTCGATATTATTCAAAAATATTTGCTATGCGAGAGAAGCACTTTTCGATCTAATCAGTACATGACCCCAAATCCGAAGCCTCCATTCCCATCGCGTATTTAGCAGTAAGCCACCGGCATTTTGGGACCGCAACTAGACCCGCAGTCGCTGGCTAGTGTTCGCCCTTCCTCAAAGTCAGCATTTCGCCTGGTAGCGATGGGGCAGGATGATGCAGCAAAACTGCAAACGAACCGATTGAGAAGCGCCGCATCGCGTCCAACCCATCCGACTCCATGGCTTTCACCGAATAAAACACCCACAGCCACCTAGGATATTGGTCTGTCCACTGCTTTTCTTCCACGTCCGGCTCAAGCACAGGCTCAAGTGGGCTCGTTTTTATTGTGTCGACGTCACGGTCCGACAAATGGGTGGCAGTTTGCCTTGGGCTTCGATGCAGCACCTTCACCGAGGGCTGTGGCTGTGTTTTTTCTGGTGCTGTGTCGGTGACTGGTTGGATTTCTAGCGTTATCTCCTCCTCCTCTGCTGAAGATGCGCATTGCACCGCCGGCTCGTTGACCGAGGATGCCGTTTGTTGTTGCTGTGGCTGTTGCTGCTTTGAGACCTTCGGCAGCGGGTATTCTTCGCCGGCCGGGGCCCAGGTCCCGACTCCGAGAATGAAGGATTCGTCAAAGTATTGAGGTTGAGGTTCCATTATGGCAGACAAGCTTGTTTTTGTGTCTTCTTGCAACGACCTGGGAGCAAGGCCATGATATACACGAGCGTTGGCTGCTAGCCTCCAAAACTTACACCTGGAAAGGCAACTGCATTGTTGCGCCTATTTTGCCCTCAATTTCCAATTTACATCCCGGATCACAAGTGAAGGCGAGTTGCAAGCTCGGAGCCCCTTGTCTGGCATCTGTCCCGATGCGCTGGCAAACACCACTAGCCCCTTGACCACCCTCTGCCCGAATTTACAATTCTCAACGGTGAATTTACATACAAGCCTCCATGGCGGCAGAGGCTGAGTTGTTGCTAAGTTGTTGCAGTAGTGGCCGGATGCCACGCTGGCGGTGTGCTTTTTATTGGGTTGGGTCCCGTCCGTTGCGATCTTTTTTTTTACATCTACCGGATTAGGGCTGTTGCCTTCATGCAGCTGTATAAGGCAGTCTGCTGGGCACCCCCTTGATCCGCGACCCAGTAGGTACTGTTAAAATTCCACGTTCCCAGAGCAGCTATAACCAGTAGCGGTGATAAAAACCATCAACATTCCTTCGCAGACCAGGGGGGATTGCACACATGCAAAGAAGCACGACAGCCAACATGACCAAGTCAGGGGAGATGCGATTCCAAAACGTCGGCATCGATGGTGATGGTTTACATGGCACAACCCGAATCCCTGACGAGAGGTGGGAGAGATTCAAGGATGTTATCCTTGATAAATACCAAAAAGGCACGCTAAAGGCCATGAAGAAAGAGATGGAGGAGGAACATGGGTTCATTGCAACGTAGGTACCACGCTTCTGTAGTGCTACTGTTACTGACGCATGCTTGTAGGACCAGGCAGCTAGTCCATCACATTGGGACGGTATGGGGGGTCAAAAAATACAAAACGGGCAAGAGGAAGAGTCCGCATTCCTCGCCTCCTCGGCTCGGGTACCAGGAGAACACTACCGGGGATGGCACGAACAGTGAGAACTCAACAACAACGCAAGACATGGTGGACGGTCACTCTGATTACTCAAACAACCCACAGGCCCTGGGTGAAAACCACAACATACCCCAAACCCCCATCATGGACACTGCGGGCCAGACACTTCATGCACAATTTGCCGCGGCTTTCGACCACCAGTTGTATCAGCTCGGGACGGGTGCGGCCGAGCCGGCCGCACGTCGGAGCCATCCGAGTCCTGGTCAGAATCATGGCCATAGTAGTCAACAGACGCGTTTGTTGGCCGACATTCTCTTTGCCTGTGGGGACTCGGCCGCTTTCTGGCTGTATAAGAGTTTATTATCCCAGTCGAACTCTCAGGAAGAGCGGCTTCATGACTTGGTTGCTTGCACCCGCGCAGCGCAAACGGCTCAGGATGCAGAGGAGGCGCGCGACGCACTTCAAGAGCACGTTGACGACATTCTCGACGGCCATGATGATATCTCATTGATGGCTACCCTGGTCGACCTTCAAGCGGCTCGCACATACGACTGGTATAACGACAAGGAGAACGCCATTGGTCAAATCGAACAGCGGATACTATCCATCACCATCAACGCCGGCGACCGGCCAGAGCTCAAGCCTGACCTGGGGCGTCGGAACCACAGCCTAGACATCCCCCTGTACGACTACTTTGGTTACGCCTTGAAGCGTTGGAATGATGGCTCAAACGGGGAGCAAGACTCCGAACCCATCGACATCGACGACTTCCTTCGAAGGTTCGTGGTCCTGCAGTTAGGACCTAATAGACTAACCTGCCTATCTTCGTGCTTGCGGTGGTGCATCGATACCTTGGGGAAGAGGCCAACCATCCCGATGACTCTGCGCAACACATCAGGCGATGCCCTCGCAGCAACGTACCAAATAATCGGCGCGCTATGGGAGTCATTACGATCAGATGAATCTGCACCTTTGATCGAAGAAGCCGCCAGGCAAGAGCTAGGCATCTCAGCCGCCGAACTCCTAGTCACCATCACCTGCATGATCATGACTAAAGTAGCCGCCGCCAACCCCTTTCCCGACGATCTTATCCTAGGAGCTCTGCATGGAGCCACAGCCCTCGAAGACTTGGATGACGACGTACTCCTGCACAGCTTCCTTCAGCAAGTACGCCGCAACAACGACAGACGCATCCCCGGAGCTGACCATGGTCCTCCCTCCCCTATCATGCTTGCCCTTCGCGCTTTTGCGTTCGAAGCCATGCGATTTTCGCGGCGACAGGACGACGACCAAAACTGCCCTATTATCCCCGTCGTGTTGGCTCAGCCAAGCGGCAATGCTCATCGTATGACTCGCCGCTCGCAGTACCACGGTGAGCCCTAGTAATTACCTAGTTACTATTACTGAACATCATGTACACTGAGCGTGGATGAGGGTATGGTGTCTCTCAAAATGTTTAAGCCCTGGAAAGTTTCATTCGAGTCGTTTTGGCCTCAGCGGCATATTTCTCTTCTTCCATAAAGTTTCGCACCTCATTTTCCTCCAGCACAATGTTTGAACATGGTTTTCTTCTTTTCCTTTCAATCCCAACTCAGAAGGGTTTCACAACATGGATTACAGTCGGGACTGGGGGTTTCAAGAGGACGGGCGGTCTATGCTCTTATTTGTTTCCTTTCTCATTATATATGGAGCTTCGCTTTGTCTCCTCAACGGGACTGAGCGTGGAAATATTTCCTTTCTCCATTTCATATAGGGACTTCTGGACGGGACGGAATATATTGTGACGGCGCAGAACAGATACAGGTTAGGCGCATGGGGGCATAACACAGCCTGTTTACTCAACAGCACCAGAAAGGTGGGAACGCCTAAAATGAAGACAGCGAATACCGGGTACTCATGATAGATGAATCAATTTCTTAATTATTACGACACCTTTTCCCGTTGGGATGAAACCTTAGATAAACTCGGTAAGAAGACAAAGAAGAATGAATACAGTCTGAATAGAATGTCGGGGGTATCAGTGATCCACCAAGCCCAACCAATCCCTTAATAAAGCAATCCACCCCTTGTAATACGCCGACATCATGTCCGTTCCGTGCCTTCTGAGTGGCAGTTGCAATGTAGATAAAACAAACACGAAAAAAACCACCGACGCTCATACAACATCTCCCTCTAATACATCATTCCACCATCTCGAGCCATTCCTGTCAGTGACCCAATTCTTAAACCTCTTCTACCACCAAAGCCTCCCCTTCGTCCAGCAAATCTGTCACCTTTTTGACGTTGCCAATAAGGCTCTTGCCGAGTCCTACAAGTAGCAACTTCTCCGCGTTGGCCGGCAAGCCCAGGTATGTGGGCGGCTCGCGCTCGGGCAGCTTCTGAATCCAGCCCATAAACTCCTGCAGGGATGTGCCTCCAGGGACAGCGAGGTCCCCTTCGCCACCGCCGTCCTCAACAAGCTTGTGGCCAAGTTCGAAGGCGGAAGGCGTAAGGAAAGTGCGTACGAGCTGAGCCAACATGCTAAAGTCGCCCTCATCGTCAATCTTACCACCGTAAGTCTCGGTGACAAGGTATCGGATCATGTCCCATGGGATGTTGGCCGGCGCGATGTTTGTACGGTTCTGCGCGGCCGTCTCGACCCACGTATCAATGACGAAGGCGGAGCATTCGTACTAGTGAAATTGTTAGCACATTGTGACAGCGAGGCTAGGACGTAAAACTTACGTCGGCATCGTTGAACTCCCAGAAGCCCTTCCATCCTAAATTTGGCGCATATCGCAATCTCTCCTGTACAACGGCGTGCAAGAACGACAGCAGCAGATACAGACGCGTCCGCTCGACGGGACTCCTCGTCGAGCGTGTCGAAAGCGAGGACATGGAATCCTTCATGTTTGCACGCACACCTGCTGGCTGCTCGTACATGAGAACACGAGACGCACGGAGCAGGTTGACCGGGATCTTGGGGCTTGACTCCATAGACAGGAAGAGCCTGAATTCCGGGTTGGGGTTGAGCGAGTCCATGCGCTTCTCGAGACTCTGTAGCCACGTCGGCGCAAGATGGACATTTTTGATGAGAACCCATGAACCGGTTTGAGCGGCATTAGCGATGGCCTTGTCGGCGCTAGCGAGACCTTCGTTGGATCCCATTGCAATGTTTGTGCAGCGAACACGCATGCGCTCGACGAGGCTGTCAACCTTGTAAGAAGCGTCGAAGCCGGGGCTAGACACCATGGAAATAGGTCGTCTTGCCGAAACCTGGTCAACAGTTTGCTTGAGATCCTCGACAATATCGAAGAGGTCGGAGTCAAAGACTAGGGTTACGAAGCGCTCGGCGGCTGGAACGAATCGGTCGAGACGGAAGAGTTTGACAAGCAGCAAGGCCATCAAAGCTTGGTCGTTGGGCTCTGCGTCGGAATCCCAGATCTTGGGAACAAAATTCTCTGCAAGCTCTTCGGTGAAGAACTTGTCCCAGTCCGACTGCGAGACGCTGTCGAGTTTGTCCTTGAGAGCGGAAATGCGCCTTGCGCGCGCAAAGATCTCGTCCATAGCACCCGTATCAGAAGACACGTCCGTGCCTTCAATCTTCTCGTCTAGGATCACATCGAGCAGGCCCTTGTCCATCTTGTATGGCGAAGCTTGGGCTAGCAGCATTGCAAGAGTGATGCGATCTTTCTGCAGCAGGCCGAGCGCTGTCCTCTGGCAGGTCGTTACGAACAGGTCCTTGACGATAACGTCGCGGCGAACGTTGTGGTTCGTTTCACCAGCCAAGCGAAGGTTTCCGTGGAGGACAGAGTGGAAGATGTCGAGGAAGTATTGCAGTGAGAACTGGTAGAAGTGGTTGAGATAGTGGAGTTGCTCCAGAACGGCGAAGATCGCGCTGCAAGACCTAGCGATGATGTTGTACTGGAGGGTGATCTCTTCAACCTCGGCCATGACTCCTTCTGTGTTGCTCATCTTCGCCGAAATCTCAGCGGCCTCTGTTTTTAGAGTCTCGAGAGTTTCGATAACATTGTCGTCGTCGAGAATGTTGCCACGAGACTCATTGAGGGCTTGCAGCAGCCGCTTCTCAAGTTGGCGCAAGTGGACCTTGAACTCGCCTTGGAGTTTGATGAGGTTCGAGCGTCTCTCATCAACATCTGGCCGCTCCGACTTGAGGACCTCAGCCAGCGACTGGGTCTGCAAACTGCTCTGCGTGACAGTGAAATTGACAAATGTAGTGCGACTGCAGATATCCGGAGCGAAAGTTGCAGAGGGATCCCGAGTGGACAGATAGATCTTGAACGAAGGCGAGAAGTCAATCTGCTGCTTGCCGAGCTGGATCAGCACACGGCCGCCAGTCTTCTGATACTCCTTGTTGAGCACATGATTGAGGATAGGGTCGAGATGTTCCGCATCCTGAATGAGGATGGGGTTTCCGAATCGGAGAGAGCTCTCAAGCTGCTTAGTGAACGAGTCATCCAGGAAACTCGTGACGGTGAGGCGACGATCCTTGCACTCCTTCTGGAGGAACTCGGTAACACGCCCCGAGGGGTCGATAATGAGAGGGTATCGGTTGAAGCGCTTGAGGATGATTGCGTTCTCAGTGCAGAGATCATCGACCGGCAGCGTGTGCTCCTGCCAGCCAAGCCGTTCATCTGCAGTTGATAGATACTCCGTGACAGGATTGTGCTGCTTGAAGTGAATGCCCGACAGATGCAGCTGGTGGAGCCAGTCCTCCATCATAGACTTCCGGAAAGTCTGATCATAGAGACCGCTGTATGCCAGGAACGCAGCGGCAACTAAGACATCGCCAACAAGGGTGCTGATTTGAGTCTCAAAAGACTTGCTGCCCTCCTCCCAACGGGTTCTCTCGGACGAGAGGCTGTCGAGAAGCTTCACGCTCCGGTCGACCTTGAACTGGACACGTGCCATCTCCGTCTTGATAGCTTGAGTCTCGCTGATGAGGGATGCATACTCTGTCTTGTACGTAGCAATGCTCTTCTCGAGGTTATCAATGTTCATCTCGACAGCCTTGGCCTCAGCCTTGGTCTGTAGTGCCCGCTCCTCGAGCAGACCGACCTCCTCCCTCAAAGGACCGACACGATCCAGGATTTCGGCGTAGTTAACTTGTGCTTCAACCCACTGGACAAGCGGCCCGCAGGCTCTGCTGGCACGGTTGACTTTCTCGAAAGTGAACTCAGTGTTTGACAGGAATTCATTACGCATCTTTATGCGCAGCGTCTTGTTCATCATCTTTTGGTTGTCGAAGTTGATGATGCAAGCGATAAAGTCGTCTCGCCGAACAACAGCCTGAATCTGCTTCCATTCGCTGACTTTGTGGCCGAGTAAGGTGCAAACCGAATCCAAGGCAAGTCGGACACCCTGTGGAGGCGTCGGCATGGATCGTACTTCGGTGAGATGCTGCCGCTTGATGTTGCTGACGGAAGCCTTTGCTTCCTCGACAGCAGGCTCTGCCTTTGCGAGATCTTCAAGAACGATCTTCCGGCGAGATGCAACTTCCGCCTCCTGTTTCTCCAAGGCGACTTGAATCTCGAGCGAAGTTGTCTTCCTCTGCTCGGCCTCCCGTTGATCTGCCACCATGCGCTGCAGTTTCTCATTTGCCTCTGCATCCTTTTGCTCGAGCTGTGCCTTCTTCTCGGCGAGACTGACACGGAGATCCCGTACTTTGTCTACTGTGTCTCGTAGTTTCTCGAGACCGACGTTGAGATGGCGTTGCTGCTCTTCGAGATCCTCGCGCTTTTCGTTGTACAGCTTGACGTATTGGGCAACAAAGTCCAAGAAGTGACGGGGAGTAAGGAAGGTGACCTTTCCTTGCTGCCTGAGGAGCTTTTCGTTGAACCGCTGCAGGGAGTAATGGATGTAGACCATGGAGTTGACAACTGCCTCCCTGTGCGATGGTGGAAGATTGAGGCCGCGATACGCGACTGGAATAGAGTCTGGCGCGGAGAAGTTGGGCCGATCGAGATCGACGGAGTGGGTGAGCTCGTGTGCAACTTGGAAGAGAGCTTGATCGGACCAGTCGCCAAACCAGTTCAGCACGCAACGGTTGAAGAGAGCGGGAGATGTCGCAGCCTTTGAGGACAGGCCGTCTTCGGGAGGATTCATGGTGAAGACGACGTGCAAATTCTTGACAATCTGTCCGGTAAACCACTTGTAGAGTTCCTCTTGGGAATCAAGGAGCAGGCCTTGTCGCTGGGCACCTTCCTTGCAAGCTGTCATGAGAGCTGCAAGCTCGTCGCCCTCGAAGAGACCGGGAACTTCAGCGTTGGCAAGCAGGGTGTTCATCCGTTCCAAGAATCCTGAATCAAGAACGTTGGACTCGTCCATGATGAAGCAGATCTTCTCTCCTTTGCAGCCGGAGCGGCGAAGAACCTCTCTGAGATCTTCGTCGAAATCCTCCGCCGAGTATTTGCCGTGCACCTTGATCTGGAACACCTTGAGACCATTCATCCAAGCGACGAAGCGAGATAGAGTTGTCTTTCCACTGCCGCTGACACCAATCAAGATCAAATGGCCCTGAGGCTGCCGGAAGACACGATCGATGCGAAGGACGTGCTCCAGAACGTCGTTGAAGAGAATGAGCGGGACGTCGACTTCTTCTTCGCAGAAAGTTCTGAGTCTGGCTTTGACGAACTCACGCAGCTGCTCACGGTCAACCGGAACGTAGTGTTTCGACAGCCAGTTTGAGAACAGAATCGGGCCGCCCAGAGCCTTCTCCTCCTCAATGGTGGGGAAGTACTCCATAGCGATCCGGCGGACAGCATCGTCCGTCCATTTCCGTTCGTCCTCAGCGACAAGACGATCCTGGAAAAGACGAAGAGCCTCGTGAGCCCAGATGCGAATGAGGCCTTCAACTGACAGGGTTTCGAGTGGCCGAATGGCCTCGTAGACACCGCGTACCCATCTTGTCAGTTCACGAGGACTGTAGACATAGTGGGGCTGAATTTTTGGTGTAAATCGCTGCTGCGATTCGAGATAGAAGCGGACCATAGCTTGTGTGAGTGGTTCAGCATAGCCGCGGAGTGAAGGGATGATCTTGAGCACGGCAGAGTTAAAGGTGCCATAGATTTGCATGAGCGACTGCTCGCCAGGATAGTCTACCATAACAAGAGGGGCATGTCTGAGGAAACGAGGGCCCATGGGGGTACGACCAGCATCGGTGGGAGGGTTGCAAGCGCCGACGAACTGGATCCTGTCGAGTGTGACCCAAGACTTGTCGGACGTCCGCCAGAATCCGTTATGTTCGACAAGCTGCCTTAGGAAAGAGATAGCACGCTGTGTGCCATACTTATCGGGGGCAGGCAAGTTGATCTCGTCGCAGAAAATGACCAACCATCGTCCGATCTGGGTTGGTGAAAGCATGACTCCGTTGAGGGTCTTCTTGTACTCGCAGTACTGCTCGAAAGTCTTGATAAGCAGGTCGGGAGTTGTCGCGCTGGAGAAGTTGAGGCCAACAACTTCCATGTTCGGAAGCTTGCGCAGAGCACTGAATAGAGTCATGGTCTTGCCGGAACCTGGAGGACCGCACAGAAGGAGCGGCTTGTGCTCAGCGAGCCAAGAGTATAAGACATCTTCGTGGCGAACAGTATCCAGCGTCGGGATGACGACATCGGTTTGAGTGACTGAATGCGTGTTGACCTCAATGGTCGGCACCTGGTTCTGCCAGGGGGACCAATCTGCCTTGGGGAGCGTCACATCAAAGTCAATGAGCGAGCTCGAGCCATCCAGCGGCGGAGAGCCGAAGCTCGCCATCCCAGCAACCTTGTCGCCGAACGACTTACGGTCCATCAAAGGACAGTCGCCGGTCAAGGCCCAGACCAGGGCGAGAAGAAGCTTCTTGGCGATATATGCCTCAGCCTGCTCCGGCTCAAGCGGGAAGTCCGTGTGCTGCCCGTTATACTCAATGATGTCGCGGACGGCCTTGTTCAACAGGGAGAAGAGTGTGTTGAGGACACGGGCAACTGTGTACTCCATGATATGGTTGTACGCTTCCGCCTCTTGTAACGCCGCGAGGATAAATCCGTCCGTTGTGAGGAATGCATTGAGGAGGTCAGCGGCTTGGCCCTGGGTTGCTAGCGCTTTGGCGGAGCTCTGGCCAGTGGAGATGGCATCCTCATCCAGGTCCTCGAATGCAATGGTGCGCAGAGTCTCGAGATAATTGGCGACCATCATGCTGGGTGTCACCGTGTCTTCGCTGAACCACACCATGCCGCATCGACTGACAGTGGCGAGTGTCGCGTACTTGAGGTTCTCTACCTCAAACATGATGCGGACATTGGCCGGAAGATTGAGACGCTCACCATTTGGCAACGTCAGGAGTTTGTTGTCATCGAGGACACTGTTCAAGTTCTCCACCCATTCAGGATCGACATCACCATCGAAGACAATCCAGTGGCGCTTGGTATCTTCACCGCGCAGGTTGTCGACTATCTTGCGTAGAATGCTGGTGAATAGACCGTCTGTCCATTCTCTTGTTGTGGAATCGAGATTTCCGTAGAGGGCTTCCTTGGACATGACCTTGCTGTCGATGACGTGGGAGACACCCTCGACATTTTCCACCTGCTGCAGGGCTTCCAAGAGTAATCTCCATGCAGCTGTCTTTCCGGAACCGGAGTTGCCCACCATCATGACACCATGATGGATCTTTTGGATCTGGTACAGTTGAAGGATCTTGGTCATCCAAGTATCATTGACAACCAGCTGTCTCTCATCTGCCAGGCGGCGAATGGCGGCTTCAAGTTCTACTAGATTGGCTGGCACATACCTGACACCCGGGAAGCAGACTTCTTCGATGCTAAACATGATCTCCACATCAGACTTGATTAGTTTAGGTGCGATCGTCTCCCGGATGCTCTGGACAATGATCTCGGGCTCAACAACCTCTTCAGCGCCAAGTTGGTCACCATGCGTCAGCCGAGCACGTTTCAGACCACCTGAGCTGACCAGGACACTCTTCAACGCACGTAGACCGAAGTCGTAATGAGCCTGCTTTGACAACTGGGCCGCGCACTGGTCGAAAAAGGGCACCGTATGCTTGGAGAGCTGCTTGGCCTGGCTGAAACCCTGGGAATAGAGCATGACCTCTGCAATAAGCTCCTTGTCGGGCTTGGACATGGCAACACTTCGGAACAGCTTCTTCAGGTTGTCAGGGAGGTTGGATCGGCCAGCATAGCCAGGGTTCATCGTGATGAAGATACCCGTGTTGGCGTTGACACGCAGTTGGCGCCCCACGAGCTCGATCTGTGCTTTTTCGTCCTCGGCGCCCTGCTTCAGACCCAGCTGGATATTCTGAATCTGCTGAGACACGGCCGAAAGAATTCGTTCTTCCAGACGATTGAACTCGTCGAAGCAGCCCCAGGCACCGACCTGGCAGATACCCAAGAAAATGCGTCCCATGGCCTGGAAGTCAAAAGTGTCGTCGCAGCAGAAGACAAGCGTGAAGCGTCCGAGCTGAATGCCAAGGGCTTTGACCGACTCAGTCTTGCCGGTTCCAGCGGGTCCATAGGGGGAACCACCCAGGCGTTGGCAGAGAGCTTGTGTAAGAGTGAGAAAGCATCGATCAGTGAGGGGTGTTCGAACGAGCCTCTCGGGGACTCCAAGGTACTCGAAGCCGTAATTGAGCTTTGCGTTCGCCATCTTGATATGCAGGCGTTGCAAGAAAGGACCTTCGGGGTTGTAGACATATCTCATCTGCAGAAGCCACATGTAGTGGGTGTTGGAGCTGGCATTCAGCTTGATAAGCTTCTCGATGACATCCCGCTGGTGCACGCATTCAGTGATAAGCTGTTCACACTTCTTGCGCAGGAGGACCTCGAGATCCCCGAGGACTGTATTCGCCAAGAGACGGAGTACCTGGACCTCACGGTCAAACAGAGACTGTAGACCCTTGCCTCCATCGGCCAGCGCCTGGTCGACAGTGGTAGTCCAAACGGCCTGTGTGGCCAAGACAACAATTTGACTAGGATAGTTGTCCATGAACTTGTTAAGTGCGTCCAGGTCAATGTTATCGCTTGCGAAGATGGGCGTAAACTCGTCAACTGCATCTGCCAAGAGTTCGGCAAGAGTTGCTTTCATTCCGTTCTCAAGGAGTGCCAGCCAGTCGTTGATCTTTGGTGTCTTGACCAGGTTGATCTCCTTCTTGAGGCGCACAGCTTCGCCCTCTTTCGAAGTGAACCCAGAGACGATACCCTCCTCGTCCATGATCAGGCCGTTGAGACCAGCAAACATCTTCTTGAAGTGCTTGGCAATACGCATCGTATCATTG
>Ga0247770_1001713_pt1 | contig 15585 bp, 10 predicted proteins | sample UWRJL136409B6_FD_179943 | JGI IMG/M metagenome (GOLD analysis project Ga0247770, IMG submission 179943) | Plant litter microbial communities from Arlington Agricultural Research Station in Wisconsin, United States - UWRJ-L136-409B-6 | ecosystem: Environmental > Terrestrial > Plant litter >... | reverse complement strand
CTCCATCTCCCCCGCCAGCTCGCTCCGGCTGATCAGCACCCGGACGCCGCTGTCGCGCATCATCAGGCGCAGCCGCTCGGCCGGGTAGCCCGGGTCCAGCGGCACGTAGGCGCCGCCTGCCTTCAGCACGGCCAGGAGCGAGACGACCAGCTCCGCGCTTCGCTCCAGCAGCACGCCCACCCGCGCGTCGGGCCCCACGCCCAGCCGGACCAGGTGGTTCGCCAGCCGGCTCGACCGCGCGTCCAGGTCGCGGTACGTCACCTCCTCCTCGCCCCACACCAGCGCCACCGCCTCGGGGCGCTCCCGCACCCGAGCCGCGAACAGCTCGTGGACGCACACGCCCCGCGGCCACGGGCGATCCGTCCGGTTCCACTCCTCCACCACCATCGACCGCTCGGCACCGCCCAGCAGCTCCAGCCGCGAGAGCCGCGCGTCCGCATCCTCGGCCACCTGCTCCAGCACCCGCTCCAGGTGTCCGACCATGCGCTCGATGGTGCCCGGCTCGAACAGGTCCGTCCGGTAGGAGAGCCCGCCGCGCAGGCCGCTCCCCGTCGCCGCCAGGGCCAGGAACAGGTCGAACTTGGCGTTGGAAAGGCCCGCGTCGATCCCCTCGCTGCTCGCCTCCGCCGGGCCACGGGACGAGTCCCTGGCGTCCTGCAGCGAAAACGACACCTGGAAGACCGGCGAGTGGCTCAGGCTGCGCTCCGGCCGCAGCTCGGCCACCAGCTTGTCGAAGGGAAGCTCCTGGTGCTCGTAGGCCCCCAGCGTGGCCTCCCGCACCCGCCCCAGCACCTCGCGGAAGCTGGGGTCGCCGGAGAGGTCGGTGCGCAGCACCAGGGTGTTGACGAAGAAGCCGACCAGCTCCTCCACCTCCTTCCGCGTCCGCCCCGCGATGGGGCTCCCCACGACGACGTCCTCGCTCCCGCTGTATTTGGAGAGGAGCACCTGGAAGGCGGCGAGCACCACCATGTACAGCGTCGCGTCCTCGCTCCGGGCCAGCTCCCGCAGGCGCTTCAGCAGCTCGCCGGGAAGCGCGATCCGCTCGCTGGCCCCACGGAACGACTGCACGGCCGGGCGCGGATGGTCGGTGGGCAGCTCCAGCAGCTCCGGCGCTCCCGCCAGGCGCTTGCGCCAGTACGAGAGATGCCGCTCCAGCGCCTCGCCCTCCAGCTGCTCGCGCTGCCACGCGGCGTAGTCGGCGTACTGCACCGGCAGCTCGGGGAGCGGCGACTCCCGCCCCTCCCGGTAGGCGTCGTACAGCACCGAGAACTCGCGCGAGAGCACCCCCATGCTCCACCCGTCGCTGACGATGTGGTGCATGGAGAGCAGCAGCACGTGGTCCTCTTCGTTCAGCCGCAGCAGCACCGCCCGGAAGAGCGGACCCTCGGCGAGGTCGAACGGCCGCGTCGACTCCTCGGTGACGCGGCGCCGCATCTCGGCCTCCCGTTCGGCCTCGGCCAGCCGGGAGAGATCGTCCACCCGGAGCGCGAAGCCGCCGGAGGGCGCCACCACCTGCACCGGGGCCCCGTCCACCTCGAGGAAGACGGTCCGCAGCGCCTCGTGGCGCCGGACGATCTCGCCCAGCGCGCGCTCCAGCGCCCCGACGTCCGTCGTTCCCCGCAGCCGGAGCGGCCAGGCCATGTTGTACGCGGCGCTCCCCGGCTCGAACCGGTCCAGGAACCAGAGCCGCTCCTGCGCGAAGGAGAGCGGAGCGCCGTCGCGATGGGGGCGGGGTACGATGCCCGACGAGCGGACCTTGCCCCTGAGCCTGGCCTCGATGAGCGCGCGCTTGGCGGGAGAGAGCTCCGGGCGCGGAAGCTCGGCCGTCTTTTCCGAGGACATCTTCAGACTCCTGCAACGGGGTTGGACTCGGCCATCCGCTCGGCCTCGTCTTCGGTCTTGTCGGCGGCGTCTTCGTGGATCCCGCGCTCGATCTCGCTCGCCCTGGCTTTCAGCGAAGGCGTCGAGAACACGGTGGGGATGGAGAGATGCGGGTGGAGCGTGTCCCGGACGTGGACGGCGGCCGCGGGATCAGCCGCGAGCGGTCGCCGAGCGCGGAAAGGCTGTCGCGCACGCCCGACCCGCTCCAGGCGCGGCACGTCGGACCAGGCCTCCGGCCGGCGCCTCCTCCACCGGCCCCCGTGGTCCAGCGTCCCGTCGGGAGTCGGCGGCACCGCTTCCCGCACGACGAACGCGCCCGGCACCATGGACTCCGGCGGGCTCCCGGCTGCGCGCCGCATCCGTCACCGGCGACGACGCGAAGGATGCCTGATCAGGAAGTGCGTCCGCGGTACGACTTCCACGAAACCATCTTTCCAGAAAGACGCGATACTTCTGCGCCATCCCGGAATCAAAACAAACCTTCGACTTGCTGGCTTCGAGAGGCCCCGATCCATGGCGGGCCACCAACGCAGGGAACAGCCCTTCCCGAGGCCGGAAGGCGGGCGCGATACCGATTCGCGCCTGGCCGCACGGCCTGCAATTGAGGGGCTGAAATCATGCGATGCTCAAAATCTGGCTGAACAAATCATACTTGTCCCGGCGGTGCCATGTCAACCCGCCGGATCGAAAAAATGAACAAAATGTGTTGCAAATACGGGCCTGATGAAGAGGGGAGGCCAACAGTTACGGATGTGACGGCGGGTAATGGCGGAAAGGACACGAACCACGTCATGACCCAAGTGGACTGGTAAACAAATTCAATCGTTGCCTGGGCCCGGGCGGTTCGTTGCGGCGGGTTTGGAGTTCGGCGTCTGGCCGGCCATCCGGACGTGGGTCGTACGCTATAACCAGCGTGGACGTGGAGTCGGCGCATCGGACCGCAGGGGGTGATCGGCCTGGGCGCCGTCGTTCCCCGGTCCTCATCCCCCAGCGAGAAGTGGTGGATTCATCAGAGGAGGACGTCTTTCATACTCGCCGGGTGGCTGGCGGGGCGCCACTCGCGCCAACGGAATCGGGGCGCGCGGTGGGCTCCCGTCACGAGAGCGTCACCGGGCGGCTATCAAATTGTTCTCTCGGTGGCGCAAAGCGGCGGGAGTACCCATCGATCGGGAAAATCGAGAAAAACGATTATCAAAGCAATGTTTTTATTCTGATGACCGATTGAGATCGCCGGGAATCATCCCTCCCGCTCGGATCGACCCAAGGTGCTTCTGATTCAGACCACTGGCAGGGGATGGGCCGGCCAGCGATCGGCCGGGGGGAGGAACACGGAGCGGGCGGCGGTCCGTACGGCATCGGGACGCGCGGGAGGCAAAAGACGCAACTCCGTGGAAGGGATCATGGAGCCGCTGCCCGGGGGCCCTGGCAGCAAAATCCCCAGGCCGCGCTCCTGCGCGACCTGGGGACGAATGGGCCGGGTGGGACTTGAACCCACGGCCAACGGATTAAAAGTCCGCTGCTCTACCGACTGAGCTACCGGCCCGCGAGCCGAGGAAGATAACGACGCTCGGGGACCGGCTCAAGGACGACGCCGCTCAGCCACCCTGGCAGGCCCGCGCTCAGCGCCACCACCGCACGCTCGACGGGCCGAGGGGACCGCCCGCGCGGGAGACGGCGCGGCTGCCGCCCGCGAAGGCGGCAGCCGCGTTCCACGCTCCCGCGCTTACTCCATGGTGGCGGGACCGCACTTGAGGCAGTCCGTCTCCATGCTGCGGTAGTCCTGCGAGCACCAGGGGTGGCCGGTGTAGCAGCCCCCGGCCACCACGGCGCTCACGTCCCCGCTGTGGCCGCGGACGGTGCCGCGCTCCTTCGCCTCGCCGGCGGTGGTGAACGATTCCACTGCGAGCTGGTCGAGGTCCAGTGCAAGCTTCTTCATCTGTCGTGCTCCGGGGAAGTGCCAGGTGGGAAAGGCGCGGGGCCCCGCGGCCGCACACCGCTCTGGTGCGCACTGGAAATAACTCACAGCGGCTCGCACCCGCGCAAGCTCACGCGACAAACTCATTCGCCGCAACGCTTTTTGTGATCTGGACACCCACGGGCCTCCCGCAACCCGGCCTTGCACGCCGCCGCGCGCGCGCCTATCCTGAAAACCGGATGGAAAGAGGCACCGCGGCGCCTGCTCCCCCTGGCACTCGCGCGCGTCTCCGCGACGGCCTGGCGCCGTTCCATCCGCTCCCCTGGACCTCGCGAAGCACGGCGAGGCGGGGGATCGACCTCGCGAACCACCCCGCCGCTCGCCGTCCGAATCGCTCCAACACCGTTCCCGATCCCACGACCCAGCCCAGGATGCCGCCCATGCCCGAAGAGTTCTCCCTCTCCCTCCCGGCCGACGAGGCGGAGGAGGGGAAGAAGAAGAGCAGAAAGGACCGCGAGCGCGAGAAGGAACGGGAGAAGGAGCGCGAGAAGGAGAACGCGCGCCGGGCGGAGCGCGGCATCGAGACGATGTTCCGCACCTCGTACCGGATGCACACCGACCTCAGCTCCATCGCGGACAGCAAGGCCGGGATCATGATCAGCATCAACGGGCTGATGGTCTCCATCATCCTGGCCGCCATCGCCCCCAAGATCGCCGCCACCCCCTGGCTGATGCTCCCCACCTCGACCATGCTGGTGAGCGGCGTGCTGTCGCTGGGGTTCGCGGTGATGGCGGCGCGGCCGCGGGTGCGCACCTCCACCCCCGCGGCCGACGGCTCGCGCGGCGGCATCAACCTGCTCTTCTTCGGCAGCTTCGTCTCGCTCAGCCCGCGCGAGTACGAGGAGGGCGTCGACGCGCTGGTGAACGACCCCAGCCGCATGTACCGCGACATGGCGCGCGACATCTACGGCCTGGGCACGGTGCTGGAGGCCAAGTTCAAGCTCCTCCGCGCCTCCTACAACGTCTTCCTGGTGGGCCTGGTCGCCAGCGTGCTGCTGTACATCGGCGTGTACCTGTGGATCGTGTTCCGCGCGCCGCCGGTGGTGCCGGTGGCCTGAACGGAAGGGGACAGGGGACAGGGGACAGGGGACAGGGGACAGGGGACAGGGGACAGCCAGCGGCCGACGCGCCGGGGCCGTCCCCTTCTTCGTTCCCGCGGATGCCGATCGCCGGATGCGGGTCGGGAGATGTGGATCAGGCGATAGATCGACGAAGATCGGGATGCTGATCGGGAGAGGTGGATCGGATGGTGGAGATCGATCGATGTGGATGGATCGATACGGATCGGGGGATGGAGATCGGAAGATGTGGGGCGGACGATAGAGATCCGTGGATGGGATCGGGCGATCTTGATCTACCGATCGCCGTCGAGGAGATGCCGATCGACGTCGATCCCCCGCCGTTGATGGCTGTCCCCTGTCCCCTGTACCCTGTCCCCTTGTTTTCCTATCCCCGCCCGCTCACCGCGTCCTCCGCCAGCAGCCACCGTGCTTCCGCCAGCTCGGCCAGGTCGCCCGCGCTGCCCAGGGCGCCCACCGTCTCGCGCAGCTCGTCGAGGACCGTGGCGTCGGCGGGGCCGCAGACGCGCGCCAGGTCCAGCAGGGCGCGGAGGAGGAGGATGGGGGTGCCCGCCGCGCGGGCGGCGTCGGCGGCGCGCTCCAGGGAGGCGCGGGCGTCGTCGGGGCGGCCCAGGCGCGCCAGGGCGGCGGCGTGGGCGCGCTGGACGTCGGCCAGCCACCACATCTCCGGCGCCTCCGCCTCCAGGATCTCGCAGAGCCGCTCCAGCAGCGGCACGGCCACCCCCGTCTCCCCCGCCGCCAGGTACGCCTCCGCCAGCACCCATCCGCGGTACAGCCAGGGCCCCGTCCCCCCGCCGCGCATCAGCCGCTGGACGTCGATGGGCGAGGCGGCCTCCATCGCCTCCTCCACCCGCCCGCCCACCGCCAGCGCCCAGGCGCGCATGGGCGCCGCGTCCACGCCCCAGTGGTGGAAGCCTTCGCGGAACGTGAGCTCCTCCAGCTCCCCCAGCGCCTCCAGCACCGCGGCCGGGTCGCGGCGGAAGAAGTGAAGCGAGGCGGCCATCCCCAGCGCCATGGCCAGCGAGTGCGGGTGCCCCAGCCCGCGCGCCAGCTCCGCCGCCCGCCGCGCCCGCTCCGCCGCCTCCCCCGGCATCCCCAGCGCGAAGTGCGCGACGGCGCTGTAGCTCCACGCCACCACCCCGAAGTCGTGCCCCATGGTGTAGGCGAGCGCGAAGTGGCGCTCGGGATCGTACATCCCCAGCGCCTCCTCCAGGTGCGCGCGCGACTCGTCCAGCGTCCCCGACCGCAGCAGCGCCACCCCGATGGCCACGTGCGCCGCCCCCTCCCACGGCGAGCCGCCCTCGGCCGCGGCCACCTGCAGCATCTCGCACCCCAGCTCCAGCGCCTCCGCCGCCTCCCACCGCGCGAAGTACGAGGCGAAGAGCCCGCCCATCACCTCCAGGTGGTCGTCCACCACCCGCAGCGCCCGCGACAGCGCCAGCGCGCGCAGGTAGGTGGCGCGCACCTCCGGCGCGGCGTATCCCAGCGTGGCGGTGAGCGCCGGCCCCAGCGGAAGGAGGATGGACAGCTCCCACGCGTCGCGCTCCGGGCCGGCGGGAAGATCCTCCAGCCGCTCCAGCGCCTGGCGCAGGTGCGCCACCGCCTCGGCGCTGGCCGAGCGCTCCAGCGCCCGCCGCCCCGCGCGGATCCAGGCGTCCACCGCCGGGAGCGCCAGCCCCGCGGCCGTGTAGTGCTGCGCCACCCGCTCCGGCCGCGCCGCCGCCTCCTCGGGAAAGCGCTCCTCCAGCGCCACCGCCGCCCGCTGGTGCCAGCTCTGCCGCACGCCCCGCAGGAGCGACTGGTACGCCGCCTCCTGGAGGAGCGCGTGGCGGAAGGTGTAGACCGCGTCCGGCGGCACCCCGCGCCGGCTCAGCAGCTCCGCCGACACCAGCTGCGCCAGCGCCTCGCGCAGCTCGCCCTCGGGGACGTCGCTCACCGCCTGCATCAGCGCGTAGTCGAACTCGCGGCCCAGCACGGAGCCCAGCTGCGCCAGCTCCCGGGTGCCGGAGAGGCGGTCCAGCCGCGCCTCCAGCGAGTCGTGCAGGGTGGAGGGGATGGCCATCGCCGGGAGCGAATCGCCTTCCATCTCGAAGCCCTCCGGCCCCTCGCGCAGCAGCCCGGACTCCAGCACCGTCCGCGTCAGCTCCTCCACGAAGAGCGGCACCCCGTCGGTGCGCGCCAGGATCTGCTCGCGCACCGCCGCCGGGAGCGCGCGGCCGCCGGTGAGCCGGTCGAGGACGGCGGCCACGTCGGAGTCGGGGAGGCGCGTGAGGGCCAGCTGCGACTGGTGCGGGGGGTGGCCCCAGGGCGGGAGAAAGTCCAGGCGGTGCGTGAGGAGCGCCAGGATGGGGCGGCCGGTGATCTCGCGCGCCAGCAGCCCCAGCAGCTCCAGCGTGGAGGGGTCGGCCCAGTGCAGGTCCTCCACGCAGAGGAGGAGCGGGCCGTGGCGGGCGCCGGCCAGGAGGAGCTGCAGGAGCCCGGCGCGCGTCCGCTCCTTCCGCTCGCGCGGGGAGCGCGCGGCCTCGGCGGCGGCGCCGGCGTGCGGGAGCGAGAGGAGGGAGGCGAAGACGGGGAGCACCTCGTCCACCGCCATCCCGTTCCGCTCCAGCAGCTCGCGGAGGGCGGCCAGCCGCTCGGCGGGCGGGGCGCCGGCGGTGGCCTCCAGCGACAGGCGGAGCAGGTCCACCGCCGGCTGGTAGGCGGTGCTGCGGAAGTAGGGGAGGCAGCGCGTCTCCAGGATGGCCGCCTCCTCGCCCACCGACGCGGCGAAGGCGTGCATCAGCGCCGACTTCCCCATCCCCGCGTCGCCGGAGACCAGCACCACCTGGCCGCCGCCCGCGCGCACCCGCTCCCAGCGGCCGTGCAGGAAGGCCATCTCCAGCTCGCGCCCCACGATGGGCCCCGCCGGGCCCGAGCGGCGCGCGCCGCCCACCTCCGCCGCCACGTCGCGGGTGACGCGGAAGACGGGCACCGGCGCGGGAAAGCCCGACAGCTCGCGCCGCCCCAGCGCCTCGCACTCGAACTCGTCGCCCAGGAGGCGGTGGGTGTCGCCGCTCACCAGCACGGTGTCGGGCCCGGCGAGCGACTGCAGGCGCGCGGCGAGGTTGGGGGTGTCGCCCAGCGCCAGGTTGTCGCGCCGGCGGCCGGCGCCCATCTCGCCGATCACCACCACGCCGGTGTGGATCCCCACGCGCACCGCCAGCCCGATCCCCCGCCGCGCCTCCACCGCCTCCACCCCGCGCACCACGCCCAGCCCGGCGCGGACGGCGCGGATGGCCTCCTGCTCGGAGCCGCGCGGGTAGCCGAAGTAGGCCAGGACGCCGTCGCCCAGGTACTGCGCCACGTAGCCGTCGTTGGCCTCGATGGCGCCGGCGCACGCCCCCTGGTACTCGCGCACCACCGCGCGCCACTCCTCCGGGTCCATCCGCGCCGAGAGCGAGGTGGAGCCCGCGAGGTCGCAGAACATCACCGTGAGCTGCCGCCGCTCGCCGTCCGCCGAGGCGGGGGCGTCCTGCGGAAACATGCGCGCGCCGGGGACGGGCTCCGCCGCCACCAGCGCCGCGCCGCAGTGCCCGCAGAAGCGGAACCCCGGCGGGCTCACTCCCCCGCACGACGCGCACGTCGTCCCCAGCGCCGAGCCGCAGCCGCCGCAGAACGCGGTGCCGCTCGGGTTCTCGAATCCGCAGGGGGTGCACTGCATGGGGCTGCGTGGATTCCGGATCGGGCGAGGTGGAGATCGGGAGCGTCGGACGGACGTGGATCGCGATCAAAGGTGTTCCCGCTCACTCCGGGCCGCAAGGAAACAGGCGGCGGGGAGCCATCCGTGTGCGGGCCGACCACGATGCGCGCGGGTGCGATCGTGCGCATGGGGCGTGTCAGGAGGGCCATCGCGCGCACGGAAGCGGACCCCGTCGCGCGGATGGGCGTGTGGGCCGGCCGCGACGCGTGCGGAAGCGATCGTGCGCGTGGAAGCGGCCGCGTCGCGCGGGTGGGTATGCGGGCCAGGCGCAGCCGTGGTGCGGGTGCGTAAACACACCCGCTACGACAGACGGAAAGCCTCGCCAGAGATCGAGGCGCGAATAGGGTCAGGCGCGGCGAGGCTCCGTGCGGACTCCGCGGAAGGCGGTTCGATCGGAGTGGTGGAGCGGAATCCGCGAACGCGATCCGCATCTCGCACGTCCGCCACCGCGTCTCGTCACGCACCCCACGGGCTCGTCACATGTTTGCTTCGCGCGGAAGGAAAGGATGGTACCGTTGATCCAGGCGAGCGGGCCACCCCTCCCGCCGCCGGCCACACCCCTTCCCGCGAGGTACCCATGAGAACCCAGCGAAACATCGCGATCCTGTCCGCGCTGCTGGCACTCTGCGCCGCCTGCGCCGAATCGCCCACCACCGGCGGCGCGGAGGTCTCCGCCCCGGAGATCGAGGCGCCCGGCGCGCCCAGACTGTACACGAACGCCATCAACATCTGCAGCAACCAGGCGGTTCCGTCGGGCTACGTGATCATCTCGGGGAGCAGCAGCACCTCGTGCCCCAACTGGAGCCCCACCCAGTTCAACCGCTACCTGGTGGCCGTCCCCGGCACGCAGGAGATCGTCTGCAGCAACTCGCCGGTGCCGTCGCCCTACGTGCTGATCGCGGTGGGGAACAGCACCAGCTGCCCCTTCTGGAGCGCGACAGCGCAGAACACCAAGACCATCCGCACCCCCATCTCGCCGATGACGGTGTGCAGCAACTCCACCATCCCCACCGGCTACGTGATTAAGTCGGGCGGCAACTCCACCAGCTGCGCCAACTGGTCGGCGACGGCCATGAACACGTACAGCATCAAGATCCCGGCGAGCACCGAGATCGTGTGCAGCAACTCGCCAATCCCCGCGGGCTACGTGGTCATCGCCACCGGGAACAGCACGAGCTGCCCCTTCTGGAGCGCCACCGCGCAGAACACCAGGACCATCCAGAGATAGCCCTCGCGCGGCGGGCACATACGACGGACGGCAGGGCTCGCGCCGAGCCCTGCCGTCCCTTCCGTCGATCCCGATCGATCGGTTCCCGCAGCGTGCCGGGCACCCGCCTACTTCCGCGTGACGATCCGCATCCCGTTGGGCGCGACGCCTGGCTTCGCCGGCTCGGGGGCGGCGGGCTTCTTCGGCGCGTCCTTCCGCGCATCGCCCCTCGGCGCATCTCCCTTCCGCTGGTCTCCGCCCGGGCGCGGGTCGTTGCGGGCTCCGGCGTTCGCGGCGGGCCTTCCCTGCCCTCCCGCCGGGCGCTGGCCGCCGGACGCGGACGGGTCCTTCATGGAGAGGGCGATGCGCTGGCGCTTCACGTCCACGCTCATCACGCGGACGGTGACGCGGTCGCCCGGCTTCACCACCTCGGCGGGGTCCTTCACGAACTTGTTGGAGAGCTCGGAAACGTGCACCAGGCCGTCCTGGTGCACGCCGATGTCCACGAAGGCGCCGAAGGCCACCACGTTCGTGATGGTCCCCTGCAGGCTCATCCCCTCCTTGAGGTCGTCCAGCGTCTGCACGTCGTCGCGGAAGGCGGGAGCCTCGAAGCCCTCGCGCGGGTCGCGGCCGGGCTTCTGGAGCTCCGCCACGATGTCCTCCAGCGTCGGCAGCCCCACCTCGCCGTCCACGTACCTGCGCGGCTCGATGCGCCTGATCGCCCCCTCGTTCCCCACCAGCGAGTCCAGCTTGACGCCCAGGTCCCCCGCGATCCGCTCCACCAGCGCGTACCGCTCCGGGTGCACCGCCGAGGAGTCCAGCGGGTGCTCGCCCCCGCGCACGCGCAGGAACCCCGCCGCCTGCACGAAGGTCTTGGGCCCCAGCCCGGACACCTTCATCACCTCCATCCGCGAGCGGAAGGCCCCCTTCTCGTCGCGGTGGCGGACGATTCGCTGCGCCACCGTGGGCCCGATCCCCGCCACGTACCCCAGGAGCGCCGCCGACGCCGTGTTCAGCTCCACCCCCACGCGGTTCACGCAGCTCTCCACCGTCTCGTCCAGCCGCCGCTTGAGCTTCACCTGGCTGACGTCGTGCTGGTACTGCCCCACGCCGATGGACTTGGGGTCGATCTTCACCAGCTCCGCCAGCGGGTCCTGCAGCCGCCGGGCGATGGAGACCGCCGAGCGCATGGTGAGGTCGAGATCGGGGAACTCCTCGCGCGCCACGTCGCTCGCCGAGTAGACCGACGCCCCCGACTCGTTCACCATCACCACGACCGGGCGCTTCTCCGCCTCCATCTCCCGCACCACCTCCTTCACCAGCCTGTCCGTCTCGCGGCTCGCCGTCCCGTTCCCCACCGCCACCAGCTCCACGCCGTACTTCGCGATGATCTGCGCCAGGTCGCGCCTGGCCCGGTCCTCCTGGTGCAGGTAGACGTGCCCCGTCGTCAGCAGCTGCCCGGTGCTGGAGACCACGGCCAGCTTGCACCCGGTGCGGTAGCCGGGATCGACGCCCAGGACGGAGCGCTCCCCCGCCGGCGGCTGGAGGAGGAGCGCCTCCAGGTTCTTTCCGAAGATGGCGATCGCCTCCTCGTCCGCCCTGGTCTTCAGCTCCATCCGCACCTCCACCTCCACCGAGGCCGAGATCAGGCGGCGATAGGCGTCCTCCACCGCGGCCGCCATCTGCTCGGGCGCGCGGTGGCCGGCGGTGTGCTTCCGCGCCAGCGCCGCGATGATGTCGTCGTCCGGGGCGATGATGCGCGCCACCAGGAACTCCTCCGCCTCGCCGCGCCGCACCGCCAGCACGCGGTGGCTGGGGAGCGTCTTCACGGGGCCGGAGAAGTCGTAGTAGTCCTGGAACTTGGAGGTCTCGCCCTCCTTGCCGCGCGCCGCCTTCGACTCCAGCACGCCCTTCTCCCACACCTGCTCGCGCACGTACGCCCGCGTCGCCGCGTCGTCCGACACCCGCTCCGCCACCACGTCGCGCGCTCCCGCGAGCGCATCGTCCACGGTGGCCACGCCCTTCTCGGCGTCGACGAACGAAGCCGCCGCCGCGCGCAGCTCCACGTCGCTCGTCCGGCCCTCCCAGAGCAGCTCGGCGAGGGGGCCCAGGCCGCGCTCGACGGCGATGGTGGCGCGGGTGCGGCGCTTGGGCTTGTAGGGGAGATAGAGGTCTTCCAGCGCCTGCTTGGTCTCCGCGCGCTCGACGGCCGCCTTGAGATCGGGCGTCAGCTTTCCCTGCTCGTCGATGGACTTGAGGATGGCCGCGCGGCGGTCGTCCATCTCCAGCAGGTACTCGTGGCGGTCGCGGACGTCGCGGATCTGCACCTCGTCCAGCTCCCCCGTGGCCTCCTTGCGGTAGCGGGCGATGAAGGGGATGGTGTTCCCTTCGATCAGCAGCTCCAGCGCGGCGCGCACCTGCGGCACGCGGAGGCCCAGCTCCGCGGCGATCTTCTCGGCGTAGTTCGACACTTCAGTCCTGTCGGGTTCTTGAACGGCGAAACGTCGGAAACGAGAACGGCCACGGCGTCACCGCGGCCGGAAACGGGCTCGCATCTTCGGATGGATAGGGATCGCGGTCGGTCGAATCGATGGACGATCGTGCGGAACGGCGATCCCGCTCGGGTGCGTGGTCGATCTCAATCCAACGCTCACGCGGAACGCCAGCCCCGCGCGGATGCGTGATCGATCGCGATCAAACGGTCGCGCGCAACGCCGGCTCCGCTCGGGTGCGTGAACACACCCGCTATGACCACGAGAAGCCCTTCGGGCCGGGTGTGGTGCGATCTCGGGCGATCGCTCATCGGGCGGGACATCGCGACGGTATGGCGGACGCAGCCTCGCCCCACGACGGATCATCCCCCGCGATGATGCATGTGGCGAGGCTTTCCGTGGTTCTAGCGGGTGTGTTCACGCACCCGCGCCACCGCATCCGCCGACGACGCAGCCCGCGCATCACCGAACCGCCGTCGCCCCCGCGATCACCCACGCTGCACCATCCGCCGACGACGCGACCCGTCGAACCGCGCCGAGATCGCCCCTCAGCGCTCGCCCACCGTCAGCCGCCGCGACTCGCGCGAGCCGATGCGGCCGCCGAGGGCGGCGGCCACCATCTGCAGGAGCAGGATGCCGGCGGTGAACGCGGGGGAGAGGCCGTTCCAGTTGGAGCCGCGCATCAGGTTGCCGGCGAGCAGGTTGGCCACGAACCAGACGAAGATGGAGAAGAGGCCGATCCCGATGGCGTGCAGGATGGGCGCCCGCCCCACGCGCACGCCGACGAAGTAGCCGGCCGCGAAGAAGGCGATGAACATCGCCAGCGGCACCCAGAAGGCGCCGCCCGTCCCGTCCTCGCTCAGGATCCCGATGGCGATCATCGCGATCATGGCCAGCGAGGTCAGCGCCGCGCCGATGAACCAGCCGAATCCCACCCAGCTCGGCCGGACGTTCCCCAGGTGCTCAGTGTGCATCTTCCGCCAGCTCCGCGACCGACAGCATGTCGTCCAGGGTGTACTGCACCGGCTGGAAGCTCTGCCGGTGATGCCGGGTGGGGCCCATCCGCTCCAGCGCCTGCAGGTGCTCCGCCGTGCCGTACCCCTTGTTGCGCTCCCAGCCGTAGCCGGGGTGCCGCGCCGCCAGCCGCTCCATCAGCCGGTCGCGCGTCACCTTGGCCAGGATGGACGCCGCGCCGATGCAGTGCACCAGCGCGTCCCCGTCCACGATGGCCGTCTGCGTCTCCGTCCCCAGCTCCGGCACGGGAAGCCCGTCGACGAGAAGATGCTCCGCCGGAACGGAGAGCCGCGAGATGGCCCGCTGCATCGCCAGCGCCGTGGCCCGGCGGATGTTGAGCCGGTCGATCTCCCGCGACGACGCCGCGCCCACCGCCCAGCAGACGCACGACCCCACGATCCGCTCCACCAGCGCCACCCGCTTCTCGGCCGAAAGCTTCTTGCTGTCGCCCACCCCCTCGATCCAGCACCCCTCCGGCATGATCACCGCCGCGGCGACGACGGGGCCGGCGAGCGGCCCGCGCCCCACCTCGTCCACGCCGGCCACGTGCAGCGTCCCCGCCTCCCAGAAGCGCCACTCCGCCGCCAGCAGCTTCCGCAGCCGCGCCGGCGTGGGCTTCCGCTTGCGCGGAGGCGCCTTCTTCTTCGCTTTGCCGGAGGTCGCTGCGGCCACGAGGGGGTGATCCGGTAAGATGCGGGTGGAGATGGAGATCGGCGGACGGGGAGAGGATAAGACAATCGCGGGGCGCGCACAACCGCGCGCCCCGCGATGATCGTCCCGCCGCCGGCCGACCGGTCGGCGCGGGAGATGGATGGAGCCCGGCTTCAGTTCCCCGACGACTGGTCGGTCGCCGCCGCCGGAGCCGCCGCCGTGGCCGCCGCCGCGGCGGAAGCCGCCGGCGCGTCCGGGACGAAGATCTGCGTCTGGTACTTCCAGCGGCCGCGCTCCTCCACCAGCACCGCGAAGTAGCTCCCCGTCACCGGCGCGGCGCCCGCCCGCGCGCGCGGCTGGTACTGGAAGGTCCCCTGCGCGTACGCCAGCGCCCCGCTGGCGCGGAAGTCCGAGAGCGCCGTCCGCAGGTCGCCGATCTCGGCCACGTTGCGGTCCAGCCACCCCTCCAGCCCCGCGCGCCCCGCCGCCCGGTCCGCCCCGAAGACCACCGTGGCGTCCGCCGCGTAGGCGCGCGCCGCCTCGTCCTTGTCCTGCGACGACCACGCCCCCAGCCACTCGCGCATCAGCCGCTCGTGCTCGCGCAGCACGTCGCGCGTGTACTCCGCCTTGGCCGCGCCCAGGCGGCTCGGGTCCTCGGGAGCCGCGCCGGGAAGGCGCTGGGCGGCGGCCGGCGCGCTGACCAGCGCCAGCGCGAGCGGAAGGGCATATCGGGCAGAGATGCGCATGGGCGAGCTCGCTTCGGACGGAAGGGTGGTCGGCTTGAAAACGGCCGTTTGTCTACCGAGAGCCGGGGAGAAAGTTCCCCGTCGGCCGTGCTCGGGACAGATCGTTACTGATAGGGGACAGGGGACAGGGTACAGGGAACAGCGGGAAAACGGCGGGATCCGGGGCTTTCAATCCAGGCTTTATTGAGAAGATCCAGGGTCGGAGCGAGCCCTCTGGCTGTCCCCTGTCCCCTGCAACCTGTCCCCTTCCGTTCCCCACAACGGAAGCGGGGCGCGCCCGAAGGCACGCCCCGCACCACCAGCCGTCGGTCCCGACAGAGCCCTAGCGGGTCCGGCGCTCCTTGATGCGCGCCGCCTTGCCGCGCAGGGCGCGGAGGTAGTACAGCTTGGCGCGGCGCACGCGGCCCTCGCGGAGCAGCTCGATGCTGGCCAGCATGGGGGAGTGGAGCGGGAAGGTGCGCTCCACGCCCACGCCGCCCGAGACCTTGCGGACCTTGAAGGTCTCGCTGACGCCGCCGTGCTTGCGGCCGATGCAGACGCCCTCGAACGCCTGGATCCGCTCCTTCTCGCCTTCCTTCACCCGCACGTTCACGCGCAGGGTGTCGCCGGGGCGGAAGTTGGGGATGTTGTCCCGGAGATATTCCTTCTGGGTCTCGATGAACGGATGCATGGCGGTCCTTCCCTTCGTTCGTTGTATGGTGTGAGAGGTTGGGGCCGGCCGGCATCGGCGCGGCTCGCCCAACGTCATTCAACCGTGCTCCGGGTGCTCCTCCAGGAGCTCCGGACGCCGCTCGCGCGTCA
>Ga0247770_1001712_pt1 | contig 15588 bp, 16 predicted proteins | sample UWRJL136409B6_FD_179943 | JGI IMG/M metagenome (GOLD analysis project Ga0247770, IMG submission 179943) | Plant litter microbial communities from Arlington Agricultural Research Station in Wisconsin, United States - UWRJ-L136-409B-6 | ecosystem: Environmental > Terrestrial > Plant litter >... | reverse complement strand
CTACCACACCGCCCACATTCATTACCCCGACATGATGCGCGGCAAATGGGACATTTTCAACGCCGACGGCCAAGTCATCCCGCCCGACGCCTGGAGAGCCTCGGTCCAGCCGGGCGACAAGGTCGAGATGCGCATGGCGAGCATGAATCCAGGCTATCCGAGAGCAGCGAGGCCTCCTGGCCTGCCAATGCCGTGTTGGCCCATTCGCCCAACCATCATTGACGTGGGCCCACTGAATGAGAAGAAGTACCCCTTGACCGACCGAGAGAAGATGCACCTCAACGTCGTAGACTTTGTTTTGGAGGCCAAGTTGAAGGATGTGGGTGTGTCGGACTTGCTAGGGAAGTTCACGAGCGTGACAGATGTGGGAGGAAATGCATTGCATAAGTTCTCGTTTGGGGCGTTTGCGGCTGCTGCTGATGCTTCGTTGGACTCTGACTCGGATTTTGATTCTGATTCGGACTCGGATTCGGAGAGTGATGATGATGGATCGACCACTGGTATTGTGTGTTGAAGGTTCCGGTGTGGGTACTTTTTCAGGACATCTAGTAATCTCATTTTAATCTAACAAAGCATGTGGTCTGACAAAGAAAATTTATCTAGCTGCTGCTCGTGCCTCGCTTCGCCCCGTCGCCATTTGTGACAACATCCTCTAACTATGACGCCCATGTCAATGGCATAGTCAATTCGGAAGCAGTGAACCATGGCCTCCAGTCAGAACACCTAGAACGTAATGTATATAAGGACTAGGTACGAAAAGACTCAAGTGCTCAGGCTACGTTCTTCTGCGATTTGAATCATGCAAACTCATACCACAGTGCACAAAGGGGTTCAGGGGGTGGCTCAAGACATCTATCTGCTTGCGGTTTTTGCACGGTCTTGGGGTAGTGATTCTATATACCAATCCTCTATAAATTCAGCAAGAGTTCCAGTTTGGGGTTATGCGGGAATCTGGATTGCTGGTGGCTTGAGCATGAGGGAGACCAGTGCGCCGCCTCCGTCTTTGCCATCGACTTTGGTGATGGTGTTAGTCTTGATCTCCGCTTTAATCGCAGAGCACTGCTATTAACTTTTAGGGCTCTTGCAAAGTCACTTAGACAGCATGTGCGCAGGCAAACCTCGCACTGTCAAGCACGCAGAGACTAATTAAGCCTAAAGGTATCTAGGTAAGCTAGGTATTTACCCGCGGTATCTCACAGCTCGGTGTGTCTGAGTTCCAGAAATTTGGGGGACTGGGGAAATTAAACAGCCGCACGTGGCTCAAAAAGGAAGCTGCCGTCGCTTGAAGGCGGCGAAGTGGTTGGTTACCCCTGATATCCATCCCAGCCCCCCGTCCAGTACCTCCATATGAAATACGGGCGATGGGGGAGCGCTTGCATATCGCAGCCCAGTAGGTAAGGTAGATAAGCATGCAGCTGCTCCTCTCCTTCGGTGTAGAATTCCCAGATGTCTCGCCCGACCTGGTTTTCATCGAGTCCAACGCTTGGCCGATACCGAAGCCCCCGCAAACCTGACCGTCATTACCACCATCATGAAGGCCGCCGTCAGACTTTCCTCTTTCAGCAAGGACGGCACCGATTGCGCCGGCCGCCGAACCTTCGAAAATCCACACGATTTCCAGTCCTTCCTTGGTCTTGAACCCCACCCCAACGGCTTCAAGTGTCTGGCCCGAACCACAGACAAAGCCTCCGAACCCTGCGCACGCGAGCTGGGTCGCGAAAAAGTGGCCAAAATTGACGATGAGATAATCAAGTTTCTCAAAGCCGGCTTCCCCGCCCCAGAAGCAGAGGATTCGCTTTGGCGAATCGTCTTGAGCTGTATCTGTACCGTCAACCTCCATCATATCATGGTCGCGACGACGACCTCGACTTCAGCTTCCCCGGTGCGAGTGACGCAGTACCAATACCTTTACGATAAGTGGCATGGCGATCTGTGGGCTGCGTACAGAGACGTATATGACCCCTTGGCATCTTCGATAATAGCGGACGGAGACACAGCCACGCCTGCTCCTCCTCCTCTGTCAAGTCCCGCTGAGGTTTGGGTGGCCCGGGCGACAGCGACAGGGTCGACAACAGCGGCAGGAACAACAACGACAATCACAATAACGGCAGAGCGAAAGCCGCCCTTGATGCGAGCGTTCACCGAGACAATCGGATCCAGCAACCGGCTAAGGGGACTCTTGGCACGACTCCCATGGCATGGGGCAGGAGCGAAACGCCCCAGAAAAAGGGAAGAAGTCGTCGGCAGCAGCAGAGGGCGCGGCAGGATAGACCCAAGACCTGCTAGCGCGGCCTCTGATGTGCCGAACCGGGCGCGGGACGTGGTGGCGGTGGATTCTCTGTTGATGAGGGAGGTTCTGCCTGATGAGGAGAAGGTTAGCGTACCGGAATCACAGCCGAGCTTCACACCTGCAACACCCACTCGACCACGCATCAAGAGAAACAACGCCCATGCGCGGAGCGCAAGCAGTCCTCCAGGAGGCAGCCACCTTGTCCCGTCACCAGATTCGTTTGCCACCAAGGCGAGCTCTGTGTTTAGCAACAAGGTTGGAGAGGACGCTGTGGACACGCCCATGAGCCCTCCGGATATCCATCCAGTGCCGACTGCACAGCCAGCCTGCGCGACGTGTCTTCAGGTCCAAAGATCACAGCGTCCTCCGGAGTTCAAAATCTTGAGTCCCATTCCCGCTGCAGAGGAGGAATCACCGATTCAAGCTCGAGTGAGACGGCGGCCTGTAACTGTCAGGAGCTTCCATCACGGCATCCGGAAGGATCGCGCGGATGATGTCTCTGAGGAGGAGGAAGACGAGGAAGAAGATAGCGAAGAAGATAGCGAAGAAGATAGCGAAGAAGACGACGAAAATAGCAGCGAAGGAAACGCACGCCTCATCTTATACTGCCGAAACTCGCACCAAACCAACGCAACCTGTTGCCCCTTGGTACAAAAGGCGCTGCAGCATCATTCCAACATCGACATCCCCGTCTCATGTGGACCACCGCCGAGCCCACCAAACTTAAAGCACAAAGAACCACAGCCCCCAACATTCTCGCTCCGTAAAGAACTCGCTTCGAAAACTGCGCTCCGAAACATGCTCGGCAAGCTCCACGCCCCCATCCTCGACTGCAAAAAGGCCCAGGTCGGCTGGCTCTACGGCTTCACCCTCGCCGACCCAGAGCACAGAAAGTACATCAAGATTGGCTGCGCCGAAGACGTAACCACTCGCATGCAGTACATCGCGTCCAAATGCAAATACGAACCAATACTTCTCTTCCAGGCTTATTTGCCATGCGCCCCCGAAGTCATCGAAAGCATGGTCCACCTGCATCTCGACAAGTACCGGCGCAATATGAAGTGCGCTGCTCCGACGTGCGATGCAAAGAAAACGGGCCACCGCGAATGGTTCGAAGTTGAGCTCGAAGAAGCACTTGACGTCGTCCTGAAGTGGGTCGCTTTCAGCGAGTGCATGCCGTACAATGCGGCCGGCCGCAGATGTCTTGACGTGTATTGGCGGAAAAAAACAATTTATGCGTGGGATGAGATGCGGACAAGACGGAGCCCGGCTGTGTTGGTTGAGGAACATTTGTGGCCGGCCGTCAAGCGCCATCGGCGGTTTCGGAGTCAAGAGAAGTCGTGACGAGAGGCAGACGTGCAGCCTTTCGGGTATTTCGGTTCCTGCCTCTTGTTCACGAAAACGGACTGCTACTCACCTCGCCACGCGATGGATTTCATGCCATTGGCTGAGATCCGGCTGCCAATCTACGCCAACCTTCTCATCTACCACGAAGACGATGGTGTGATCCGTTTCCGGAGGGTTGGGACGCACGACGGTTTATATTTTGGTAATTGGGAATTTCTCGAGCTATTACGGTCAGGAGCGCCCGACCCTGCCATTCTTCGCGTGAGCAAGCGGGTGCACTGCGAAGCCGTCTGGATCTTGTACTCCTCCAAGAACTCGTTCTTCTTGGTTAGCGAGTCATACACCCATGTTGCTTCGACCGCACCCCTTCCCGTCGCCGCATTCCTCAACAAGATCGGTGCGACTAACGATGGCCTCCTCCGTCGCGTCCGCCTTTCCCTACGCCCTGCACCCTCCCGCCCTGGCGGCCTGTTTAACGGGGAACAAAAATTTGAATTCCTGCTCCGCAAGCTGGGCGTCGTGCGGGACAATCCGAATACTTATCTTGGCATTAAAAATATCGAGCTCGAGCTGGAGCTGGGTGTCGTTGGACACATTGAGGTGTTGGGCCGTGGAACAGCCTTTACACGACCCTAAAATCGACACCACGAATTTCCCTTTCCTTCTTCGGAACTGAGCTAGGCTGAGCCAGACTGAGCCAGACTGAGCAAGGGGGTCACTATTCTGGCCCACCTCGGCTATAGTTGCCACGGTCCAAAATGGCCGTGGAGTTGCGAGGACCCAGTTTCGGGTCCTCGTATCACCACTGACTCGGGGCGCCTGTTCAGGCCAACCCTGTCATTCTTTTTGGGTCCTGTAGAATTATTGTAACCGTTCTTGTACATAGCGGTACTTTCTGGCGCGTGCCTCCGTCAAAAAGGGGCCGCGCCGCGCGGTTCTTCGAACCGTCGCTTCCACTCATTCAGTTCAATTGAACCCGACGATTTCACCACGAAAACCTCCCATTTGAAGCCCAGTGACATTCTGGCCCTCTGATCAAAGGAAGATGACCTAGTCCACGGTCGCGTTTCCTTTGTTGTTCCATGCTAGGCTCCGTTTCATGCTAAGCACCATCACTAACTCGGTCTTGTTCCATACTAGGTACGTATCTGTTTTTCTACGTCAATTGCATTCGTGTCCCTCCAATCGGAGGACCAGTAGTCTAGGAGTTGGTCTTCCAGACCGCTGCGACCTTCTGTGGGTGTGGTTCTTTTTGTGGTTTCTTTCCTGCTGCGTCACCGCACCAGTTCAATACATGTATTTTCATTTCTTCGATCGACTTGAATCTGCACCAGCTGACATAGGCGCGCAATGGAGAAACTGCAACTATGCATCTATTTTTTCCCCCTTTTTATCCTCGGCGGTGAGACAGCTGGTATTATCTATTTCACGGTGCAGTCCAAACGCTGGAGCTCCTATTTTAGCACTTATCGTATGGGGGAAGATGCACGTTGGGGCGGCATAATCTTTGTTATTCCATTCGCCGTGAACCCCCCCCCTTTCTTTTTTTCACACAACAATACAACAGAACCATTGCAATCCACCAGAAGTGCTGTATTCTGACACCCTCTAATTACCGGCAATCACCACTCTAGCGGGGGAGTGTACAGCGACTGTACTTCAATCATATTCCCGTCGGGGTCAGCGATGAAGATGAAATCCCTCCCGCCGGCGCCCAGGAATGCCTGTAAAACCTTTTCGGCCTCGGCTGGGTCCCTGTCAGCCAGCCCGCCAACTCCAAGTGATTCGGCAAGCGGATCTTGCAATTTGCCCGTCTCGCCCACTTTGCGGAGGATATTTACTCCAAGCTTCTCAAAACGGGCCTGAGCGGCTTGGATATCCGGCACGACGAGACCAAAGTGGCTAAAAGTATTGGTGTGAGCGGTGGATGGGACGATGTCGGCGGCTCGGTCGGCAAAGTAGACAAGCTCGACCAGACCTTCGATATTGTTCCTTTGGCGGCTAAGCTCGAGCGCCGTTTGGAATCCTGTGCCATTGCGGCCGCCATGGCTGTGGCCGAGATAGGCGATTGAGACTTTTGCTGTTAGGTGGAATTGGAAAATGAGTCGTAGGCCGAACACCTCGCCGTACCACTTGATACTCTGGTTCATGTCTCTAACGTTTAGCGCCAGGTGGTTCACAAAGTATCCCGTCGTCTTGGGATCGGCCGGCGTGTCATTGCCGGGGTCGAGTTTCGGGTAGGTTTCGGACCGGCGGGCGAGTCCAACGCCGTGATCGCGGGCCTCTTGGTTGTAGTGACCGAAGCAGGCAAACGCCGTGGCAATGAAGCCTGATAGAGCGATTACTTTGGGAAGCATTGTCAGTAGTGAAATATTACTCATTCGGCAATCCGCTTCGGCAATCCAAGAAAGATTCACATCAGACCCAGGCACACCAGTATTTATACTTCCCCCTCTGATGCGCGCTAAGTTCAAGTCATGTTGAGTTGCTGCGTTCCGTTGCTACTCTTTCTCCCCAGGAATCCGATTTGACCATCTGACAAATGTATCGGAGCCCGGCTGTCGGCGTCAGTGGGCAGTTCAGACTTGGTAATGCAACCATCCAGCCCGCAGGATCAACGCTGGCCTTGTGGTCGGTGCCTGCACCGAGTATTTCCGAATCCGAGACTCAACTACAGCTTGATTCTGGTTTGTGATGACAAATGTACCCGGTGGCTTCTTGAATAAAGGTTGCTGACCATGCGTCAAGTCAAGTCTGAATAAGAATTACCACGCGGTGTTACAACCCTAAATTAGAAACAATAACGCGCAATTGCCCTTCTGCAGGTTGGAGGCACGAAAGTGGAGGCGCGAAAGTGGAGGCACGTAAGTGGACAGAGCATTGAGCACGAGTCTGGGCCAGCGAAAAACCAAGGTACTAGGAAATGATTGCTCAGTGGAGACCTGGGCCAAATACAAGGAAGAAGCCTTCAGCTTAAGCATTGGGAGACTTGATTCAAGTTACTTTATCGTTTTTGTTCTTCACGACAGTGCTTGCCAACACCTGACAGCTCCAGCCTGCTGCGACCAACCTCGGCAAATCCTCGGATACCGCTACAGAAGCTGTGATTTGTTTGGCCCCCTCCCTAACACCTAGTTGTGTTGAATTCGACGTGGTCACCAGAAACGCAGTAATTGGAAGCCGTTCAAAGTGTTGTATTGGAGAGAAGCTCGCAGAGCAACCGTGAGCACGTAAAGCGCGGACAAGCCGCGCCACCGCTGCTTACCTAAACAGTCGGTTGAATTTGACAAGTTGCCCCTCTCCCTCCCAAAAAAGAAAAGAAAAGAAAACAGGTTGGCAATCTTCCAAAGTTAGAGTTACAAAAGTAAGCAATAGGAAATGGCTTCCAATGACAGCTTGACAGCTCAGGATAATAGATCCTGATTTGTTGCAAATGGCCAGGAGCATGAGTCAAATCTCGGCCATAGAGGTGAGACGGTGTGAAAGTAAAAAATGAGGAGCGAATTAGGATGCAATAGAAGGGAAACAGATGAAAAGAAGAGGCAAATACTCAGCTCGGCAGGGCGCAGAAAACGATTGGATTTGGGTGTCGGTCGGGCACATATCGGAACAACCGACCACTCACGTGCGTCATCCGTGGAACCCCAAATTGGTAACCTCCGTGAGGGGATTACGACCCCAAAACAACCACTACGCAGCTATCTAGCCGTCCCTTGCTCCCGCCTGCACCCCTTCCTCAGCACTTTGCAGCTTTCTTGAGATGGGTAGCCTCATGCTGCCGGATCCCCCCGGCACCATCAACCCGGCGAAGCTGTCGATGTGGGCAGAAACGCTGCCTAACCTTGGTGCTCCCGATCCCACAGAGCCGCCAGCACCACTTGAAACGACTCCAACACCCGCTGAGGCTGTCAGCCAGGATACCGAGGCAGCGGCCCAAACGCCAGCTGCAGCTGACGCAACTGTTCCTCGCCTTACCAGAATTTCCTCAGATTACGACCTTGAAGACGACCCACTCTTGAAGGAGAGGGCCAGAACACCCCTTCTTTCTGACATGGACATGCTCTCCGACTGAGTTTCTGCTCGACATTAGTAGTAAACTTGGCTCTTCGTAAATAGAAGACGTCTCCTGGCTAAGATCTCCTCCTGGTACGTCCTACCCCAGGTATTCCATCTCGATCCATAGAACTTGGCGGCACTATTAAGTAAGAGGGAGAAGATCTGCTGAGACCTAGCGCTCAACTGTGGATACTGCTGCTATTGATAACTTAAGGCTCCTAGTAGTCTGAATGTGGGGTTAAGTCCGGCCGGCGATAATAAGAAGATATTACTCTATTAGCTATGTCTGTGTTACAGGATAGCGTCATGTGTTACATTCCCTCAATACCTTGTCTATTACTACATAGATAGATACCTTACTGGAATTAAAAGAATAAAGAACAGAAATTTTAATAATAAAAAGATATCTCCACCAAGCCTTCTTTTTGTCTTGCGTATTCAACCCGTCCCTCTGAATCTCAGCCATGGCATTCCGAAAAATTACCCCTCTCACCCTTCTCGGAATCGAATCTGTCAACAGCCGTTGCAATGCATGCGGCCAATGCAGTACGACCTCTGATCTCCCACACCCGACCCTCGCCAGAATCTTCCTTACCGCCGTCGTTGCGTGCGGCATAGACAGGCTCGGCTCCTGCCACATCGCCTGTACCCCTGTGACGGCCCCCAAAGGTATGCAGACGACTTCTACATCGTAACCCGCCATGCGCATCTCATGTCCTAGGGCTTCTGACAGTACCCGCAGGTACGCCTTGCCCGCTCCGTAGGGCGCAATCAACGGAAATCCCCTCGCCGCAACTGACCCAATCATAATGACCAACCCCGGCCCGCCGTTCCTCGCCAGCAGAGGCAGCAGCGCATTCCAGAGCATGGTGGGAAATACGACATTCAGGTTCACCGTATCGACGACCTCTTTGCGTGAGTACTCATCCAACCGCTTAAAGATGTCCCCATTTTCTGTAGAGACGGGTGTGCCCCCCGCGTTGTTGATCACCACAGTCAGATGTAAATCCTTGACTCGGTTCGCGATATTCTCGAATGTATCTTCTGCGCAGACGGACGCATCTGCGATGATAATCCGGAATTCACGAGATGGGAAGGTGGTGGAGAGGGAATGCTGTACGGCCTAACATATCAGGTTCGTGACAGACGGCCATCACTGTCTTCACTCGTCCGTGATCAATCCGCTGCCCGCGGGCTTGGCCCAGTTGTGTTTGTTCTATAAATGGGAGGATAGCATTTTCCGGTTTGAGTCGGAGGAGGGAGAGCGAAGTTCCGGCCTTCAGAGCCAGTTAATGTGACTTTAGAGGGGGTTCCGGCGGTGTATAGGATGTAGATTGAGCGGGCTGCTGATGGGTCGGGGCCGGTGAATGGGCCTTAGTAGGGTTAGTGTGGGCTGTCTGGTCTAGAGTACGCATAGGTAAGGAGTAGTGTGGATGGTGCGCTGGTTTGCTCTATGGGTGGTACCCCATCGCTGAGATCATGGTCACTTTGGGGAGTTGAAGAATGATATTGGCGCGAACTTTTCAGCGCAAAAACCCGAACATCAACATTGTGCCTGATTCCCACCACATTCTGTTCCCGCGTAAAAATTGCCGGCCACTCCCTCGAAGCAAACAAATTTACTCGCTTAAAGCAAACAACAGCATGGATAACTGATAACACATCATTTCACATCTCATACGCATCGGGTATTGGCTCCTAACTTCTACGGGGACCCGATTGTCCGTGTCCGACATGCAGTTGGCAAAGAAAGTTTCCATTACTGCGACGAGAGGCCTTTTGTATAATAAAGTGCTCTTTCACGAACCCCGCTGTTGGTCGACGCGTTTTCTGTATATGCTCAGCTAGTCAAATCAACGTCTGAAATCGTGGAGTCCTTTTCCCCAGCCCAACCTACCTTGACAACTTCGACAAGATGAATCTTTCCACTCTCTGGCTTGCTGGTTTGTTTTCTCCTCTCACATTCATTTCCTTCTTACATCACTTCCCTACATTCGGAGCTGACATCCCACCTCTCCTATCAAGCAGCCTTCAGCTCCACCGTCATGGCCGACTGGTTCGAAATAGAGTGCAGGAGCTACCTTGTCGGTGTTGGGGGTTTCTCCTGTTCAGGGTTGCCGCACCTTTTGGCATTCTGGCGACACCAAGACATTCACAGTCTACAACGATGAGAGCTGCTACAAGTTTCCAGGAGATCCAGCCCCCGTAGGCATGGAGGAGCTGTGTCTGTACACGAAGGAACAATACGGCTATTTCCGCTTCCAGGGCCAGGACTGGTGGTGCCTGCGACTGGCGTCGAAAGAGTTGGGGGGGTCAAAGATAAGGCGAGTTGTTTGGAAGGAGTGGATTTGTGATGAGAATGGATGGTATGGACCTGTGGAGGAGTAGATGGAGGCTATGAAGAGAACCCCAAGTCGGACTGCGACGAAGGAGCACTTGGATACTTGATACAACTACCACCGTGGTAAAACACCAAACCGACCGCAAAAATGCTTATAGTCTCATTTTGCCGTCTTCCGTCTCCTACCTCCACTCGTGTGCTCGATGTAAGAGCAGAAGACTAGTCGCAAATTTCCTAGCGCCTCGTAAGGTTCGAAAAACTTTGTTTATCAACTTGAACGCCATACCCGACGTTAATCTGAGCCATCAAAAATAGGATTTGTGGGATGTGTCACGCCCGCGACCCGAGCCACTCTCGAGTGCTCGCTTGTGGAGCGAACAGCAAATATCGCTACAAACTTATTGCGGCACAATTCAAAGATAGTCGCTTATGCATTCAAAGTGAAAGAACAACCCTCCGGAAGGGAGGCTTATGGCTTTCCATTATCTATAAAGATCTTGGTTGGCGAAGCAGAGAGCGTGCTCCAATCTCCCTAGTTTCCCTCTATTGGCAAAGATCCCCTCCCCCCCTTGGTAGGCAAACGAATAAGTCCCTATCCTCCGGTACGTATTATTCTCCGGATTCTCCGCAACCACCATGCCGTTGGGAAGTCCGACGTTATCGTGTTCCCCAAACGAGTGGCAGCAAATCCGCATCAAATATACCTTATCGGCATCAAGAGCTCTCAGCTCCTTCTACCCCTTATGGACACGATCGTCTCAGTTCACGTCGGCACAAGATACTCAGTAAGAAAGAGACCCTGCCGCCAAGGGCAGCTTCAGGTGATGACGGCTGACGCGGACGCAGGTAAAAAACTACCATAATATCGCCATCTTAACAGAGAGTTCCATAAGACTCTTCCACAGCCGAAGAACAGTGATTCAAGTGGGAGTGGGGACTGAACACATCGTCTCCCGGCTGGGGCATTTACTGCTTGATAAATGTGTCGATGTCATCGAAGATCAGAATATGTCGGTGGGTGGGCTTCAGTTGTGGCAGGCTATTGAGAAAGAACGACTAAGCTTTTCGAACCATGTTAGTACTGTCTAGACTAATTTTTGTGTGAAGGCTCTAGTCTAACGCACTTGCTAACCTTAACGACGTTGAAAAGACGAAAAAGTTTAAACGTCTGTCTCAAATCTGTTATATTCCAGGATTAACCTTAAAGACCTGAATGACTGATATGATGATCCAATAACAGTACGTCTTAAATGCCGAAACGGAGAATACCGGAGAGTCGAGGTGACCATCACGTCCGAAGAATGGCGCCACAAAGTCTATGACCCAGTTCTTGCGAATCTCATAAGTGGGGTCTTAAATTTCGGGCACAGTAACAGCATTCTTGTCCAGCTTACCGGGACCTTTTTCCAGCTGGACTACGTCATGAAACGCGCACAATCTCACATTGCGTCGATGGTCAGGACTCAGCTGTTACCGTTCATGGACGAGTGGGTGAACATCAACATCTTGTTGGCGACATTAAGGATCCCGGAGACTAACATTTGTGTAATCCAGGTCTTTGGCTGGCGCTTTTGGCCTGACGATAGAGACCACAGTTGTGCCTAAGGTAACTTTCGGCTTTAGGCTGAAGTCCGAATTCGCACACCCGATTGGAGTAAGAGACGCGAATAATGAATATCGCGGCCTTACCACACAGACTATTACCAGACCTGGCATCATAGTTCAAAAGCTCCGGAACGGACTCCCAATCACATTTCTAAAGTTTCAACAGTCATCAGACCCGCACCACTCATTCCTGAGTGACGTGGTGCTATTCCATTCCTTGATGTACTGGGCTTGGGCATCAAAGGAGCCCCTCCGATTCAACCATAGTATCGGCGCCAGGACGCTTGAAGAACACACGACTGCTTCTGGACGCTGAAATCAAGCATCTCAAGACGCTTGACCGATATCCGCGAGTTCGGGGTCTCGCCGTTAGCTTTACCATGGCATACGTCGAGGAGAAGGCCGGAGCCATGCCAGCGCATTACTCTTGCAGGTTACCGTCTTGTGAGCCACTTCATGACGTCCTAGACATCAATAAAAACTCGTCCTGGCTTTCTAGCGAAGAATCGGCGGAGAGGCGGCATATGGGAGCACTTCGTTACATCGCGGCTACTCGTAATACCTGGGCATTGAAAATGGGCCTTGAGCGGTTCACAGAGCCACCGCTTGGGTCAGGGTCAAGTATTTGGCCGGCATGGGAATCCGCTCAAAGACACGGTATCATCTCCGTAGCAATTGCCGCTTCGCCGAGCCTTGGATCATGGCCTATCCTCGAAGTCCTAGTGGAGGCAAGAGCAAACTGGGCCGACTGCTTACACTGGGCGATCCACTTGAACCAACGCGACCTTGTCGATAAAATGGCAAGGAAATTTGCCGGCGCTGTCGTTTCTACGGGACCGAGCTGGGACAGAGAAATGACACCCTTGCGAACGGGGATCAAGTCAGGTGTCGACATGGTCAAGAAGCTTTTAGAGCACGGGGCTGTACCGCAGCTTTCTGATATCACGTTCGCCATCAACTCCAGAGCGGACAGTCAAGTTGTCAGCGATCTTCTTAAGGTCGCTATCAATGGAACCTTCCCGTACACCAACGTACAACTTCGGCAAATCGCTCAAGTCAACTTTAACTCCTCAGGGAGTAGAAACGACAAGATTAAACAATGGGCAGAACTTTTGCTTAAAGCCGACAGGATAGAGCTGTACGAAAGGGCCGTGAATCGAGCCCTATAGACATACCGTCTCGTCCCCCGCGTTATGCGCTTCACAGTGGCCAGGAAACTGCAGGTCTGGGCGCACGAGGTCGGGAGACGAACAGAAATCGCTGAAATGTTACTACGACACCCAGCTTCCCTCTATAAGACCCGTTCAATCACAACCCCTAGCAACGGGGGCAACCACATAGCACAAGATCTTGAAAGAATGTCGGCATCGATACACGACAACTACGGTTGGAAAGGCTTGACCGACGACACCCTTCTGGTACTATAGAGATAACACTCCTCGTAGAAGGTTTTTAGATTAAATACGTCCAAGGTGTGTACATCCTATTACCACTGAAAGATACACCAGTCTCTCCATCTCAAATGAAGTTGAAGTCGCTCTAACTCCGTGCCCGACACCTAGGTACTAGTTTGGACTGAGAACCCTAGATCCTCACGGTCTCTTTTAGAATGTCGTTTCTTCACGCGGTGCCGGAGACTCTGGTCATCTGCATGTCAGTTTCGACGTAGGTGCGTGAATTTCCTTCCGAATCCTTCTGTTGAATTAGATTCAGCGAATACACAGAGGTTCTTGTCACAAACTCAAGTCATTTTGAAGAGCCATCTAGCGTGCACCACCATCAACACTTTAGTTTGGACCACGGGACGTGTCTGAAATTCAACATACATGCATGCGATGTACCGATGCGCAATTATATCTATACGGATCCCCTATCTTTTGCCTTCTTCTCAGCCCTGGTCCTCCCTACAACCGTCGCGGCAGGGCCTCGGTCCAACCCGTTCGATCTTGGCGAACTCATGCCGATGGCCACAGCTCACGGCTCCGTTTGGTGGGCTCCGTTGCGATCCCGGTCTGCCGGTTGACTGAAAATGTTGATTTTGGATGGAGTCTTAGCGCTTATGCCACTTGAGGTGTCTAGTTCATCTTCTTCATCAGAAGTAATAGTTTCGCCCGAAGTTGTTTGCATACCTCGTTGTCATCCCTGGCTTCCATTTGTTGGGGGTGCTGGCTCAAGACTTATCAACTGCTGAGCGTATCACAATCTAGGATCCCCTGGCATTGACTTTACTATGTATCTGCTGCCGGTTGTGCTTGACGCTAGGATAGAACCGGAGAGTAGAACGGTGGTCGTCCAAGGGGAGGTGAATGATATTGGCAAGAGCAACATTACCCCGCCATGAAATGTAGACACATGCTGCCTGGAATGTATCATATTAGTGTTTTAGTAGACCCCTACATTCCGGTCGGTAGCAAGAACCCTCGCAGCCAAAAATAACATCCCTTTGCTTCACGCGCTCACCGTTCCCGCCAATCAGTTCATCGCCCTGTTGTAACTCCTCCTAGCAACACAATGCGAGCCCCCAACCTCCCAGAAGAACAAGCCAACCTCAATCTTTTCATCTCCGTGGCTGTGTCCATCACTGCGGCATTCATCGCCCCCGATACTCGCAATCTCATCACCCGAAAACGTGGAGGCTTTGATGCTATTGTCGGGAAGAAGGCTTCTTAACGATGCTGCTTGACGATTCAACCAAGGAATCCAGGAGCCCGGAGACCGCGGAGTACGGCTGCCTGTAAGCGTAGGCAAGCCGCCGTCGCCGTTGTCATCGTGACGGTTGTTGGGTAATGATGAGTAATAGATGGAGGTTGAGGTCCATTTATTGGAGCAGTCGTCCGAAGCAGAGAGGACGTTGAAGTTCCCACCCCACACGTGCACACGCCATCCCCTGATCTTGCAAGATCTCCGCGGAACCGTCGCCGCACGTCAATTACACCTAAAATGGAAAAATGAAATGATAATTGGAGGGGAAAGTCGTCTGATTTTTTATTTTTTTCTACTGGTGGGATTGGCGTTGGCGTTTGAATAGGATTTGATACCTTAGTTTTGGTTCGCAACTGATTAGCTGAAAAAGAATCGGGAATAGCTTCATGCGAGTGCGAACTGGCAACGAGACAGGTGAAAAGCGAATTCAGATGAACTGCCGAGCTGGCTAGGGCATGCGGGGCCTTGATGATTGTATGCGCTGTCCCAGCGCCTTAGTTGACGTGTCGGAAATGTTATTCCCGGCCCCCCTCTCCGTGATGTTACATCCCGCACTTTAGCAGCCGCTCAAAAGCGCAACGGGTCACCCACCCACTTGTTTCCCGTTGTAAGCTATGAGCGCTCAGCACCATGGGTGACAACATGGCAGTAGCGGCACACTTGCCAGAAAGTTCGGTGTGGGCAAACAGAAAATGCCTTCTGATCTGCTCCGTCGTGGCCATTGCCAATATGCAGTACGGACTTGACTCGGCTTGCCTGGCCGGTCTGCAGGCCATGCCGGGCTTCCTTGCCGTGTTTGGACATCGAAATCCAAGCCTGGCCGGGGGATATGGCATTGACGTAAGCTTCTTCTTCCCGGAGAGGTGACCAAGCTGACAAAGCCAGCGAACCTTTCAACAACTCATCAGGTCATTCCTGACCCTCAGGGCATTCCTATCCTCCATCACAGCCGGCGCCTTTGCCCACTTCCTGGGGCGCAGACCGGGCCTTTGGGTGGCCTGTCTCCTGACCGCCGTGGGTGCTGCCATTCAGATCGGGACGACCAACCAAGGAATTGTCTACCTCGGCCGCATCGTTCTCGGCATCGGCAATGGGTTTTTGGTGACCTTTTCCAATAGAGAACACATCTGTGCACTGTAGGCAGCGTCTCCGTGTACTGTAGCCCCACCAAAACTGCCATACATAACCCTAACCCCCGGACACCGCCCCAACCCTCCCAATCTCTGACAGCTGCCAAACTGCGACG
>Ga0247770_1001711_pt1 | contig 15588 bp, 1 predicted proteins | sample UWRJL136409B6_FD_179943 | JGI IMG/M metagenome (GOLD analysis project Ga0247770, IMG submission 179943) | Plant litter microbial communities from Arlington Agricultural Research Station in Wisconsin, United States - UWRJ-L136-409B-6 | ecosystem: Environmental > Terrestrial > Plant litter >... | reverse complement strand
TCTGGCGTTCTTGGCTGTGCAGATCCACGGATGCAGCCGCGGAGCGGCTGCGTGGATCCAGCCACACTGTTCCAACCATACTGGCCGGGTTAGGGTTGTAAAAACCCAACAGGATCCCTTTTAATAAGAAGGTAACTAGGTGGTGTTTCCTATTATTCTGGACTTAATTAAGTTCTTTACTAATTATAAACTTTAAGGAGTCTGTCTTAACTTAAAAGGGCTTTAAGAAGTTAAGGAGAGCTAGGACTAATGCTGTAATAAAGGCGTGCTTAAAGTCTTTAAACGCCTTCTACTATTTATCAGTTTATTTAAACGGTTTACCCATCCTTATAAGCTTATATAATAATTTTATAATCTTTGTAAAATACTTAATAAAGTATTAATAAAAGTTTATAAAACTAATAAAGGCTTATAACTTAATTTAATTCTTTAAAGTAGGTTAGTCTCTAACTGCCTCTGTTTTCTCTTTTTACATTTTAAGCTTTCTAGGGGTTATTTTAAACTTTAAATAGTTTAATTCCTAAACGTGGAAGTGGCTTTTCTCTAAGTTTACTATTAGCTTCACCTTTTTAAAAGCTGTTAAGACCTGTTATATATGCTTTTAATATTCTTTTAAAGTTTCTAAATAGACTAGAACGTTGTCTAAGTATATAAAGATAAACTTATTAAGGAAGGGGCAGAGAACACTGTTAATAAGGCTTTAGAAAGTTATAAGGGTATTTATTAATCTTATTAATATAACATGGTATTAGTAATACCTATTATAAGTCTGAAAAGCTGTTTTATACTTATTCTCTTCCTTCACTTTAACGTAGTTAAACCCTATAGGGAAATTAAGGTTAAAAAACCAGTTTACTTTAGTAATCCGCTCTTACATCTCTATAATAAGTAGTAATAAGTAGTAATTCTTAATTGTATTTTCATTTAACGTTTAGTAATTAATAACTATATGTAACTTACTGTCTCCCTTCCTTAAGATAAACAGTATTAGGTATCCCATTAGGGATTGGGACTTTATAATAAACCTGTTCTTCAGGTTTTTATTAACGTACTCCTTTAAAGCTTTAACCTGTTAGGGGTTTAAATAGTAAGGTTAGAAACTGTAAAGTTTCGCTCCTGGTTTTAGCTTAATTTTATAATTTTATAATCTGTAGTCTGGTAATTGTAATATCTTTTTTTAAAACAGGGTAAACTTTCTATATTCCGTAAGTACCTTAAATAAGTCGACTTCTTCACTTATTTGTAGATTAGCTTCCTACTTGTTTCCACCTTTTAAATTGTTATTTAGGTAATGTAATAGACCTTCTAATCCTTTAACCGTTTTAGTAAACCTAACCTAAACTGTGCTTAGTTTTAAGGGTTTAGTGTGCTTTTAAATACTTTATATATCTTTAAAGCAGTTTAGTGCTTTTTTAGCTTTTTCTAAACGGTGATTATAGCTGGGGGACTTACCGAAGGTAAGGTAGCTACTCCTTTAGTTAATTACAGGGTTATACTTTTCCAGTTAGGGTAAATTTAGGATTATATTATATCCTGTAATTAGTGTAACGTTAAAGTCCACTTATTATTTATCCCTATCTACTTTAATTAGGAATGGTAAATAGTGGGTGATTTTACTGTTATTATATTAATATAGGCCTCCTTTTCTATTTTAAATAGGAATTACCTTTTTATACTTTTTATTAAGGAGTTTCCTTTAATTAACTAATAACGGGTAAATTAGGTTAAAAACACTCCCGTTATTAATCACTACTCTTACCTTAAACAGCCTCCCTCTTTTATCTATTAGGTTAACATTAATAGAGTAATACTTATACTTCTTTAATATTTAAGTTATAATAATTATCCGTCTTTAAAGTCTTATCTAGCTTAACCTTTAAGTACCTCTCCTTCTCCTTAAGGTTTTTACTAACTAGTAAGTTATTAGTTTCCGGCCCTTTTAAAAGGCCTGTAACCTTTTTCCAGTTCCTTTTAAAAAAACAGGCAGCTTTAATAAATTTAACAATTAACCTTTCTTAAGTTTTTACACCTTAATGTCCAGTTAACTTTAAACGGTTTAATATTTTTAAAGTCCTTAATAAGTTAATAATACGCTTTATAAGATTAGATTACAGTAATGTCCTTTTACTCTTAGATCTATTAGTAATCCTTTTACTTCTGCTATTCTTTAACCTTTCCTTTAAGGTGTAGTAAACACGTTATAATTAGGCAGTTATTAAATACCCCTCCTTACCAGTATATAGTAAGGGTTTAGTTAATTATAGTAACTCTCCACTTATTATTAGATTTCCTTATTAGGGAGTAGGAGATTTAATAGTAAGTTAGTTTTAACTCTACCCTTATAACGGCGTAATCCCGTTTTTATACGTTAAGGAAATGATTATAAAGGGCCTTAAGTTTATAATGTTAATTAAAAGTGTAATTATTATATATACAGTTAATTTATAATATATCCTTATAACTAAGGTAGTTAATGTTAATTATAAGTGTTACAGTTATAAAGTATAAAACAGGAAGAGTGGTACCTTATTTCTTCTCTTCTTCCACTTACCTTTAAGTTTATTATTTCTCCTAAACCTTTTCTTAAAACTTAAATAACAGTAACCTAGCTTATTCTTTTATAAAATAGCTCTCCTTAACAAGTTAGTATTTAAGTTAATTAGTAACGCAAACCTTATTATAAAGTTATAACCTAATTTCTATTACTTTATCTTTAAACGTTACAGTAAAACCTTTAACTTGTAGGTTTTCCACTTTATCTATTAACTTTTAATGTTTTTCCTTCAGTTCTTAAATTCTTCGTTAATACACTTACTTTATACCTTCTTAGGGGACCCTTAAAGTGTTAATTTAAGGTACCCCAGCTTTAATATAAGGTAACTATTTAAATTATCCTTCTTTTAGGGAGGTAAGGGTGCTAATCCACTCTATGTGCTTAAAGTGTTTAAAAGTCTTAAGAGGTATAGTTAAGAAGAATTTCTGTTTTTTTAACTTAATTCTTTCTACTTACTCTCTTTTACCTTCCAGGGCCTGCTTCACCACTTAGGTAACCTAAAGGGTTAATTCTTTAACTCCTTTAACTATCTTAATAAGGTTTAAGTTAAGGTTCTTTTTAAACTTCCTTAATTCCTAAGCTTATAAGGTAAGGTTTTTAAGACTTATAACAGTTAATTAAAATATCTCTTCCTAAAATCAGTCTTCTATAACCTACACCTTTAACAGTTTTAAGTTTCCACCTTAAAGTCAGTCTTTTACAACTTACACCTTTATAACTAACTCTTCTAGGATACCTTTAAAGACTAGGTACATTACGTCTTAAGGTTCCTTTTCTTCTTCCTTATCTCTTAAGTTATACTTATTTAACTAGGTATAGTCTTCTTTATTACCTACTATCTTAATATAGACGTCTCTTAAGTTAAACTTAATATGTTTTCCTTTTTTTAAAACAGGTTTTTAACTAACTTACTTTAATGACGGACATTACCATGCTATATGTCCTTTCTTACTATAGTTAAAGTATTAAACCTGTAACAGGTCCTTAAGTTACTTTTACTGTTATTATTAAGGTTTATTACAGTTAGGTTAATTCTAGCGGTTTACCATACTAATGTCCATTAGCCTAGGATAGTGACCCATTACAGTTAACTAGTTCCCCTTCTTAGGTTTATTTAACTAGTAAGGAGCTCGTTCCTTTTAAAAGTTCTTTTAATAATAGTAATTATAATACCGATTATCGGCCTTAATAACTATCTTAACTAACTCTTAAAGACAGTCTAGTTAATCTTCTTAATAAAGGTCTCTAGTGATATACTCCTTTAAACTACTTTAAAACAGCATTACTAAAGCCTTTTAACTAAGCTTAATCTTTACTACTTCTAATTTAAAGTGGGTAAAGAACTTAAAGATTAAAGACGTCTACCTTAAAGCTATAAGGTATTATTTAGCCTACCTTAAGGCGTTTAATTCTCTAAACTTAATTTAAAGCTAGTTAATAAAAACGTTAAAGTCGTTAAAAAGAGCCTAAATCTTAAGGGCTTCCTTACACACTCTGTCTATAGAGAGGTTATTAATTATCTTTATATAGGGTTTATACCAGTAAGTAGTTACTCTATTTAGTAAAACTCCTGTAAACTTAACCTTTCCTTCTTCTTTAAAAAACTACTTATTATAATAAGTAATATAGCTTTAAAACTAGGCTATTTAAGACTTTAATTACGTAAAGTCTCCTTTAAAACGTAATAATAAGGGGAGTTTTACCTGTTTCTTTTATAAGCCTTTAAGGTTATTATTTTCCAGCTTGATAACGTTAAGTTAGGTTTAAAGTTTCTTAATAAGACTAATACGGCTCTTAGTATCTTTAGAGAAAGCTTTATTAAGTTCCTTAACCAGTCCCTACTAATTAAAGTTTAACTTTTTAAAGCGTGTAGCTAACTCGTTAATAGTAGGGAGCTAAAGTTAAGCTTAAACCTCCTTAAGCTCCTTCCCTTTTCCAGAGGTTAATATATTAGTAATAAAAGGGAGGTGATATTTAAGAGTTTAATAAACAGCGTTTAGGACTGCGACGCTAATATCGTATTATAACTTACACCTAATACAGGCCTTAAGAGGACTAATATAGGTTAAGACAGAACGTATAATAGGACGTTAATAGGTAAGGGGTGTTTTAAAAACGGCTTATTAAGCTAACACTCTTAGATAGGGGTTTAATATCATTATAAGTCGCTGTCACTATAATATATAAAGGTAAGTCTAAATAGTAGAATATAAATGAATAATTAAATACTAACGTGAGGAACTAAAGTCCCTTATGACGGTTATAGGTATAACTATAGCTATTTATACTAACTAACTAAGAGGTACTTTGTACCTTACTTATGGTACTATAAATGCTTATTATATAAGCACTTTACACTGCATAAGCACTCTACTCGTGAGGTTTCTCCTACTCGCAATGCAAGCACTCGGCATGCTGTAAGCAGCACCTCATTAGTCGTAGGGGCTTCGGGTCTTTACACCCCTGGCCTAGTGCGCCTAGACGGTGTACACCGTTTTCCTACACTATTCCTTTTGCGGGGGATTCGTCGGGCTGCCCTGGCCCAGGTGACAGCCTGCAGGGTCGTTACAATAGCTTTATAACTTTCATCTATATTAGGTTTTTACAACCCTAACCTGGCTAGTGTGGTTAGAACAGTGTGGCTGGATCCACGCAGCCACTCCGCGGCTGCATCCGTGGATCTGCACAGCTAAGAACGCCAGACTCCACTGCTAACCTCGTATTCAGTTAGCCAACCTCGCTTCGCAGAAGCGAGTGTGGCCAATGCACTTCGTGCACTGGCTACCCTTACGGCTATAATAATACGGCTTCCACTCTGGAAGATAGAAATAATTAATCACCTTCAACACACTGCTTTCCAATGCCTTGACCCCTTTTGCATTTCAACAATCTAACATTTTTATTAAAGCTAACTAGCCTTTACAGTTCTTACAGCTCTACTCTTTAACCTTTATAAATTCTTCCTTCCTCTTTAATCTTCTTTTAAAACTTTTCTTCCTTTAATTACTAACTTCCTCCTCCTAAGCTTTAAACCTTACACACCTTATAATTGCTTTTTTATACTCTCATTTACTTACTTTTACTATTATTATATCTATCCTAAGCCCTTATAAGCGTAACTCTAATAGTTTTAATTACGACCCTTTTATTATTACTGCTTATAACTGCTTTATTAATACTCTATTAATTATTTACATTATCCTTTCTTTATTATACCGTTAATATATTATTAATAATAATGTTAATAAGTTACCTTACCTAACTTATATTAACTTATTAAATAACTATACTTATCTAAACTTCCCCTTAAATTATTATAAATACTATCTTATTTAAAGTAAGTGACTGTTCTTACTATTTATAAGGCGCTTACTAACTAATTATAAACTTAACTTATTATTAGAAATGTAATAACAGTTATAATAATTATCTTTATATAGTAAGTTTTTATATCACTTACACTCTATTTACTATCTATTAAACTATTTAAGGTTTAAGCTTTACCTACACTTTAAAATATTACATTACTGTTATAATAATCTGTACGTTTTATAAGCTAACCGCTACTCTAGTTTACTAAAATGTAAGTAATTTCTTCTATTAAGTCATATATAAGTTATTAACAGTGTAATAACTAATTAATTAGTTTAATATAGTTATTACAACCTGCACCCGACACAGGCCTTAAGAGGACTGGCGCAGGTTAAGACAGAACGTATAGCAGGACGCTAATAAGTAGGGGGTGTTCCGAAGACAGCTTATTAAGCTAGCACTCCTAAACAGGGGGTTTAATGTCACTATAAGTCGTTATTACTATAATGCGCAAAGGTAAGTCTAAACAGTAAGATATAAATGAATAATTAAATATTAGCGTAAGGAACTAAAGTCCCTTACGGTAGTTATAGGTATAACTATAACTATCTATATTAATTAGCCAGAGGTACTTTATACCTTACTTAGTGGCTTATTACTTAGTAAGGAATTGAGTAACCTATTACTAAGTACCCTTTACTTAAAGGTCTTACAGATACTTAATAAGTAAGCACTTCTATTAAGACTAAGTAACTGCTGGTTAGTTATAGGGGCTTTAAGTCTTTACACTCCTGGCTTAATATGCAGTACTGTGTGTACTGTCTTCCTACACTATTCCTTCTATAGGGGATCTGTCAGGCCGCTCTAGCTTAAGTAACGGCCTATAAGGTCGTTACACGATTCCCCCTCTTTAACATTCTTTTCCTATAAAGAATCCTAATAAGAGTGTTTCTTTTTTCTTAATATAATTATACCTGCTAACCATATGTAAAAACGCACTTTAAAAAACAGCACCTCTTATTACCGTAACCTTACAGACTTTATTTTAACTTTTAGATTATAAATGTTACCTTATAATCGTTATTCTTTAAAATTACTTTCTTATCTTATTACCATATAATTAGACAGTTACTTTAAATGTTTATTAGTAGGGGCTTTATCTTTATGTAATATGTTTAGTTATAACGACGTTTTTTTTTAGCGGCTTCTTTCTGAGAAGCGCTGCCTTAACGCGAAGTACGATACTGCTGCACGGAACCTAGAGCTGAAAACTTAAAAGCTCTGTAAAGCTGCTGCCTGTTTTAACTGGATTAAAGTCTAGTGCTATAAGATGGAAGAGTAAGCTTTTTCTGCGTTTAACTGGGAGGTAAAGGTCTTCTATTTCTAAGAGTAGGAGGAGACTTGTTTGGCTGCTCCTCCCGAAGTTAGTAAGTCCTTTAATTGGGGAGGCTTTTTAATAAGAACACCCGTTAGTTCTTTCTCTAAGGGGTTACCTTAACTAACGACCTCTTCTTAACTTAATTTATAGTTCTTTTAATAAGGGTTTATGGGTTTAAGTCCTTTAAGGGTCTTTTATTACTTTAAATCCTTACTCCTTAGGGCTAAGAGGTTTAAGTTAACGACTTTTTTACTTATTTTCTTTTACTGACTTCTTTCTCTTAACAGTACTTATTCTTATGTGGAGTTTATTAGGAGTTTTAGAGGCTTAGCTTCCTTATTAAGTCTAAGGTCCTTTTAACCTTAATTAACGTTTTGATAAATATCCTTTTATACTTACTAAGGAGTTTCTTACCGCTTTTTAAGCTTTAAGTCTTATAATCTCAGTGTCGCAGCCTTCCCCACCAGGTTAAGCGGCTTCTAATACGGTAATTAACCCCTGTAAGCTCCGCATTACTCTTTATAAATAATATCCGGCTATTTTCACACCCCCTTCTTTTATCTACCATGTTATCAAGTAGAGTATGTCATTAAGTGGAGCATATCATTAAGTAGAGCATGTTATTAAGTGGAACTGTTGCAGTTCCTGCTAGAGGCTGGAACGTGCAGAATGTAATGTAACCCGAGGGCAGGAACCGCTGCGCCAATAATTAAAAGATCGGTCAGTGTAAGCATACCAGCGCTTACATGCCTGCCCGATTGAACTTATATAGCGTGTATATCTCACACAGAATATAATATTAAAAAGGAGGGTACGATCCACTACATATATCGTAGCTGTAGCTGCAGTTGTGGTAATTAAACTGGCGACCAGCCATAACCTGGTAACCTAATTTATATACGTAGAACCACATAAAATATGGCCCTCTAGTTTCGCCAAAGGGCCACAGAACAGATTTAAAAGTTTAATGTAAACGGGGAGGGTAAATGGTTAAAAAGCTCCTGTTAAGAAATATAATGGATTACCTGCTCTGTTAAGCAGCCCTGTGGGATATTACGGCTATCTGGGTGCAATATAAGGTGAAGGTAATAAATGTGCGTTAGGTGCGCGCGGGAGCGACGTACCTACACGGCTATATAGTAATACCAGCGCACGTACAGCGGTAGAGCCGCTGTAAATGTGTAGGGTACTCGAAACGGTGTAGATAAACCGAAACAGCTCTATCCTATAACTAAAGCAAACAGGCTAATGGGCGGCCTAGTGTATGGTCTTTTTTTTTATTTTTTTAAAGCCGGCTGCTATACCTGTATAAAGGTCTCAGGTGATAGCTTTATAACAGGGCCCTAAACACCTTTATAACTATACGCTGTTATTATATAATAAATTTATACGACTCCCTTAGTTAGATAAGCTGACAGATATACTAACAGAACCTAAAGGTGTATATAGGATACCTTTTATGTATAAGCCACTAATCCCTTTCCCTGCTAATAAAGATAAACAGATGCTGCTGCTTAAAAGCGGTGAGCTAAAACCAAGCTGCGTGCCTTTAGGTATCCAGTTAAGCCTTTACGTAAAAGTATAATCTATTTAAATATTTGTTAGAAAGAAAGGAATTCTGGCCCTTAGCTAGAACACCACTAAGGTGTAGATAATTAAGCTGTCTTTTTAAGGACCCTGCTTTTACCTGGTATATATAAGTTAGGATAAGTTAGCTTAAAAATCAAGCTTACTTAATTAAGCCTTTAATAACTAAATAGGTCTTACGAGAATTCCCATGTCGGCTTTAAGTTATTATAGGTATTATAATATGTAGGATTTAGCTATAAGTTAAAGGTGTGGAAGTAATTAGGTGTAACGCTGTAAGGACTTTACTATAACAGTGTTAAGGGGAGTAGATGGCTCCTTATAATTAATTTAATAGGTAAAGAAAGGTTGTTATTACTTATTTATAAAAGCTATTTACAGGGAAGAGGAAAGTACTGGTTATAAGCTGTAATGGCTTTTAAAGCCCTTTATCTTATTAATAGAGAACAGGAAAGGTAAATAAAATAGGGTTAAACTTTTTAAAGCTTGTAAAGCTTTAGTAGATTAAATACCTAGTAAATAGACCCTAGTTATCTTCTAGGGATTGTAAGTCCCTGGAAGATCTGATAGTAGTTGTTAAAATAACTTAATAACAGTGGTTTCTAACTGTTATAATAAGTTACAGGTAGCTGCACTTTAATAACAGTAAATCTTTTATTATAACAAAGCTTTATATTAGTTATAAACTTTAAAAGGGTTTTTATTAAGATTTAAGAAGGAGAAAAGAAAACATTCGTCTCTTTATTATAATATACCTTAAATTAAGTAAGGTTAATAAACAATAATATGGTATTTGCTCTGGTGTCTGCGCCCCTGGTATAAATTTAATAATAGGTAACTGGAAAATGTTTTAATATTCGAAACTACTAACTGCGTTAAAAAGCGTAGCACCTAATTACGTTAAGGCTCTAGTAGTTGTACTTATTAAGATGCGCGGGGGTGGCTGGTAGCCAGGGTAGCGGAAGCGACTAGGTGTAGCGACTGTACCGGCCTTATAACAGCAGTGCTAAAGGAAGCAGATGGCTTCCTGTGATTAATTTAACAGGTGTTGGTTTCTAGCCCCAGTGGGTCTACTGGGTCGGCGCACTGCGCCGAACCCTCTGGAACCCCCTGGAATTAGGGGGGTTTTACCCCTTAAATTCCACCAGTTTCCACTGGATTCCAGTTACCATAGCGGAGCTGTGGAAGCCTCTGGAACCCAGTGAGTCACATAAGCACTTACGTGGCCTATGGCTACTATTCCAATCCTATATAGTAGATAGAAGGCTCTGGAAGCCGATTACAGCCTATAAAAGGCCCTCTCCTCTCCTATATCTAACCTTTTACTAAGTAAGCAATTTACACTACTTATTCAGTTATATACAGAGGTACTACCTCTGTACCTTAAGCCTTCTTTTGCTTCTTATAGCGCTTCTAGCGCTGTAGTTGGTTTGGAACAGTACCGCTCTACTTCCTCTGAGTAACAGGCCTGTATTACAGGCCTGTAGAACCCTACTGTGTAACAGGTTATAAGCCCGGGCACTGCTCCGGCCAGCCACGTTACTCTAGCCATGGCCTCCTTTGAGGATACGTGTTGGGTTTTTACAACCCTAACCCGGCCAGTGTGGTTAAAACAGTGTGGCTGGATCCACGCAGCCGCTCCGCGGCTGCATCCATGGATCTGCACAGCCAAGAACGCCAGACTCCACTGCCAACCTCGTATTCAGTCAGCCAACCTCGCTTCGCAGAAGCGAGTGTGGCCAATGCACTCCGTGCACTGGCCACCCTCACGGCTATAATAACACGGCTTCCACTCTCGAAGATAGAAACAATCAATCACCTTCAACACACACTGCTTTCCAATGCCTTAACCCCTTTTTGCATTTCAACAGTCCTGCTATACGTTCTGTCTTAACCCACGCCAGTCCTCTGGAGGCCTGTGTTGGGTGCAGGTCGTAATAGCTATTAAAGGAGGCATATAGAGGTTAGCCGGCCATATTAGTAACTTTAAACAGAAGGAACGAAGTAATAATATTACGACTTACACCTGACACAGGCCTTAAGAGGACTGGCGCGAGTTAAGACAGAACGTATGGCAGGACGCTAATAAGTAAGGAGCGTTCTAAAGACAGCTTGTTAAGCTAGCACTCTTAAACGGGAAGTTTAATGTCACTGTAGGTCGCTGTTACTATAATGCACAGAGGTGAATCTGAATAGTAGGATATAAATAAATAATTAAATATTAGTGTGAGGAACTAGAGTCCCTTACGGTGGTTATGGGCATAATTATAACTATCTATACTAATTAAATAAGAGGTACTTTATACCCTGCTTATAGTGTTATAAGTGCTTGTGGAGCAAGCACTCTACACGGCGTAAGTGCTCCGCTTATAAGGTTTCTCCTGCTTATAATATAAGTACTTAATATGCTGTAAGCATTACCTTACTGGTTGTAAGGGCTTTAAGTCTTTACACCCCTAGCCTAGTGTGCAGTACTGTATGTACTGCCTTACTATATTATTCTTTCTATGGGGCATTTATCAGGCTACTCCAGCCTAGGTGATGGCCTGTAAGGTTATTATATAATTCCCCCTTTTTAACGTTCTTTTTTTATAAAGAATTTAAAAGGTAAGTTCTTCTCCTTTTACCATTTTACTATATAGTGAGTATCTGGCTCTTAGGTTTTTAAACGGGAATAGGGTAAAAGCATTAACCACTGTTTAAACCTTATAACTTATATATACGTATTTAGTGGTGAAATATCCCCTTATTCTTTTTATAAGTCTACTAATCCTTTATTTACCTATTAGGTTTTAATTAAATCTAATAACTGTAATTACTGTTTAGAGAGGTATTAGCCTTCTTAGTGCGACGTTTTTAATGTTAGTAAGGTAAAGTTAAAAGCCCTTCTTATTAAGAAGCGGGACCTTAACTTATAAGTTAAGTTTGCTATTTAGCAGTTTTATAAGGTTACTGTTAAACTTTAAGAGGTATTAATATGTTTAATACGCCTTTATAAATAATGGTTTTATTTTAAGGACTGTGTTGTAAAAGTGTTTAGTTATAAGGTAGAGCTATTAGAGTTTTAGGAAGGTGAGGAGGTTAGGTTAGATACTCCTTTTAAAGATATGGAGTCTTTTAATTAGGGGAACTTCCTAGTTAGGTCTCTACTGTATATAATTACTTTATAATTTAGTTTGTTATTTCTTTCTTTTAATAAATAAAACGGCTTTTTAATGTAATGGTGGTGCATTTATGTTTCGTTTCTCTATATAACATGTTTAAGTGTGTTATTTAAAGATTTTATTAGTAAGAGGTTATGGGTTTAAACCTTATAAGAGTCTCCTGTCGCTTTAAATCCTTACCCCCTTAAGGTTAAAGGGTTTAATATGCCTTTCTTTTATTTTATTAACACTAACTGGTTTTTATTATATACTAATCTCTATTTTTAATAAACGCTTGTTATATAGATACGTTTTTCTGCAATATACTATTATATAACTGGTTTAGGAGACCTTAAAGCATACTAGATCGCTTTTTACCTTCCTAACTCCTTCCCTAGACTTATAGCAAAGTGTAAATCCTTTAATTATAGGGGGTAAGTTATCTTATAAGCCACTAGCCTGTAACTTTTTAATTCTCTATATTACTATATGTGTGATTTGTGTAAAGCTTACTGGCTCTAGAGGCTTAGCCTTTTTATTAAGTTTAAGGTCTTTATAACCCTAGTTAAAGGTTCTGATAAATGTCCTTTTATACCTATTAAGGAGTTTCCTACCGTCTTTTAAGCTTTATGTCTTATAGTGGTTTTGCTTTTTAATTTAGTAAGTTAGATATTAGATCTTATCTTTCTAATTCTTATTATTAGTTTTAGTTAGTTAGGATTTTTTTAGTGGAACTTTATAATCAGGTCTAGGTATTTAAGATTTTTAATAGGCTTCTATAAATTATTTTCAGGGCTGTAATCTAATTATTTAATAAGATATTTAAATATGTTTTTTCCCTTTTATAAATTTATAACTTTTTTAACGTTATATTTATCTTTATTAACGTCGACCTTAATCTTCTTTTCTAGAGGGACTCCCTTTAGGACAGGTTTTAAAAGTAAGAAATGAAAAACCTTAATTTACACCTTTATGCTGGCGGGTAGGTTTAGTTAATAGTTAGAGGTGGCGACCTTTTTCTTAATTTAGAATGGTTTATACTTTTTAAAGTTAAGTTTCTTATTAGGCTGTTTTAAATATAGGTTTTATAAAAAAAGGTAGATGTAATCCCCCTTTTAAAAAGTCGGTCCCTTCACTTATTTATTATTATAATAGAGTCTTTTTTTAAATACTGGTTATTTAATTTAATATCTGTTAGTGAACTTTTTTATTCATTTACGTATAAACTTAAGTTCGACTTATAACTGGTTATGTAATTCTTATATCTGATCTGTGTGGATTATAACTTAGGGGGTGCTGGTTAGTGGGCTTTAATAGAGTTTAGGCTTTTTATTATAATTAGTAAAGAATGGTAATATACTTATTAACTTAATTAATAATATATTATAAGTTATTTATATTATTAATAACAGTTTAAGTTAATTATCTTATTTGAAGTTAATGTAAGTTTAGAGATATATTATAAATATCTGGTTAACTTATTCTGTCTAACTGTCTGTTTATAGGTGGAAAGCTGTTAAAAGCTTACTTTTTACACCTATTCTTTATATTAGCCTTTATTAAAACTTTAATATAATTAGCTTATCTTAATTTATAATAATGTTATTTAATTAAAGGTGTTATAAAACTACCTTTTTCTTAAAGATATAAGCGAGTTACTCCACTATTATATCCTTTAAGGTTAGTAGAAAGTAGGCCTATTTTGTTAATCTGTCGATTATTATAAAGATCTGGTTATAAGTGACTTCTATAACAGGGTTCTTAAACTCTAGGATCTTAGTGATAAAGTTAAGTGAGATTAAGCTTTATAATACCTGTGGTATAGGGAGTGGTTTAAGAAGTTTATAAGGCTTATAATATCGGTTTTACTTTTAGTGGCAGATATTATAATTATTAACCACTTCCTTAACTAGCTTTTTATTCCTAAGAAGGTGTATATTTATTAGGCCTGTATAAGAGTCTTAGCCTAGCCTATATGTCCTTTAAGTTAAGATTTATAAACCTGCTAGATATACTCTTTTATCTATTTAAGTTATAAATATATAATTTCTCTTAATATTAAAGTCTTATTTCTGGTTTAAGTGTGCCGTCTACGCCTTTTAGTAATTGTTTTAACTAATAACTAGTTTTATTATAGTTTAGGTGTATTAAGCACTCTTTATTATAATCCTGTATATACCCTGAGAAGTCTTTTAAAGGGTATTTATGTTTACAGGTACCTTCCTTTAACCTTTTTACTTAGAAGTCCTACTGTTATTAATAGATGTTATACTCTATTTATAAGTTTATATAGACGTTAATAGTTTATTCTGGTGTCTAGTTATCTGATACTTATAATGTATGTTTTAATATACCGTTCTTAGCTTTTTAAATATAATAATAAGGGTTAAGACTGGATTAACATCTTTATAGTTCTGTCTCTGGCTAAGGGTATTAGCTTATTTATTATCTTTTCCTTTAACGTAATGGATCTGGAAATAGAACGGGGTTATTAACTTTACTTATTATACTTATTATAGGCTAAGATCTGTGATTAAGAAATATTAAAGGTTATTATGGTTTAAAAAGACCTACACTAGTTCCTCTATGCCATTTAAATACAGTACTTATTTAGTAAAGTACTAAATAATCGCTATTAGTTTCTTATTATAGATTAGGTATTATAAGGCTGGGCTGTAAATCCCTTTTAATAAAAAGGTAACTGGGTGACGTTTTTTATTATCTTAGATTTAGTTAAGTTCTTTATTAATTACGAATTCTAAGGAGTCTGTTTTGATTTAGAAAGGTTTTAAGAAATTAAGGAGGGTTAGGACTGGTGTTATAATAAAGGTATGTTTAAGGTTTTTAAATACCTTTTATTATTTATTAGTTTATTTAAACGGCTTTCCCTTATAAGTTTATAAAGTGGGTTTACGATTTTTATAAAGTATCTAATAAAATAATGATTGTTAGTTTCTAGCCCCAGTGGGTCCACTGGGTCGGCGCACTGCGCCGAACCCTCTGGAACCCCCTGGAATCAGGGGGGTTTCACCCCCTAAATTCCACCAGTTTCCACTAGATTCCAGTTACCACAGCGGAGCTGTGGAAGCCTCTGGAACCCAGTGAGTCACATAAGCACTTACGTGGCCTACAGCCAGTATTCCAATCCTGTATAGTAGATAGAAGGCTCTGGAAGCTGACTACAGCCTATAAAAGGCCCTCTCCTCTCCTATATCTAGCCTTCTACTAAGTAAGTAATTCACACCACTTATTCAGTTATATACAGAGGCACTACCTCTGTACCTTAGGCCTTCTTTTACTTCTTATAGCACTTCCAGCGCTGTAATCGGTTTAGAACAGTACCGCTTTACTTCCTCTAAGTAACAAGCCTATACTACAGGCCTGTAGAACCCTACTGTGTAACAGGTTATAAGCCTAGGCACTGCTCCAGCTAGCCACGTTACTCCAGCCATAGCCTCCTCTAAGGATACGATTATAACTCCAGCTAGAAACTCTATTTTAAAACCTTTAGTTGATTCGGGCCCTACACTATAAAGCCTCCAGTAACAAATCAATACTCTATCCAGCTAGTTATAAAAGGTCTTAAACCTATTTCAAAACCTTTTAACGTAATA
>Ga0247770_1001710_pt1 | contig 15592 bp, 8 predicted proteins | sample UWRJL136409B6_FD_179943 | JGI IMG/M metagenome (GOLD analysis project Ga0247770, IMG submission 179943) | Plant litter microbial communities from Arlington Agricultural Research Station in Wisconsin, United States - UWRJ-L136-409B-6 | ecosystem: Environmental > Terrestrial > Plant litter >... | reverse complement strand
GGCGGACGAGAGGAGTGCGTATTCGAATTATGGAGGGGGAGTTGATTTGTGGGCGCCTGGGGAGGGGGTTGAGGTTGTTTGGGGGGAGGGGACTGTGAGTGTTTTTTTCTTTTCTGATTTCTTTTCTTTTGGGATTTGAGATACCTACAGGAAAGTCTGCTAACACGTGAGCAGAATACACTTTCAGGGACGTCATTCTCTGCGGCGCATGCTGCTGGACTGGGGGCGTATTTGCTCGGACTGAAGCCGAATCTGTCGCCGGAGGAACTCGGGGATTATATCCAGAGCATTGCGACACGGGATGTCGTCAAAGGCCTGCAGCCGGGAACGAAGAATTTGCTTGCTTACAATGGGATTGATTTGTGATTTTCCAGGTCTTGTCCGTGTTAGATCCACAGGCACACTCCAATAGGGGGTTGTCTACGGCAGTAAGATAAGAAGTTGTGTAGTTCTCTGAGGTCCACTGGCATCAATGGCCTTCCAAGCAGCAAAGCCTGGATACCGGACCTTCAGTCATGTAGAATGTATTTAAATCCCAGCACCTTCTGCCCCGCTCCCTCCAACAAAAATGATCCAGGTCTACCTCATTACGATCTGCGTCATGGCAGCCTCCCCCCCGCATACCTTGCGATTAAGGCTCTTGCCCGTTTTCTTAAACCTCGGTTGCACGTCCTTACCACAATGCTCGTTAACTTAAGACCGTCGTTTTAACCTTCTTTAGAAGGTGTTTTTTCATAAAGCTTACTTCTGTTAACTTGCTTTTATTGTTAACAGATTAGCGTTAAGAATTAAAGTTAGAAATAAGCTTACTTTAAAGAGAAGGATGTTACTTATTACAGCTCAAGTACGAGTTTCCCGCAAATTCCCCTCCCTATGTATAACTGACCTTTACTGTACTTATACAGTGAGAATAGGCCTTAAAGTGACGTATCTTGCCTCTGGCGTAGTTAAAATCTACCCTAGAGTAGCTAAAGCCTTTAACTAGGTTAACGCTCCGTAGCTTTATAACTAAAAAACGCACCTAGGTGTAGTAATCGTTTAATTCGGCAACTAGGTCTTCGAGGGAGTTATAGCCGTGTGTGAGGAGCCTGTGGCCTGGGGGAGGGTTCGAGAATGGAAAAACATCGCTGTGATTACTGTAATCGTTATCATAATCGCTATCACCGTTAGAGTAATCGTTCCACTTATCGCCGTCGTCGTCGAGAGGGGCTATTTCGTATCAGAATTAACGGGGCAATTGATTGGAGGTGTTTACGGCTTAATTCAACGATTTGCGCGGTGTTCGCGCCTTGTGGAAGTTATTCGCAATTGTGGGTGGTGATCTTGGTGATGGTGGCAAATGGTGGGGTTGGAATTCGGGGTGTGTGGCTGACAGCTGTCACAGATGCGCGGCATTGGAGGGGGGTGGGTATTATCACAGGGTTAGGGTTATGTATGAGGATTAAGTGGGGTCATAGTACAAGTGAGACAAGAGCCATAGTACGGGGATGCGTCCTCATCATAATACCGTGCTTGTTGTAAACATAGAGGATTGATATGTCCATCATCGATTTTTAAGTTGAATTAAACCACTGCTAGGGAAAACTTTTCACTTACGTCTAAAGGGATATGACCGAGCACAGATTTTGATCTACAATACGGTGGTGATTCACGCTACCTCGTACCTTCACGACACCGCTCAGAACCATTTGGGGACTTATCCACGGCTACAATGGGGACTTATCCACAGCTACAATCCGCACCACGCAGAAGAACTTGACCAAGAGAAACTATCAAATGTCTTTCATCGTTAAGATTTTTTCTATTCTTTTCTATTTTTTATCACTAGCAAATTATATTTTAAGCATGTATCCCTGCGCTGCAGGCCCTAAACTCTCGTATATAGCTAACATAGCCGAGCTCTGCGTACAAGGATGCGAGCATGTGGAGGTGCTGGGTACGGGAATTGATACCGGCTTTCGTATCTTAGAACATCCTCTTACTACTACCGTTTACGCAAAACGGCAAGCAAGTGGTCAGCGCACCCGAGCTGCTCTGTGCTGCCCGAGTACTTCTCGAACATCAGGTCTGCCCACGCCTGCATGACGTCGTCTGGGGCCTCAGCAAGCTTTGCGTCAAGTCCACCACTAAGAATTCCTTCCACAGAGCGCAGCTCGATCAGCTCGGCCACGTTGCTGAAATTTCGTTCGAGAAAGCTTCGCGCATCCCCGCTGCGCGTGTGGAAGGATTGAACTTGTATCATCCCCGCCGAGGACGACCTGAGCTTCTGATAGCGACCATCAGTGAGCTGTGGATTGGATGGTAAGAGTGAGCACCATAGGTCAGCGACTGAAACAGCAATTACGGTCTGGGTGGCAGGTGGACGAACATATTGTTCATAAAACGACCTCTGCTCTAAGATTCTCGCCGGTTCGCGCATGGCCAAATCTCGCAGGTGCGCCTCGATGGTGACAAAGGCACAAAAAATGAGGCCGGTCTTTGGCTTTGCCAGTCGGAAAGCATTCTCTACGGCCATCTTCCGCTCTGTCTCATCGACAAGGTGATAGAGTGGACCTAGGAGCAGGACCACGTCGTAGGACGCCTCGGCCAGCGCAGGGGAAGGGGGGTTGTCTAAGGCGTTGCCGACCGTGATACTTGCGAGCCGCGCCCGAGTGCCAGCTGATTCTCGGTGGGCCTGCTCGGCCTGAGCTAGCTGGATGAGCTCAGGGGTTAAATCGATAAGATCAACGTGGTGACCCTCGTCTGCGAGCCTGAAAGCCAGCTTGCCCGGCCCGCCGCCTATGTCGGCGATGCGCCTCGTTGCAAAAGCCGTGGGCATGGTGGCTAGGCCGCGGCGAATTGCTCGCAATGTGAGCTCACACTCCATCGGATGCTGCTGGAGTCGCGCATCTTCGTGTTCGGCAATGGAGCCGTACAGTTTGGCCACATTTTCTGGGGAAGTCGGCATATTCGTAGGCGAGATAATGAGCGCAGACGGAGAGAGCAGATGCAAAGAGTGAATTCCCGTAGGAGAGATCACGGATTTGGACCGATGTGTGCGGTAGTCGATCCGCATTCTTAAAATAAACACTGAAAATGGCGCACGTAATCATCGTGGTGAACCTAGTGCCTATTGGGTGTTGAAAATGGTCGTTATTGCTTTCGGGTAATACGGCGGGACTTCGACCCGAGGCCTCTTCCCTACGCATTAGATACCATTCTACGTCTAACGCAAACACTACCACTTTGCTGCCGTTGGAGACAGAAGCCATAACATGACCGAGTCCACTATGAATGCAGTGTTGGACACCTATCGCCACGGCATGTCTGAAGCTCCCTCTTGCAGCAGGTGGGGATAGGTATATGCGACTGTCGATTCTCTCGTTCTTATGCGGTGTCAGTCCGCTAGGTGGAGCAACTTTAAGAACTATAGGTGGCTCCTGGTATCAGGTAGCGTGCGGGATAATGTGAACACTCTCAGGTTTCGATGCTCTAAGAATTATACATGCACCCCCGGAGGTTCCAGAGTAACCATTAGATCTTAAAGTAACCGTTACTAAAGTGAACCGGGCAGAAATTAACGCTGCTAAGGATGGCGAGTCGGTAGCCTTATCGTACACGTGGCATCCCTCTAGGCACGAAATCAGGACAAACGGGCTATATCACGTCTAAGAGCGATATAGGTGTGATTTTACGTAATTAGACATACAGAACTGCGTTCTCGACTGGATCTTTAATGACATATAAGCTACTGGCGTTAATATTCTTTAGATTAATTAGCATAGCATTAATTAAGGTGAAGTTAGTTATAAGAATCCTGTATATAGGTAATATAAGGTAGAGTAGTTATAGATCTCGTTTACAAATATAGTAACCACCCTGTCACATTAATAAGGAGACTAATTACGTTAGCTTAGAAGCTAATACTTCTTATAAAGCTCCTTTAAGGTAAGCTAACTAAAGGGAACGGCATTTGCGCTTAATTGTCGAGCTGGATAACTATAAGAGCTGTAAGTAGCTAGTAAAATGTTATATTGCATTATAAATAACGACTGGTAGCGTCGGGGTTAGATCTTCCAGGAAATTATAATAGGGGCACTAGGATGAAATTACTTATTAAGCATCTAGAAGAATTGGGAAGTCTAAAACGATACTATTCTTACTGGGATAAGTGTAGGGGTAAGTGTAGCTTAGTGTTGGAACTGTAAATAGTAAACTGTATATCTACTTAACTAAATGTTTTAAGAAAGTAACGTAATTCTATCAGGCATGCTTAAATTATATTATAAGGAGGTACTATGGCTCCTTTATATCCTGTAAGGCCGTTAAACTGAAGACAGCTATAAATTAGATTCTTTATTAGGCTGGTAAGTATATAGGGCTTCTTAAACAGTTACAGCTTATAATATAACATCTTAAATCAATGTTAATATTAATAAGTAACAGATAGCAGATTATTAGGATATGCCTGCCATTACTGCAAATTGCTACAGATACACTATATAACTAAACACTTACTAGTTAAAGTAACGCAAAGCTAGCTTAAGTTTATTTGTGCTAAACTGTTACAATGGCGCAACAGGGAAGAAACCATAAAGAGAACCACACCCACAGAACGTTACGGTCGGCCTGGAAAGCTGACTTTTAAACTATTAGTCCTCCGATCGGAGGGACATAAATGCAACTGACGTAGAAAAAAACAGATATGTACCTAGTATGGAACAAAACCTAGTATATAACGGTGCCTAGCATGGAACGGAGCCTAACATAGAACAACAAAGGAAACGCGACCGTAGATTAGGTTATCTTCCTTTAATCGAAGGGCTAGAATGTCACTAGGCTTTTAATGGGAGGTCTTTGTGGTGAAAATTGTCAGATTGATAATTATTAAAAGAAGCACAATTTAAAGAACCGCGCGGCGCGGCCCCTTTTAACGGTGGTACACGCTAGAGAATGCATCGCTAAGTATAAAAGCGGCTACAGTAATATTACATACAGAGCCTAAAAAGAACAACAGGGTCGGCTTAAACAAACGCCCCGAGTTAATACTAACGTAATGCCTGTTTAATAAGGAGGTCCTTTATAATAGACGCCTGGTGATCTTTAAAATGTTTAAGCTTATAGTTCTACGTTACTTAAAGAAAGCCTTCTTCTTTAAATTTAATAGTAAAGTGTATAAATGTGACGACCCTGCAGGCCGTCACTTGGGCCGGGGTGGCCCGACAAATCCCCCGCAGAAGGAACAGTGCGGAAAGACGGTGCACACCATCCAGGCGCACTGGGCCAGGGGTGCAAAGACCCGAAGCCCCTACGACTAATGAGGTGCTGCTCGCGGCATGCCAAGTGCTTACATCGCGAGCAGGAGAAACCTCACAAGCAGAACGCTCGCACAATGTAAAGTGCTTACATAACAAGCACCTGCGATACTATAAGCAAGGTACGAAATACCTCCCAATCAGCTAGTATAGATAGCCATGGTTATGCCCACAACCACCGTGAGGGACTCTGGTTCCTCACATTAATATTCAATTATTTATTTATATCCTACTATTCAGACTTACCTCTGTGTATTATAGTGACAGCAACTTACAGTAACATTAAACCCCCTATCTAAAAGTGTTAGCTTAATAAGCCGTCTTCAGAACGCCCCTTACCTGTTAACGTCCTGCCATACATTCTATCTTAACCTGCGCCAGTCCTCTTAAAGCCTGTATTAAGTGCAGGTTATAATACGATACTAACGTCCCAGTTCTGAACACTGTTTATTAAACTCCCAGATACTACCTCCCTCTCACTAATATGTCGACCTCTGGAAAAGGTAAGGAGATTAAGGAGGTGTAAGCTTAGCCTTAACTCCCTACCATTAATAAGTTAACTACACGCCTTAAAAACTTAAACCTTAACTAACAGGGACTAGTTAAGGAACTTAATAAAGCTTTCCCTAAAGACACTAAAAGCCGTATCGGCCTTATTAAAAAACTCTAAACTTAACTTAACGTTATTAAACTGGAAAATAATAACCTTAAGGGATTATAAAAGAAATAAGTAAAGCTCCCCTTACTGTTACACTTTAAGGGAGACTTAGCGTAACTAGAGTCTTAAATAGCCTAGCTTTAAAGTTATGTCACCTATTACAATAAGTAATTCTTTAAAAAAGAAGGAAAGGTTAAGTTTACCAGAGCTCTACTAAATAAAGTAACCACTTACTAATATAAACCTTATATAAAGATAATTAACGACCTCTCTGTAGATAAAGCATGTAAGGAGGCCCCTGAGATTTAGGCCTTTTTTAACGACTTTAACATTTTTATTAACTAACTCTAAACTAAGTTTAGAGAACTAGACGCCCCCAGGTGGGTTGAGTAACGCCTTATAGCTTTAAGGCAGACGTCCTCAGTCCTTAAATTCTCTACATGCTTTAAATTAGAAATAGTAAAGATTAAACTTAGCTAAGAGGCTTTAATAATGCTGTTTTAAAGTAATCTGAAGGAATATGTCACTAGAGACCTTTACTAAGAAGATTAACTAAACCGTCTTTAAGAGTTAATTAAGATGGCTATTAAGGTTAATAACCAGTATTATAACTACTATCATCGGAAAAACTACTAGAAGGAACGGACCCCTTACTAGCTAAGTAAACTAAAGAAGGGGAATTAGTTAACTACAACAGGTTATTACCCTAAGCTAATAAACATTAGCATAATAAACCGTCAGAACTAACTTAACTATAATAAGCCGTAATAACAGTAACAGTAAAAGTAGTCTAAAGACCTATCCCAGGTCTAATACTTTAACTGCAATAAGAAAGGACATATAGCACAGTAATACCCGTCATTAAAGTAAATCAGTTAGAAACCTGTTTTAAAAGGAGGAAAGTACGTTAGGTTTAACTCTAAAGACATCTATATTAAAATAGTGGGTAATAAAGAAGACTACACCTAAATAGACGAATATAACTTAGGGGATAAGGAAGAAGACGAAAAACCCCAGGATATAATATATCCAGTCCTTAAGGGTGCCCTAGAAAAGTTAGCTATAAAGGTACAGGTCGTAAAAGACCGACTCTAAGGTGGAAACTTAGAACTACTAAAGGTGCAAGTCACAAAAGACTAACTTTAAGAAGAAATGTTTCAGTTAGCTGTTATAAGCCTTAAAAACCTTACCCTGTAAGCTTAAGAACTAAGGAAGTCTAGAAAAGACCCTAATTTAGAAATTACTAAGATAGTAAAAGGAGTTAAAGAACTAGCTCTCTAAGCCACTTAAACAGTAAAATAAGCCTTAAAAGGTGAAAGAGAGTAAGCTGAGAGAATTAAACTGGAGAAACGGAAGTTCTTCTTAACAGTGCCCCTTAAGACTCTTAAACGTTTTAAACATGTTAAGTGGATCAGTACCCTTACCTCCTTAAAAGAAGGACAGCTTAGATAGCTACCCCGCATTAAGGCTAGTGTGCCTTAAACCGGTACCTTAAAGGTCCCCTAAGAAGGCATAAAGCAAACCTATTAGCGGAGAGTCCAGAAGCTAAAGGAAAAACATTAAAAGTTAATAGACGAAATGAAGGACCTGTAAGTTAAAGGTCTTACTGTAACGTTTAAAGATAAAGTAATAGAAATTAGGTTATAACTCCATAACAGGGTTCGCTTCACTAACTAACTTAAGCATCGACTTATTAAAGAAGACCACTTTATAGAAGAATAAGCTAGGCTGTTACTACCTAAGTTTTAAAAAAAGGTTTAGGAAAAACAACACACACAGAGGCAAGTGGAAAAAGAGAAAGAACAAGGCGCCACTTCCCCCGTTCCATACTTTATAACCGTAACACTAATAATTAACATCAACCACCCTAGTTACAGAGATATACTATAGATTAATTACATATACGATAACTGTACTCTTAACTGGCATTATAAGCTTAAAGCCCTTTATAACCACTTCCTAAGCTTATAAAGACAGGATTACACTGTTACTAGGATAAAGTTAAAACCAGCTTATTACCAAGTTTTCTACTCCCTAATAAGAGAATCTAATAATAAGTGGAAAGTTACCGTAATTAATTAAGCCCCTATAATGTGCTAACAAGGAGGAGTACTTAATAACTGCCTAGTTATAACGTGCTTATTACACCTTAACGGGAAAGCCTAAAAATAGCAGAAGCGAGAAGACTACTAACAGATCTAAGAGTAAAAGGACATTACTGCAATCTAAGCCTATAAAGTGTATTATTAATTTGTTAAAGACTTTAAAAACATTATACTGTTTGAAGTTAACTAGATATTAAGGCGTAAGAACTTAAGAAAAGTTAATTACCAGGTTTATTAAAGCTGCCTGTTTTTCTAAAAAGAATTAGGAAAAGGTTACAGGCCCTTTAAAAAGGCTAGAAACTAATAGTCCGCTAATTAGTAAAAACCCTAAGAAGAAGGAGAGGCACTTAAAGGTTAGGCCAGATAAGACCTTAAAGACAGATAATTACTATAACTTAAATGTTAAAGGAGCATAAGTATTATTCCGTTAATGTCAATATAACAGATGGAAAAGGGAGGCTATTCAGGGCAAAAGCAGTAATTAATAACGGGAGTACTTCTAACCTAATACACCCCCTACTAGTTAACTAAAGGAAACTCCCTAATAAAAAGTATAAAAAGGCTATTCCCATACAAAATAAAGAAAGAGGCTTATACCAATATAATAACAGTAAAGTCACCCACCATTTATCACTCCTAATTAAAATAGACAGGGACAAATAATAAGTAGACTTTAACGTTACACTAATAATAAGGTATAATATAATCCTAGGTCTACCCTAGCTGGAAAAGTATAACCCTGTAATTAACTAAAGGAGTAGCCACCTTACCTTTAGCGAGTCCCCTAACTGTAATTACTGTTTAGAGAAAGTTAAAAAGACACTAAACCGTTCTAAAGATATATAAAGCACTTAGAAGCACGCTATACCTTTAAAATTAAGTATAGTTTAAGTTAAGTTTATTAAGACAGTTAAAGGACTAGAAGGTTTACTACATTACCTAAATAACAATTTAAAAGGTGGAAAGAAGTAAAAAGCTAACTTATAGATAAGTAAAAAAGTCAACTTATTTAAGGTACCTATAAAGTATAAGAAGTTTACCCTATTTTAAAAAAAGATACTGTGATTACCAGACTATAGATTATAGGACTATAAAATTAAGCTAAAGCTGGGAGCGAAGCTCCACAGCTTCCAGCCCTACTATCTAAACCCCTAACAGGCTAAGGCCTTAAGGGAGTACATCGATAAGAACCTAAAGAACAGGTTTATTATAAAGTCCCAGTCCCTAACAAGGTACCCAGTACTGTTTATCCCACAGAAGGGAGACAGTAAGTTACATATAGTTATTAATTACCAAACGTTAAACAAGGATACAATTAAAAATCACTACCTATTACTACTTATCACAAAGATATAAGAACGGATTATTAAAGTAAATTAATTCTCCAGCCTTAACTTCCTTATAGGATTTAACCACGTTAAAGTAAAGGAAAAGGACAAGTATAAAACGGCTTTTTAAACTCGTAACAGGCATTACCAGTACCGTATTATGCTAATAGGATTAACAAATACCCCCGCAACTTTCTAAGGCCTTATCGACAGTATTCTCCACCCCTTCCTTAACAAGTTTATCTTTATATACTTAAACGACGTTTTAATCTATTCTGAAATTTTAAAAGAACACTAAAAGCACATATAACAGGTTCTAACAGCTTTTAAAAAGGCGAAGCTGATAATAAACTTAGAAAAAAGCTATTTCTACGTTTAGGAATTAAACTATTTAAGGTTTAAAGTAACCTTTAAAAAGCTTAAAATGTAACTGGAGAAGATAAAGGTAATTAGGGATTAACTTACTCTAAAGAACTAAAAAGAGTTATAAGCCTTTATTAACTTTACAAACTTCTATCGCTACTTTATTAGGTACTTTACAAAGATTATAAGACCACTCTACAAACTTACAGGTAAAGGAAAGCTATTTAAGTAGACTAATAAATAGTAAAAGGTGTTTAAAGACCTTAAATATACCTTTATTATAACGCCAGTCCTAGCCTTTCCTAATTTCTTAAAACCTTTCTAAGTCGAAACAGACTCCTTAAAATTCGTAATTAGTGGAGAACTCAGCTAAGTTTAAGACGATGGGAAACGCCACCCAGTTACCTTCCTGTTAAAAGGAATCTACAGCCCAGCTTTATAATATTTAATCCACAATAAGGAACTAATAGCGATTATTTAATACTTTACTAAGTAAATACCGTATTTAAATAGCATAAAGGAACCAGTTTAAGTCTTTTCAGACTATAATAACCTCCAGTACTTCCTAACAAAGGAACTTAACCTACAGTAAGCATAATAGGTAAAGCTAATAGCCCTATTCCACTTCTAGATCCACCACATCAAGGGAAAAGATAATAGGTAAGCCGATACTTTTAACTGGAGACAGGACCATAAAGATGCTAATCCAGTTCTAATCCCTATCACTATGTTTAACAAAGTAAAGAACGGCACCTTAAAACACACGTTATAAGTGTTAGATAACTAAACGCTAAAATAAACTATTAACATCTATATAAACTTATAAACAGAGTATAACATCTATTAATAATAACAGGACTTTTAAATAAAAAGAAAAACAGAAGGAACTTATAAGCATAAATACCCCTTAGGAGACTTCTCAGGGCACGCGTAAAACTGTAATAAAAAGTGCTTAAAATATCCAAACCATAATAAAACTAGTTATCAGTTAAAACAGCTATTAAAAGGCGTAGACAGCACACCTAAACTAGGAGTAAGGCTCTAGTATTAAAAGAAACCGTACATTTATAACCTAGATAAATAGAAGGAGTACGTCCAGCAAATCCATAAGTCTCGACTTAAAAGACATATAGGCTAAGTTAAAACTTTAACACAGGCTTAGTAAACGTACACCTTCCTAGGAATGAAAAAGCTAGTTAAGGAAGTAGTTAATAACTGTAACATCTACTATAGGAAGTAAAATTAACGTTATAAGCCGTATAGACTTCTTAAACCACTCTTTATACTATAAGCGCTATAAAGTTCCATCTTACTTAACTTTATTACTAGGATCTTAAAGTTTAAGGACCTTACTACAGGAGTTACTTATAACCAGATTCTTATAATAGTTAACAGATTAACAAAATGGGCCTATTTCTTACTAACCTCAAAGGATATAACAGCGGAGTAACTCGCCTATATCTTTAAGAAAGAGGTAGTTTTACAATACCTCTAGCTAGATAATATCGTTACAGATTAAGATAAGCTAATCGTGTTAAAGTTCTAGTAAGGGCTAATACAGAGAATAGGTGTGAAAAGTAAGCTCTTAATAACTTTCCACCCATAAACAGATAGTTAAATAGAGTAAGTTAACCAGATACTTATAACGTATCTCTAAACTTACATTAACTTTAAATAAAATAATTAACTTAAACTGTTACCGACAGTACAGATAGCTTATAACATAACACCAGTTAAGTTAACAGGTATATCACTATTCTTCACTAATTACAGTAAAGAGCTTAAACTCCGTTAAGGCCCGCCTATTAACGCCCCCTAAGCTGCAGTTTATACAGACCGGATATAAGAACTGCATAATTACTTACAAGCCAAACTTAAGTTTATACGTAAATAAATAAAGAAGTTTACTAATAAACACTAAACTAAGTAGCCAGTGTTTAAAAAAGGACTTTATTACGATAGCGAACAAGTTAAGGAACTAACTTTTCAAAAGGGGGACTATATCTACCTTTTCTTACAAAACCTGCATTTAAAACGACTTAGTAAAAAGTTTAACTTTAAAAGGTACAGACTGTTCTGGATTAAAAAGAAGGTCGCCACCTTTAATTACAAATTAAACCTACCTGCTAGTATAAAGGTGTAGATTAAGGTTTTTCACATTTTACTTTTAAAACCTACCCTAAAGAGAGTTCCCTTAAAAAAGAAGATCGAGATTAACGCTGACAAGGACAAGTACAACGTCAAGGAAGTTATAAATTTACAAAAAGGAAAGAACACATTCGAATATCTTATTAAGTGGCTAAATTACAGCCCTAAAAACAACTTATAAGAGCTAGTTAAAAATCTCAAATACCTAAACCTAATTATGGAGTTTTACTAAAAGAATTTAAACTAACTAAAACTAACGATAAGAACTAGAAATAAAATAAAATCTGACATTTAAACTATTATACTGAAGAGTAAGACCACTGTAGGACTTAAAGCTTAAAAAGCGGCAGGAAACTCCCTAATAGGTATAGAAGAACGTTTGTTAGAATCCTTAGCTAAGGTTATAAGGACCTTAGACCTAATAAGGAGGTAAGACCTCTGGAGCTCCCAGCAAGCTCTATACGAAAATAAATGCTATTAAGAAAAAAAAAGTTAGTAAAAGAAAAATAAGTAAAAAAATCACTAAAACTCTTATAGGAAGTTAAACTTATAACCCCTTATTAGAGAAGGCAGTTATAAACTAAATTATAAAGTAACTACTTACTATAAAGACCCTACTAGAAAGTTCCCCCAGTTAAAAGACTCCACGTTGTTAAGAGGAGCGTTTAACTTAACCTCCTCACTTTCCTAAAACTCTAACAGTTCCACTTCATAACTAAACGTTTTTACAGCCCGGTCCTTAAGGCAGGACCATTACTTATAAAGGTATATTAAGCGTGCTAACGCCTCTTAAAGCTTAATAGTGGCTTTATAAAACTGCTAAGCAGTAGACTTAACTTATAAGTCAAGGCTCTACTTTTTAATAAAAAGAGCCTTTAACTTCACTTCACTAATACTAAAAGCATTACACTGGGAAGGCCAGTGTCTCTTTAAACAGTAGTTATAACTGTTAAACCGGTTCAAAACCTAACAGATAAGTAAAGGGTTAGCAGACTTACAAAAAGAACAAGGGGACATTTCACTACTAAACGTATGTATGTAGGCTGTAAGGTTTAAATAACAGTTAGTACTTCTGCCCTGTTCCCGTTTTAAGACTTAGGAACTGGACACTTATTATATAGTAAAGTGGTGAAAGGAGAAACTTACCTTTTAAATTCTTTATAGGAAAAGAACGTTAAAGAGGGGGAATTGTGTGACGACCCTGCAGGCTGTCACTTAGGCCAGGGCGGCCTGACAAATCCCCTATAGAAGGAATAGTGCAGAAAGACAGTACACACCGTCCAGGCACATTAGGCCAGGGGTGTAAAGACCTAAAGCCCTTACAACTAATGAGGTGCTGCTTATGGCATGCTAAGTGCTCACATCGCAAGCAGGAGAAACCTTATAAGCAGAACGCTCGCGTAATACAAAGTGCTCACACAACAAGTACCTATAACGCTATAAGCAAGGTACGAAATACCTCCCAGTCAGCTAGTATAGATAGCTATGGTTGTGCCTATAACTACCGTAAGGGACTCTGGTTCCTCACGTTAGTATTCAATTATTCATTTATGTCCTACTGTTCAGACTCACCTCTGTGCATTATAGTGACAGCGACCTACAGTGACATTAAACCCCCTGTCTAAGAGTGCTAGCTTAACAAGCCGTCTTCGGAACGCCCCTTACCTGTTGGCGTCCTGCTATACGTTCTGTCTTAACCCGCGCCAGTCCTCTCGAGGCCTGTGTCGGGTGCAGGTCGTAATAATAAAGATAAGTTAACATTTAATAAAAACTGCTGCTTTTTTAACATCATTCTTACTATGGCGGGTGTGGAGACCTTAGTCTATGTTTAGAAGCTTTACTATGTTATCGACACTAGCCTTTAGCGTAAATAAGAAGCTTGGGTCTGGAGCTATAGTGGACTGAAGTCTAACTAACATAGGCGACTGGCCCGTCTTATAAAGGAGGTTAAAAACAGAGTTACGAATATCTTATTAATAGCATTAATGATTATCTTAATGTTAATGCTGAACTTAAGGGAGTTCTAGATGAGAAAATGAATTTCACTAAGCGCTTTATGCGTAAAATAGCAGTAGAGATTGCTGAGGCGATTAGGTAAGGAGATAAACTTATCCTTAGGTGTTTTGTAAAAGGCGGGTGAAGCCCTTATAGCGCTGTATTTGTTTGGGATGACGACAGGGTTCTTAGTGGGACTGAGGAGTTTTTTACGTTCACAGCCTCTTGCCTGGAGGATGTTAGCTTGGACATATTTGACTTAAACGACTTAGATTGGCACGTTTCGTTTAAGGTCGCTATAATTGATGGTAAGACACTAAAGGTGTGGATTCGGCGTTGGCTTCCTGGACTGTGTGACTTCAGGCGCGTATTGAGGCGCGAGGTTGTGTTCCCGTAGCCGGGAGAGCTGCTAGGAGGATTGATTTAAATAGGCTGGATTGCGTCAGTAGATGAACATACATACACAACTTACTTTAAACGCATTTTTATTTCTCCCCGTACGTATATTTAGGCAAGGTTTGAAAATAATCAGTGGATCTCGTCTGTTGTTAAGAAACATGGTGCTAGGGTCTCTAGCTGCAAAGCAAAGCGGCGATACGTCGGTGAGTTAATGCTAAATATAAAAATAAGTAGCGAAGAAATGGAAGCTTTTCAGAAAATAAAATCAATGGCGCCAATGGCGCAGGCAAGGGTGGTAGATTTAAAGTTGTTTAATAGCACACCTTTAAGGCGGCTGAAACCGGCAGACAAGTTGCAGGGAAACGGCATTACTATTGTAGCGGCCTTCTGGAGAAAGCCAGAGTACAGCGCCCTACACCACTGTGCATCGATTTGCTCTTTCGGCCCTTCCGGCGTCGGCACCTCCCCGTAGCACCGACCCTCTTGGGCGGGTTCGTCCTCCGCCTCCTTATCGTCTTCGCGTCCGGCCGGTTTTGCGCTAAGTTGATTGCTATTAGGCTCGACGTCAATGTCATGGTGCTGGACCACTTCAACCTGAGCCACCGTGCCGGAGAACAGTATGGCCACCTAGGGAACACGATATTAACCATCTAGGCGGAGAGGCAGCAGCAAAGCTACCCGAGATGGATGGCGGACGGCGGCGGTGTAATCCAGTCATCTATACCCCCCGATACCCCCAGTGGTACGAGAACGACATCGGCAAGCGTCTCTATCTTCTAAGTCTAGCAGGAGTGCCAGGTATTCAAATCATGGAAAAAGGGCATGCGGTGGTGGCGGGCGTGGAAATCACATGCACGCATCTAAGCGCCCACTTCTCGCCCCTAAACCTCGGTCTCTTCCATTTACAGTCATGAGATACACTGTTTGGGCAAAGGTATCATCCACTAACTGCATCTATCGTGCTGCATTATCTAAACGCCGGCCAGCAACATTCATGGTGAAGACTAGCATCACGCTTGTTGGTTTTTGTGCCACACACATGCGCCAATTATCTGCGAGGTGAACGCCTCAACCGCGATTCCAGCCAACAGGACCGCGTTCTTTCATGCATGTCATAATGGCCGCACCCCCCACGCAATCCCTCCCATGTGAACGTACGGGCATTCAAAGGTTGATTTCGACTGGCTCTTTCGAAGATTTCGGTATTAAAGAGTGACTGCCAAGCGAATATGAAATGGCTCGTCCTAATGAGAGTGCTCTCATCTTCTCTCTCAACTCTATTGTTGAATTGGAACATCCTCA
>Ga0247770_1001709_pt1 | contig 15607 bp, 12 predicted proteins | sample UWRJL136409B6_FD_179943 | JGI IMG/M metagenome (GOLD analysis project Ga0247770, IMG submission 179943) | Plant litter microbial communities from Arlington Agricultural Research Station in Wisconsin, United States - UWRJ-L136-409B-6 | ecosystem: Environmental > Terrestrial > Plant litter >... | reverse complement strand
CGTGACACTCGTCCGTTCCAGCCCCTCATCCCCCCCTTCTCCCCCCTCTCCCTCTCCTCCGCCAAAACCCCGACACCAAACAACCTCAAAGCCAATCTCCATCCTCACCACCCCATCATACCCCCACCCCCTCACCACGTCGCATATCTCCGCTGCACGCAGGAAATCCCCGTCGTGCGGGTAGGTCTTGTTCGGATCGTGCAGGCGCAGCAGGTAGTCTTGGGTGTCGAGGGTGCCGACGGTTGTTTTTGCGGCGGCGGAGCCGTCGATGTAGAGCAGGTTGATGGGGCGGGTTGTGAGGAAGGTGTGGAGATAGCCGCGGGTTGTGTTTCCTATCGTGGGGGGTTCGGGTTCGGGTTGGGGAGGGGGGTTAAGGGGGTGTTGGAATTGGTGGGATTCAGGATCTGGGTTTGGGTTGGTGTTGGGATGGGGGTTTGAGGAAGAAGGAGATGAATGTCGAAAATAAGGGTGGGAGCGGGCAAAGTTCTCGGCGTGCTCCATCTCAAAGGCGAGCCATTCCGGCGGGGCGGGTGTGGAATTGGAGTGGCTGCCGTGGAAGAGGACGGTTCCGCGCGGGATGGTCGCGGGGATGAGGGCCATGCCGTTGTGGTGGAGCGAGGAGCCCCATTGGCGCATGGCCGAGTGCACCGAGTTGAAGATCAGGAATGCATTCTGCCGCGCGCTTTCTGCTGATGGCCGGATCGGTGGATTTGCTGGTGCGGATTCTGGGAGGGCCGTAGCTGCTGCCAGCAGCGCAGGCAGCGTTTTTGCTCTCATTTTCTGGTGGTGAGGGGTTTGGTGTTGAAGGATGACAGGGAGGTCGGACGCGTAACGGTGAAAGGAAGTTCTTATCTTTTTCTGCCTGGAGACATCGGGTTGGGGAAGGCGGCTAATTGGCCACCGAATCCCAGTTGTGACGACGCGAGCCGATAGAAGGTGGTGGTACAGACCAAAGAGACCTTCCGCATTGGGGTGACTCATCTGACCACTTTGGGAAAAGGAGCGCAACACCCACTTTATGCCGCTTACAGTCAAATGGGGGTAGGTGAGTGCTAGCTTTAAATCCTATTAAATCATAGCTCTTTTCCGCAATGTTTCAAATGCATGTCCCCTTCACATACCCCGGCATTTTCCAGCTTGTTACGTGCATGCAAGCATCAGCCAGTAGCTCTTATATCACAGCCTGTTTCTGCTGCTACGTGGTAGCAACTTTGACGCAGCAGGATCATCTAAGTAACGGAGCAGTCCTATTCGCAATCGAGGGGTTCTGCATTCATTCAGAGAAAAGCATAACGGTACAGAGTTGCATGTTCCCGCCCAAAACACAGTCAAAAAATAAATGCAGCGAAATTATTCATCTTTCACGACCCTCAGAAAAAAAAACACTGAGAGGAAGTGATCCAGTCCGGTTGCACAATGGGCAAAAGGAGTGCATTCCCTGAAGGAAATGCATGTTCAGGGCTCAATCGGGGATTGAACCCGAGACCTCGCACATTCTTGATACCTGTTTGACCAGGTAATGGGATGGATCCCGAAGCACGAATCATACCACTAGATCATTGAGCCCGCTGATTGATGGCTTCCTTTGCGACCCATTCTCCCAAATAGCCTCTCCACTAGCCAAGGTTGCGGAGGCCATGATGGGGATACGATGGGAGTATGGGTGGGGCATTGCGCCTTGCCAAGGTTAGACTTAGCCCGGTGCTGTGTTGAGAAAAGCGATTTCGTGTAGCCTACAGTATTTGCCCAAGTGTGCAATTGCCATGCATCCAGGCTCGATCCAATTCCTGGTTTGGGCGAAGGGCGGGCAACGTGAAGGTCCTGGTAGAACTAGCTCAAGGGGATAGTTCTGGAGGCCGGACGATCTCGGGTCTCCTTGAACATAGTGCTCTCGACCTGTAGTTGGAGGAAAACGGCCGGATCGCTAAACCAATTCAGTTATGTAATTGCGGTGGTGTTTGGCTGTTCATCAACATTACGCGTCCCGCCGCTCCGGGGCGGGAAGTGGGCAGGCGAACCTCCGGAAAGTGGGGCCGACTCAGCAACTCCGGACCGGCCCCGCAACCTCGTCATCGCCGCATAGGAGCCAGCGTAGAAGTTGACTCAAGGTGCCAATGAAACCAGAATACCCGCCTTCGTGAGTAAAAGCTCCCCGGATTCAGCTTCAGCCGACAAAGTGACACTTGGCGTCAGGGGCCGGATCATGGGGAAAAGGGAAAGGCAGAGCCCGTTGTTTCTAGAGATAAAAGGCCAACGCGGTCAGAGAAATCTACCACAACGCCTCATGAAACTAACATTCACTGCTCGAAAAGGTTATCCGCGCTCTTCTCAAAATGATGTTGAGCAATATTATCGGTGTTGTTGCGTTTTTCGGTGTTAGATCTCAGGCTCATAGCATCCCACGCCAAGTGGTATGTGTAACACATCCGAGGCTTTCCTCACAAGGCGACCCGAGCTAACAAGAGAATAGGCTGGCGGAAGCGGCCCCTACCCAGCAGTACGTCCTTGGTCCCCAAGCCAACAACAAATCCCGCTAACACCATGTGGCAGACATACTCAACCGACTCCGGCCTCCCCGGCCAGACCATCTTCCTCCCAACCACCATCGCCGCCAGCGTCAAAATCCCTGTCGTAGTCTGGGGCGTCGGCGGCTGCAGCGACAGCGGCTCCAGCATCGCCGAGTTCCACAACGAGCTCGCCAGCCACGGTATCATGATCATCGTCAACAACGGCCCGACCACGCGGGCCCAAACAACCGCGACCTCCCTCATCGCCGCCGCCGACTGGGTCCACAAAGTCGCCGGCACAGGCAAATACACCAGCATTGACAAGACCCGCATCGCCGTCTCGGGCTGGAGCTGCGGCGGACTCCTAGCCTACACGGCTTCCACCGACCCGCGCTTCACCGCCATCGGCATCTTCAGCTCCGGCCAGCTCGACGCCTCGCAGAGCGTCCCCGTGGCAGGCAAGATCACCAAGCCCATCTTCTACTTTCTCGGTGGAACCGGTGACCCAGCCCAAGCTCCCGGCACGCGTGACTATGCCAACCTCCCGAAGACTGTCCCAGCTTGGATCGGGACTGACAACAAGGGGCATGGCCACGCGGGCACCACCGGGATGTTTACCGCGCCGGCGATCAAAATCGCTGCGGTGCGCTGGGCGGACTGGCTGTTGAGGGGGAATACTAGTGCGGCGAGTTTCTTCACTAATGGTGCGGAAGCTACAGCGGCTGGCTGGACGGGTATATCGTCGCAGAACCTGGACAAGATTAGTGTGTCGCCGATTTCTTAGGTGAAAGGTTGCGGGTCACTGACGTTCGGGATATCTGAGTGGTTGTCGATGACACGGTCCATCACGGGGCAACCGGGGTGCGAAAATGCAGGCATCTCCGAAGCGATGGGCGGGAATGGCTGATAGTGGCCCGGCTCCGCTTCGATGTTAAATCGATGACTATACATACCTACGCTGAATGGGTTTCGCTTGACATTCAAGAATACTCTTTCAGTCATAAAGGCTATGCAAGCTAGGTACTGCTCGAATAATAGGTGGGTCGCATGGTTTTAAGCGTCATCAGCGTTGTGATGTGCCGTCTTCCGCGCTCGAGTTGCGCCACCTTGCGATCATGCCGAAACCTTCTCCATGACATCCACGGCGGCCTTCGCGAGATCTGTTGTTAGGGAGGACGCGCTTTGGCTCTTTGCGGTAACAAATCCACCCTTCCAAACCCCCCACCTCTCCTTGCTGAACCCCTTCCATCCCTTGTCCACGTATGTCTGACCTCCCGCTCCCGCGTTTCCGGGGACATCGTCATGGTTTTGGCTCAGCTTCCAAAGAGTACTTCCCGCATGGTTGATCCAAGGCGCGGCAAGTTGCACGGCGTTTGCGGAGTTGGTGTCCTGGGGAGCATCCTCGAATGCCGTGCGCAGAGCCCAGAGACCAAATAGCGAGAAGTTCAGAGGGTCTTTCGGGTGATTCACGTCAGAGAGGGCCGTGAGCTGGGCGAGAAAGGTGGATTGGCGCTCCAGCTTGGCGAGCTGTCCGTCCGGGAGAGGGGCGAGTGCATCTAGTACGAGATCAGTCAGGGCTCAATTTCAATAGGCGGAAACATACCAAAGTTCCAGAGGTCGCGCGCAACCCAGCCAAATGTGGGCAAGCCTGTCCAGATTCTGCCGCCCTCGTGGGAGAGCGGTTGGCCATTTGCGTCCGAGACGGCGACCTGGCGGAGCTGCAGAATGAACTCGACCAGCGCTGACTGTTTGTCGACCGGAAGCTGAGCCGAAGTGTCGAAGATGGCGTTGTAGACATCCCACACAAAGTCGCCAATCTCCGACCCCGAGGACTGGGCCTGCGCCGAGAGCTTTTGTACCGCCTCCGGGATGGCCTTGTCGCGGTTGTTGTCCGCGACAGCTGCGAGCAAAAGCTGGGTTATCGCCTGGAGATCCATGATGCTGACTCCTGGTGTTGCCGAGTTGATCCCTGCGGTTGTTGACAGCACGATTGACGACGATCTGGATGCCTGAGCAACGTGTGGCAATCGCAGTCGCCAAGATTCCCCAACTTTGGCAATCTCGCAGTGCGGGGCAGTTGACGTCAGTTGCGCCGCACCGATTTTGATGCAAACAACGGCGGTCGGAGGGTCGCAACGGCGAGCACAAAGATGCGGATTTTTTGGCACTGGCAAAACCTTCATATGTCGCATCCGTCGATACATGCCATTCTCGGCCGATCCAAGGCAATATCCATCCTCCACGGACGGCCTCCAGCCACGAGCGGGATTTATTCGCCACCTGATCGCACCTCCCCTCTCCGATTAAATTTCATGTCTCAGACCCTCCAATCACAACCCTCAACAACAGGATAGGCGGTGCGGCTGAAGGCCTAGCTCCACTTGGCACCCTCTGCTTTTCCCCACAGCGCATCGCGACTTCAATCAGTTTCTCCCCATCGCAACCTCACCTCATCACCTCATCCAACTCTACCCACCGCCACAATGGTCAACTTCACCACCGCGCTCACCACCATCGCGACCCTCGCCGCCGTCGCCACCGCGCAGGGCACGGCATCGCTCAACAGCATCACCTGCGGCAGCACCAAATACACGCGCAAGCAGGTCGACGAAGCCACGGGCGAGGGATGTCGTCTGTTCGCGGCGGGCCAGCAGGTCGGCACCAACAACTACCCGCATCAGTTTAACAACCGTGAGGCGCTCGTGTTTGCCGCATCGGGGCCGTACCAGGAGTTTCCGATCGTGAGCGGGGGGAATTACACCGGGCGTGAGTTGTTTCTTCCTAGGGGCCGGGTTGCTGGGTTTATCCGGGCCATAGAGGGTGTTGAGAGTGGACAACCTACGGCTACAGACGGTGATTCAATAGGCGGAGGCTGACAAATGTGACAATAGGATCCCCTGGAGCTGATCGCATCGTGTTTCGCACCAGCGGAAGCTGTGCGTACGTCGGCGCTATGACGCACACGAATGCCCCTACCAACAATGGGTTTGTCCTTTGCACGGAGGCCAAGGGCGCAGCGAGTGCGAGTAACTCGTCGTCGTCGTCGTCGGCTACTCGGACGCCTACTTCGAGCGGTACCAATGCGTCCAGCACGGCGAAGTCGGGGGCTGCTGGCCTGGGAGGCTCTCAGTGGTGGCTGGCTGCGATGCTGGCGCCGCTGGTGGTGCTTTGATTTGGGTTCCTTGCGTGCGGTAACGAACTACCTATGTCTAATGAGGAGGCGTGTTGTGGCTTATCGTTTGCATTAGCATTCACGGGAGTCATGGTCGGTTATGAAATGAGAGTGTGTTTCAAAGTGCTGGGGATAGCTTGCTTTATGGCACCAACATCAGCTTATGGCGTGTTCTGACTGAAAGACAACACGGTTACTTCCTGCCCTTGCTATGAGCCATTAACCGTGGTGTTGAATCCTCGCTCTACCACGGAGTCTATACGGGGCTCTGTCCAGAGGCGTGACTGCAATCTAGAGGTAAACATCATCCACTGCCTGTCATGAGATGATTTGGTTTAAGAGCTTTATCTTGACAAGTACCTAAACTATGTCTTATAATACTAGTACCAGTTTGCGGATATGCCGCATCCTGGGGACGAAGCTTGTATTAGCCCCAGGCCGGAAATGAAGTTACAACTCCTAACCGAAAGCTTCAAAGCTTCATTCAATGTTCCATTAGTGTAACTATAAGTTAGGAAATATTTTATCTTCCAACGTCACACCCAACGCTATTTCATCGTTGTATGTGCAAGGACGAACAAGAATGATCTGGACAACATCAGGACACTAGAAAGCCCTCAGATTCCGTTACACTTCTTGGAAATGATGGTGCCCCACACTGGGTGATGAAGAGAGATTGAACCAGAACTAATCCGTACCTAGGACACGAGCCAGACCACAAAACGATTTGACAATCACTTTGTGAGTAGAAAATAGCCACAGCCATTGCGGACTCTCACGATAAGAGAACTCTCTAACCTGGTTGTATCTCTTCGGCTGATTGAAGAAATGCTTAAATCACTCCGAGCTCCGGAGTCCAGAACTGTGAGCTCTTAAGCCTCACGACTTTAGCCGCGCCAAGGAAACCCCGGTCGTCACGGCAACCCCCCTGCCAAGTCGACTGTCAGGGTTGTGCACAGAATTGGAGAGCTAGTGGCTCAAGCGTCTCGGCTCGGCACGCGCACCCACTTGTCACATCACCCACGAAGCAATCCACAGTCCAGTGGCACCAGAAGGATTGTCCGCTTCACTTTTGCCGCTACAGCCGCCGGCGATGCGAGAAAATAGATGCTCGACGCACTTTGCTTGCTGTGCCGTACACGCATGCATGCGTCTGGAGGTCATTTGACTGGCTTTGACCGGTCTGTCGGTTGCGCCGAGCCGCAATGCAAATTGGGTCGTTCGTCCCTCAGAATGCCAACCCATTAGCCAAGCTGCTAGTTGAGGCTCACACTAGACTAAAAACATCTAACGCCGGCGCCGCGAAAAGTTCCCAGTTCTGAGAGCTGACAGATTTGCTGCGACCGTTTCTTTCAAACGGCAACCCCACGCGACCCACGCTGCTATTTGCGCTGGCGGGGGGTGCAGGCATCATTGCTGACTGAAATCCCCTAGCCCAAGCCACCCGTTGGCTCGCCCGCTCTGATGTGGGCATCAAGGCGGACCGGGTGGGAGCCGCGGCCCCTACTTATATCCAAGACGATTGAGCGAGGCTGCAACTGGTAAGATAATCGTGTCAAGTGGAGAGTCTGGCTGGGCTGTTTTCACGGTTTTGATAAGCACTAACTCAACCAACCGCGGCGGGGCCGAAGCCGCTTCCACGAATGTGTGCGTTCTGGCGCGGGACTGCGGATTGCAACCGGGTGAATTCCCGCGATATTTCACCAGGGTGCTTGGTTGTGGAGGAACCAATCGACACTTACGCGAATGGGCTTAGGAGATCGAAACACGAGGTTAGTGTTGCATTTCCTCCATTAAGTTGGTGGTTTCGCCAATTTACGGACCCATGCCCACGGCACCCCAGTCCCACGCGAGCTGCATGACGCTAGGGCGGCGGCTGCGAGGGCGCGCCGCGATTGGCCAAGAGCATGCTGCGACATGGGTTCCACCCAAACTTCTGGAAGGTGCTCGGACCGCAGGGTCTATTATCGAGAAACGAGGACGCCTAATGAAATTGAACTCCGGCTCGAGGTCGCACTCAACCAACCGAACAGGACCGCCACGCCGCACGATGGAGTCGGGAGGGCATGAAACGGGAAACGTTCGATTCTTTCTTTGGTTCGCTCCCTCGTGGAGTCGTGTAGGGGTCGGAGGATTTTGAGGGAAATGAATGGGTCGCCGTCCCTTTTAACGTGGCTCTTCCCTCCCTTTCGCCACGCTTTCCGGTTCGCCCAGCTCTGTCGATCCGATCTGATCAGCACACTCGTTACCATTTGTTGTCAATATCGACGACGTCCACTCTTTTCCGGCCATCACCGCCATCATTACCATCTGCTAGACGATAGATCCCCTCCCTTCGACCTCCTCACTTTTTCAATCCCCCGACCAAGACCATGCGTTTCAGCTCTGTGCTGGAGGGCGGGCTCGTCCTGGCCCTCGCCGGCGGTGCCGTCGCGGCGCCCAAGACATACAACCCGGCCTCGACCGAGAAGACCGATGCCATCGCCAAGGCCGCTCTGGCCGCGCTGACCGACTACGCCGCCAAGAACCCCAACCCGAGCACTTGCACCGTCAAGACCGCTGCCAAGCGTCGCGAGTGGTAAGCCCCACTCTTCTCACAGTGTCCTCTTCACCCGCTAACCATCTTTAGGGGCTCCCTCTGCAAGAAGGAGCGCCGCGAGTATGTCGCCGCAGTGAATTGCCTCATGAACAAGCCCTCGCGGTTCAGCTCCAGCGAAGTCCCTGGCGCCAAGTCGCGCTATGACGACTTCGTGGCCGTGCACATGAACCAGACCTTCGCCATCCACGCCACGGCTAATTTCCTGTCCTGGCACCGTCTGTACACCTGGACGTTTGAGAACGCCCTGCGTGACGAGTGCGGCTACAAGGGTTACCAGCCCTACTGGAACTGGGGGCGCTGGGCCATGGACCCTCTGAACTCTCCTCTGTTCGACGGCTCTGACACCTCCCTCTCGGGCAACGGTGTCTACGCCGAACACGGTTGCACCAACGCCTTACCCTCCAACCTGAACTGCATCCCCCCCAGCAATGGCGGCGGTTGCGTTGATTCCGGCCCCTTCAAGAACATGACCGTCAACCTCGGCCCGGCCGGCTCCGCCTTCACCCCCACCGTGCCCATCCCCAACCCCATCGGTTTTTACGGCCACAACCCTCGGTGCCTGCGCCGTGACATCTCCAGCTGGGTCTCCTCCCAGTACAGCACCGATCACGAGACCTGGGACCTCCTGACCAACTACAACAAGGACATCGTGACCTTCCAGGACCGCATGCAGGGCGACTTCGCCGCCGGCTACTACGGCGTGCATAGCGCCGGCCACTACACCCTTAACGGCGATCCCTCCAGCGACTTCTTCGTCAGCCCCGGCGACCCTGCTTTCTGGCTGCACCACGGCCAGATCGATCGCGTCTGGTGGATGTGGCAGAACGGCGACCCCGCTACGCGCACCAAGGCTATTGGAGGTACTATCACCCTTGGAAACACCCCGCCTAGCAGGGACGGCCAGTTGGATGATGTCTTGGACATGGGTATTTTGGGCGACAGCATGATTATTGAGAAGTCGATGTCCACAATTGGCATGACTGGCGGGCCGTTCTGCTATATTTACATATAAGTCGAGGCTTCACGCATGCCCACGGGACTAGGTCGGACTGGACGGTTGAGATAAATACTGGAGCTACTTGCCCTGTCGGTTATGAGCGAGGGTGTTCGGGATCTGGCTGGGCTGGCAGAGGCGAGCACGGAGGGCTCTGTCTGGCTGCCCGGTGTGTTTGGCATTTTCATTGGCGCCCAAAATAGACATAAAAAGAATTAAATTTAGAGCGATCATAGAGGTCAGCTGATCTTTGTGGTTTCTTCGATAGGGATTGGACCATAAATGGTGTGAGGAACGAGTTATGCCAGTGCTGATGCCTTGAGTCGGGTGCCTCGTTTCCGATGGGACGTCTGGGTTGTATGAAACTCCCAGGTTGTTGACTTGCATCCTTAATCCCAACCCCACCTGGAGCGGAAGGTGGAGACATCCTCCGGACGACAGCCACTGCAATGCGGATCAAGCAATACCAAACAGATGGGCCAACAGGGCCATATTCCAAACCACTAGCAGCAACTTTCTCCCTTTGGTCAGCTAAGGCAGCTGATGTCACGTCTCGTACTTGAGATTGTATGTTTAGGCATTTTCAATATGATACCTAGTGAAAAAAACTACGGGAACTACAAAGGAAAGGAAAACGCGCCTGCTGGCAGTTACAACACGAGCTCGTGTCGAAACTGGAAGATGACGGAACTCGCGTCGTAGGCCTCATTTAGCGGCCATCGCGGTGACGAAAGTCCATTGGGAGCCCCAACGTGTCTTGTTTAAGGTAAACCTGAATTGTTTGCTAGTTATGTAGACACCTATGATGGGAGGCGACATCGGGGACGCAGCGGCGACTACAGAGCTCGTGTGCCTGGAGCCGGGACTGAGTCGCGGGTTCCGACTTTGCCATGGAGTTGGGAGGAGGAGCTTGAATGGGTTGATGCAACCGCAACAATGCGCACAGAGTTTAACAAATTCGTTTGGAGGAGTTGAGTCGGTTTCATGATTAAGGTATGTGTGGTGACGGCGGCGGCTGGTCTTGTGGTCACAGAATCTGAGTTTTGGTGCTCCTGCTTCCTCCGGGCCATTCTTCATATGGCGGTGGCTGGACTTTAAACTCTAGCGTGACTGTCTGTTATTCCGCGCGACCGTTATTTTGTGGGGCGGTGAGCGGTGAGCGGCGAATATTTATCTTAGAGTTAGGTTCTGTTGCGGCCGAGGACCGGGGGAGTGGGGTTGTTGCCTGGTTGTAACCACCTTGGTCGCTCCCTCCTTCCTGCCCAACAACCTGGGCCACGCAAACCTCGAGATTTGAAAAACATTCGCAGAGATTGCAGCCTCCACACACCCTACCATGGCAGACCAACACCGAAAGGCCCACCTCCTCACGATACCCCGAAGGCTTCGGGACCAGATCTACCACGACTACCTCTGGTTGAGCAACGGATACGTGTACAACTTCGATGAACGGAAGCTTCGAGTGTCGGATGAGCCGCACGGCAAGCAGCGGCCCATTGAGCTTTCCCTCATGTACACGTGCCAGCTTCTCGCCGACGAGATGCGTGGTTTGCCTCTCCGCCTAAACACGGTCAACTTTTACACCACCTCGTCAGGGTAGGCACGCACCCGGCCTGCGGTTAGGTACACTTCCTCATTCTCGCGCACTTCGACATGGAGGATATGGTCTTACGCATAGTTCAGCACATGCCGCGCAATGTGTTCGGTGAGCTACTCGAGCGCATCGGCAGCTGCCTCTTCGCAGCAGAGTTGCGGGGCAAGCGTGTGGGCATCCTGTTGAATTCTCGCGAGGATGAAAATGGTGACAGGTGCCGAGGCGAGATCCCGTCGCTTGGTTGCTGGACACGATACGGGAGGTAGCGCGGGCCGCGATGACCAACCCTCAAACCCAAGAGACCGACCCACAAACTCAGGAGAGCGTGCTGCCCCCAAGCTATATCGCCGCCATGTTCCAGCTGGTCAAGGAGCCTTGGAGGGCCCCAACCGAGCTTGAGCTCGATGAACTGGCCAAATATCCCCCAAAAAGCGCTTTTAAGATGCTGAAAAGCGATCCATTCCACAACTTGACTCTGAGAGGGCCTTGGGTGAAGACTAGAAGAGAATACCGCGTTTCGGCCGCCGCCGTCGCCATCAACTTCCTCTCCTCAATACCTGCCACCACTAGACAGGACTTGCGCAACATCGCCCTGCACGAAAATCGCTTGGCCGTGGGTAACCCCGAGTGCCATGGCAGGGGCCTGGTTCAATTTTGCGAGGAAAATCCAAAGCTGCATATCCAGCGCCGCGTAAGCCTCTAGCGGGCCTGCTTCATACGAGCCGACTGCAACCATTTTACGTGACCTCTCCACGACCGGGTTGGATGTGCGGCCTGCTTTTCTCCCACGGAGCTGTACGCAAACCACGCCACGCAACCTGTGGCCCGCTGGATCTGAGAGGCATCCTTGCTCCCAGAGTGAATAACCCTCGTCCTGGACAGCGAGGGAAGGTCAGATCGGACGGTCGAGGTGTTCCAGAACGAGATACAGCAGGACGCCGCCTGGTAATCGGCTTTTGAACGCGTGTTTATTCACGCCGACGAAGCCACTGATGTGAGCCGCTCCCACCCGCCGTCTCTCATCCGCAATTTCAAGGTCTACCACTTTAAGCGCTTCCCAGAACTCTTCCGAGCCATGCGCGACAACGAGCCAACATCGCGTGTGCGGTGCGACGGCTTTGATCCGGGTCACCCTTGGAGAGAAGAACAGATAGCCCACATCGTCGAGACAAACCAAACCGGCACCTTGGGGAGTTAGAATGGGAGTCGGCTTTGGAGAGTCGCGGCGTTGCCAACATTACCCCTTCCTGGTTCGCGAGATATGGTAAGCTTTCGCGGGAGTTCATTACCAAGCGAAAATGTGAAAAGGTATATAGGGAAGATTATTCTTTGCAGACCTAACGATTCGTTTTGCTTTGGTGTCATAGAAAACCAAACTATTGAGTTGCGATGGCATCCCGTATTTATCAGATCACAAATGCCTCTGGTATCTCTTCCCGGGCACCAATTCTTCCGCTAAACGAAAGTTCTCCTGTTGTTCAATCACTTGCCCGAAAGCGTTCTGAACAAAGGAGATAAGCCACCAGAAAATCTTAGCGATGGTCCAAATAGTCAAGATCTCAAACAAGCACGTTCAATCTCACATTTCACCTCACTTGGCGGGCCTGCGAAGACGGCGGAGCGACAGACGTCAGAAACTGGTAGGTTTAGATACCTAGGTAGCATCTAGCTGAACAAAACGACCAATGGCATCTCCAGTCAACGAGAACGTTGCCGCCCGTGCAGTTGGAGTGAATGTGTCCAAGTGGAGTTACTACTACTGTGCTGCCTCCGGAGTAACAATAGCCCCGGCTGACAATATTGGCAGCACGGGTACCTCACGGGGAGTGTAAGGCCAAGCTCGACAAAAGGCGTGGGTAAGGTATCCGGGTAGGGTAATGATCAGCATGCTCCCGCGGGGCACAGATCCATCGGACATAATAGGACACGGCACAGGGAGATTAAGGGACTAGAAACTCTGGTCGTTGGGTTGTAGTACCAACAACGTACGAAGTCTTGGCCAGTCAGAAATGCAACGGCAAAGCGTAAGCAACTGCGCCCGGCTGTCTGCGCCCTCAATGCCCCATCTTATCGTCCCTTTGACACCTGTCACTGTCTCTTGTGTTGCATCCCGTCACTGAATCATGTAGGGCTGCAAGGTCAGGGAGGGCGCTTTCGTCATCCGTCGGGTCATTCGCATTATGGCTACAGGGTTACAAAGGTAGCAGTGAGCCAGTCTTGAGAACGACCCCTTTCACCTACAGGTATACTATTGAATCCAATCCGCCTCGGCATCGACAGTCTAATTTCCCACGAGGCATTCTACTACCCGCAGTCAACGAATTCGTAGCAAAAGTCCTTAAATATAGTAACCCAGACCTAACATGACGTAGATGGTGCGGCTGGCGGCTACGACGTCGTGATACGATGGGTTTCTCACGCTGGTGTTGACGCGGGTAGGAAACTCCGAGACGCGGAATGGTTTGACAGCTTCCTTGGAAATGGCCAATATTGTCGACATTGCCGTGGGCTCGGGGCGCCATCCTACAACCTCTTGCCTGTCTTGCAGTTGTCATGATCTCGGTTTCGTCGTATTACTTGCTGACAAAAAACAAGGTCCTAGTGTTATCGTGGTCAGAATCTCTGTTTCTGTCTGATATATCGGCTACCCCTATTCACATGCAAGGGAATGAAGAATGTGTTCTATAAATCAGCCACGGTCCTCCGTCCAGCTGTAGCGATTTCTTCCGTCTCATGTAGTAGGGCACTGTGAGGTCTTTCGGCTTCTTTCATCATTTCACTCCTTTGATTCTCTTCTTGTCGTTCTTTACCCACCGGTTATCACTGCCTTCATTGCACCAAGATGCGGGCTTCCTCTCTTTTTCGCAGCTTCGGCTGTCTGCTGCTCGTCGGCTTGAGCAATGCCATGCCGTCTCTTCTCACTCCCGAGGATACCTCCCTCGAGTTGGCTCCTAGGGGCGGCCTCGTGAAGAGGGCGCCGACCTGCAACACGCCGAGCAACCGAGCATGCTGGACGGCTGGCTTCAACATCAGTACAGACTACGAAGCCAACTTCCCTGCCACCGGAGTCGTCCGGAATTACAACTTTGTCATCACCGAAGTCGACAACTGGGTCAACCCGCGCGAGGGCGGCACCAAGCGGAAAGCCATGCTCATCAACGGGCAATTCCCAGGCCCCAACATCGTGGCTGACTGGGGCGACACGGTTCGAGTCACCGTCACCAACCGGCTACGCATCAACGGCACATCGATCCACTGGCACGGCGTCCGCATGCTCAACAACAACGTCAACGACGGAACCAACGGCATCACCGAGTGCCCCATCCCGCCCGGCGCCAGTAAAGTCTACACCTTCCGGGCCGAGCAATACGGCAGCTCCTGGTACCACTCACACTTCTCCTCCCAATACGCCAATGGCGTCGTCGGCACCATCCAGTTCAACGGCCCGGCCTCCCTCCCCTACGACGAAGACCTCGGCGTCTTCCCCATCACCGACTGGTACTACGGCGCGGCCGACCAAATCCAGCACTCGCTTATCCCCCCCGGCACCGCCCCCCCGCCCTCAGACAACGTCCTCTTCAACGGCTCGCACGTCAACGCCAACGGCGGCGGCTCCTACGCCCGCGTCAAGCTCAAGCGCAACAAGCGCCACCTCCTGCGCATCATCAACACCTCGGTCGACAACACCTTCCAAGTGTCCCTCGTCAACCACCAGTTCACCGTCGTGGCCGCCGACTTCGTCCCCGTCAACGCCTTCACCACCTCGTCGCTCTTCCTCGCCGTCGGCCAGCGCTACGACGTCACCATCGACGCCAACCAAGACCCCGCGAATTACTGGTTCAACGTCACATTCTCCTCCTCCGGGCTCTGCGGCTCTAGCCTCATCCCCAAGCCCGCCGCCATCTTCCAATACGATTCCGCCCCTTCCGCCCTCCCGACCCTCCCCGGCTCCCCGCCCCCCGACCACCTCTGCGCCGACACCACCCTCCTCACCCCCATCGTCACCCGCACCGTGCCCCCCGCCCAATTCACTGCCACGCCGTCCAACTCGCTCGACGTAGTCCTCACCAACTTCACCTGGGAGGGCCAGCAGCGCGTCTACTGGCAGGTCAAAGGCCAAGACATGAACATCACCTGGGACGAACCAACCCTCGAATACCTCGCTAAGGGCAACCTCTCCTTCCCGCGGCGGTACAACGTCTTCCAAGTTCCGGCCGCAAACACCTGGTCCTTCTGGGTCATCGAGAACACCAACGGCGTCCCGCACCCAATGCACCTGCACGGACACGACTTCCTCATCCTCGGCCGGTCTCCCGCCCTCGCAAATCCGTTCGGGACGCCCCCGAGACCGTTCAACCCGGCGGCTGACACGGCGAGTCTGGACTTCACGAATCCCGTGCGCAGAGACACGACGATGCTGCCGGGGAATGGGTGGCTGGTGGTGGCGTTCCGCTCGGATAACCCCGGCGCGTGGCTGTTCCATTGCCATATTGCGTGGCATGTGAGTCAGGGGCTGAGCGTGCAGTTTCTGGAGCGGGTGGGGGATATCAAGGGGACGGTGAAGCTGGAGGAGATTGAGGGGAATTGTAGGGCTTGGGAGAGTTATTATCCGACGTCGGTGGAGAAGCAGTTTGATTCGGGGTTGAGGATTTAGGGGGGTTTCCTGACCGGAAGGCTGGGAAGGTTGGGACATCGCTGAGGGGAGGGGAGGGGAAGGGGTGTTTCGATTCTTGGTGGCGTG